>JADMIO010785074.1_pt1 | contig 20819 bp, 12 predicted proteins | sample 8958161 | NCBI WGS metagenome assembly JADMIO01 (sample SAMN16585339, study PRJNA669376) | soil metagenome | isolation source: Crop rotation soil | place: USA: Cullars Rotation, Alabama | collected 2011 | reverse complement strand
CTTTCCCCAGCACCAGGGCGGGCGCGCCGAGGAGCACCAGTCCCGCCGCGAGCACCACGCGGTACCCCAGCCGCGCCAGCAACGCCGGCGTCATCAGCTCGGCCGCGACCGTCGCCAGCATCAGCGCGCCGGTGGTGAGACCGGCCCCGACTCGGCCGGCACCCGCCGCGGTGGCGTACAGCGGAACGACGGCCAGCAGCAGATAGAAGCTGGTCATCGAGCCGAATGCCGAGATGAGATACAGCGCCAGTGTACGGGTGAGGAGACGCTCGGCCGGGGTTCCAGGGCTCGGCGGGTGCTGCGTGAGGGTCATGGACGCGGGGCTGCCGGCCGGCCTACACCGGCCGCTGAATGTGCGCGTGCACGAAGCTCACCGACTGCGACCCCTCGCCTACGGCCGCCGCCACCCGCTTGATCGAGCCGCTCCGCACGTCGCCGGCGGCGAACACGCCGGGCAGGCTGGTCTCGAGCAGGAACGGCGCACGGCCCGCCAGCCGCCAGCGTTCGTTGTCCGTCGCTTCAGGCGGCAGCGCAAGGCCGGTGAGGACGAAGCCCTTCTTGTCCAGCGCCACACAGTTGCGGAGCCAGCCGGTGTTGGCGTCGGCGCCGATGAAGAGAAACAGGGCCCCGGTTTCTACCCGGAGCTCCCGGCCCGACCGGTCGCTGACCCGTATTGCGCTGAGCCGCCCGTTGCCTTCCAGGGCGGTCACCTGCGTGCGCAGGTGAACGGTCACGTTTTCCATGGCCTTGATTCGGTCGATGAGATAGCGCGACATGCTGGCTTCCAGGTCGGGCCCGCGCACCAGCAGGTGCACCTGCCGTGCGGCCCGCGCCAGGAACACCACCGCCTGCCCCGCCGAGTTGCCGCCGCCCACCACGACGGCCTCTTCGCCTCGGCAGAGCCTCGCCTCCATCTCGGTGGCGGCGTAGTAGATCCCCGCCCCCTCGAAATCGCGGAACCGGGGCACGTCCAGCTTGCGGTAGGCCACGCCGCTCGCGACCAGCACGCACCGGGTGCGGAGCCGGGTACCATCCGCCAGGGTGACTATCCGGTCGCCACCCTCGAGCCCGAGCGAGCGCACCACGCAGGGCACGGTGATCTGGGCGCCGAACCGCTGGGCCTGCACCACCGCATTGGTGGTCAGCTCCTTGCCGGAAATGCCGGCCGGAAAGCCGAGATAGTTCTCGATCCGGGCGCTGGTGCCGGCCTGTCCGCCGGCGGCGAGCTGATCGGCGGTCATGACGTCGAGCCCTTCCGAGGCCGCGTACACCGAGGCGGCCAACCCCGCGGGGCCCGCGCCGACCACGACCAGATCGTACACATGGTCGTCGGTGAAGGTGGCCGTGAGCCCCGCGCATTGGGCGAAGTCGGCAATCGTGGGATTCTTGGCGTACCTGCCCGCCTTGCCGATGATCACCGGCGTGTCCGCCGGTGAAAACTTGCCCCGGCGCAGCAGGATCTCGGCCTCGGGGTCGGTCTCGACGTCGACCCATTGGTAGGGGATCAGATTGCGGGTGGCGAAGTCGCGGAGCTGGTGGGCCGCGGGCGAAAAACGCGAGCCGACGATCTGTACCCCGACCTTGCCGGTATCGATCAGCATCTGCCGCCGGAGCAGGAAGGCGCGGACGACGGCCTCGCCCACGTCGGGCAGCTCGTCCATCGCCCGGAGCAGGCCGTGCCCATCGAGCTCGATCAGGCGGCTGTCGCAGGTCGCGCGCACGGTGACCAGCGCCGCGCGCGCCGACAGGGTCGAGACCTCGCCGGTGAACTGACCCGGCCCGATCGTCGCGACTCTGTGCGTGCCCGACTCATCCCCGTTGACGGCCTCGATTTCGCCCTCGAGCACGACGAAGAATCGCGCCGTGGTTTCCCCTACCGCATAGAGGACCTCGCCCGCCCGCACCCGGCGCTCGTGGCCCCGCTCGGACAGGGCGTGCAGGTCGTGGGTGGAAAGGGTCGGAAAGGCGACTTCCTGATCGATAGCCATCGGTTCATCCTGTGTATGGTTCCGCCAGGTCAGGAATCTAGACCCGTCCCGAGCCCGGTGCCGAGCGCGTGACGCACGTCGCAGCCCGGGGGCCGCCCCGGTGTGATATCCCTTGCTCTTGGTACGGTCGCGACATCGCGCCCGTCCGTAGCCCCGCGCTCGGCGGGGTTACCGCGGATCCAGCAACGCAAGGAAGCAGTCACATGTCACGATCTCTCCCGGTGCTTACCACCGCTACGCTCATGTTCGCATTCCTACCGGCCGCGGTCAGCGCGCAAGCGACCACCCCACCCAAGGACAGCATCCAGGCCGACGGCGGCTTCGTTCGCCACCAGGCCGGCGGCAACCTGATGGAGGTGCAGCTCGGGCAGCTCGCCGAGCATCGCGCGAGCGCGCCCATGGTGCAGAAGTTCGGCGAGAAGATGGCGATCGATCACAAGAGGCTCGCGGACCAGTGGAAGGACCTCGCCGAGAAGCACGGCCTGCGCTTCACGCCGGCCCTGAGCTCGGTGCAGCAGGGCAAGGTCACCCGGCTGCGGCAGCTGGGCCGGTCGGATTTTGACCGCGAATACATGATCACGATGATCAAGGGCCACACCAAGGACGCCGCCGATCTCAAGGCCGCCATCGACTCCGCGCGCTCGGAGCCGGTCCGGAAGATGGCGGCGTACGCGCTGCCGATCGTGCAGGATCACCTGCAGAACGCGCGGGCGGTGGCCAGGGAAATCGGGGTGGACAGCACGGCCGTGGCGCGGAGCAAGGTGGCGGAGAACGACTGAGGCGAGTGCGGGTCGGGGACCGTCTCCGACTGACTGCCTTGTGGCCGGGCCCACCCCGCTAAATTGTCCCTGCCATGACGCACCCCCCCGCCGCCCGCTACGACCGCAGCATCGTCGAAGGCCCGCTGACCGCCGCGGTCTGGCGCCTGGCGTGGCCCACCATGCTGGTCAACATCATCGGCGGGATGCAGAGCCTGGTGGATCAGGTGATGGTGGGCCACATCGTGGGCTATACCGGCAATGCGGCCATCGGGGTGTCGAACCAGGTCTTCATCGCGATCTTCATCTTCGTCACCTCGATCTTCATCGGCATGAGCGTGCTGGTCGCCCGCTTTGCCGGCGCCGGGGAGTCGGACAAGGTGAACCGGGTGGTCTACCAGGCCTGCATCGCCGCGGTCGGGCTGGCCCTGCTGGTGATGGCTCCCGCCGGGTTCCTGCTCGCGCCCGCGCTGCTCGACTTCGTGAATGCCGCGCCGGCGGTCCAGGCCCAGGCGCTGCCCTTTCTCCGCATCATGTTCCTCACCAGCAGCACGATGCTGATCTACTTCATGGTCGCCGGCGCGCTCCGGTCCGCCGGCGACGCGCGCACCCCGATGCTGCTCGGCTTCGTCATGACCGCGCTCAACATCGCCTTCAACGTGGTGCTGATCCGCGGCCTGGGCCCGATTCCATCGTTCGGGACCACCGGGGCCGCGATAGGGACCGCGATGGCCTCGGGGCTGGTGGCCGCCTACGCCATCTTCCGGCTGTGGCGCGGCGGGTGGGTGGTGCGGTTCCCGCGCGGGCATGCCCTGAGGCCCGACTGGAGCATCATCCGGGAGCTGTTCCGGTTCGGGCTGCCCGCCGGGTTTCAGGGCATCGCGATGAATATCGGCGGGGTGTTCCTGCTGTCGTTCATCGGGTCGCTGGCGCAGAGCGCCGCGGCGCAGGCGGCCTACGCGGTGTGTTATACCCAGCTGTTCTCGTTCGTCACCTGGACTTCGATCGGCCTGATGGGGGCCGCCGCCGCGGTCGCGGGGCAGAACCTGGGCGCGCGCCGGCCGGATCGGACCGCCGCGGCGGTCCATGTGGCGGCCCGGATCGGGATGGGCGTCGCCGTGGTCGTCGGGGTGGCGTTCTTCCTCATCCCGCAGCAGCTGCTCGCGCTGTTCGGGATTCACGAGCCGGCTGTGCTCGAGATCGCCACCGGCCTGCTCCGGGTGTTGAGCGTCTCGGGCCTGTTCGTCTCGGCGGCCCTCACCTACACCGGTGGCCTCCAGGGCACGGGTGACACCAAGAGCCCGCTCTACATCTCGATCGTCTCCCAGATCCTGCTGCCCCTCGGCATCTGCTTCGTGATCCAGGCGACCGGCACGCTGCAGCCGATGCACATCTGGCTCGCGATCCTGGCGGGACACGCGACCCGGTTCACCTTGAGCGCGCTCCGGTTCACGCAGGGCAAATGGCGGGGGATCGCGGTGGATATCGGGCCGGTCGGAGCGAACTGAAGCCGGGAAGTGACCTCGACGCCAGGACGCGGAGCCTTCAGAAACGGGTGCGTCCAGGATGCCGGGACGCGGAGCCTTCAGGAACAGGTGAGTGCAAGGAGGTGGCATGTTGCAGCCCACGAGAGCGAAGGCCGGTGTCATCGCCATGCTGACGGGTGTGCTCGCACTCCCGCTCGCCATACAGTCGGACCCGGCGCGTCCCATGTACGGGGCCTGGGGCTACGACACGGCGGGCGCCGACCACTCGACCCGGCCGGGCGACGACTTCTTCCGCTACGCCAACGGCGGCTGGCTCGACCGCACCACCATTCCCGCCGACAAGCCGTCCTATTCGCTGCGCTGGGTCATGAGCGACACGACCGAAGCCCGACTCCACCGTCTGATGGAGGCCGCGGCGACCACCGCCACGCACGCACCGAGCGGCATCGAAGGCAAGGTCGGCGCGTTCTACAAGGCGTTCATGGACCAGCGGCGCATCGACGCGTTGGGCACTACACCCATCGCCGCCAACCTGGCCCAGGTCCGGCGCGCGCGCTCGCGTGAGACGCTCGCGGCGCTCATGGGGCACAGCAACTCGGATTTCGAGTCCACCCTGTTCAACCTGGGCACCGAGGTGGACCTCAAGGACCCCAAGCACTACGCGGTCTACCTGAGCCAGGGCGGCCTGGGCCTGCCCGACCGCGACTACTACCTCAAGCCCGAGTTCTCGGCCCAGAAGGCGAAATACCAGGCCTATGTCGAGAAGCTGCTCGAGCTGGCCGGCTGGCCCCAAGCGACGGCGCGTGCCGCGGACGTGGTGGGGTTCGAGACCAAGGTGACGGAGGCCAGCTGGACCAAGGAGCAGCAACGCGATCCGGTGGCGACCTACAACCCGATGACGGTCGCCGCGCTGGTGGGCGCCGCGCCGGGGTTCGGCTGGCGCGGCTTCCTGGATGAGGCGGGGCTCGCCAGGGTGCGCCGGGTCATCGTCGCGGAGAAAACGGCGTTCCCCAAGCTGGCCGCCATCTATGCCGCGACGCCGCTCGAGACCCTCCAGGCCTGGCAGGCCTTCCACATCGCCGACAACGCCGCGCCCTTCCTCTCCAGGCCGATCACCGAGGCGCACTTCGAGTTCCGCGGCCGGACGCTCTCGGGCCAGCAGGAGCAGCCGGCCCGTTGGAAGCGCGCGATCGTGGCCGTGGGCGGCGACGACTTCCTGGCGGGCGATTACTTCGGGACCTTCGGCACGCTCGGCTGGGCCACGGGACAGCTCTACTCCGCCAAGTACTTCCCGGCCGAGACCAAGGCCAAGATCGAAGAGCTCGTAGGCAACCTCAAGGCGGCCTACCGCGACCGGATCCAGAAGCTGGACTGGATGGGGCCGGCCACCAAGGCCGAGGCGCTCAGGAAGCTCGATACCTACACCATCAAGGTCGGTTACCCCGACCATCCCCGGGACTATGCCTCGGTGGTCATCAGTGACGACGACCTGGTGGGCGACGTCCGGAACGCCGCCGCGGCCGACTGGGCGTTCTATCGGGGCCGGCTGTTCGGCCCGGTCGATCGGGCCGCCTGGGCATGACCCCGCAGACCAACGACGCCTACAACGGCTCGCTCCGCGACATCGTCTTTCCGGCCGGCATCCTGCAGCCCCCGATCTTCGACCCTGAGGCGGATCCCGCCATCAACTACGGCGCGATCGGCGGTGTGATCGGCCACGAGCTGACGCACGGCTTCGACGACCAGGGCCGGAAGATCGACGCCGACGGCGCGCTCCGGGATTGGTGGACCAGGGAAGACGCCCGGAAGTTCGAGGCGCGCGCCAAGGTGCTGGGCGAGCAGTACTCGAAGTTCGAGCCCATTCCGGGCGCGCGCGTGAACGGCGCGCTGACGATGGGCGAGAACATCGCCGACCTGGGCGGCCTCACGCTCGCGCTCGACGCGTACCATGCCTCCTTGCGGGGCAAGCCGGCGCCGGTGCTCGATGGGTACACCGGCGACCAGCGGGTCCTGCTAGGCTGGGCCCAGGCCTGGCGCGGCAAGGCCACCGAAGCCTTCCTGCGGCGCCAGGTGGTCAGCGACCCCCATAGTCCTCGGATGTTCCGGGTAAACGGCGTGGTGCGGAATCTCGACCCGTGGTATCAGGCGTTCGCGGTGAAGCCGGGCGATTCGCTCTACGTTGCGGCGGGGGAGCGGGTGCGGATCTGGTAGACTGGCGGCGCGATCCGGCTCTCTGCCGGTCGGATCCCGGGGGCCTGGCAAGCACCCGGCACACGCGAGGGGTAGCCTGAGAGCCGCTGCAGCTGGGGTAGGGCCGAGACGACACTGCGTTCTCTTGTGGTGGCTCGGCCCTACCCCAGCTGCAGCGGCTCGCAGGCTCGCGCGATCCTACTCTTCGCTTTTCTTCTTTGCCGTCGGCGGCAGCAGCTTGTTCATCCGGAGATAGTTCGCAAGCTGGCTGTAGTGATCGCCCCAGTCTTCCGCGGTGGCGAGCATCATCCCGCCCCGCGAGATCTCGCGCTTCCCGAACCAGGGCAGCTTGGCGCCGAGCTTGGAATCGTCGAGTTTGGCAAGCGCGGTCTCACAGAAGTCGAAGGTCTCCTTGAGCCGCGCCACCTTCTTGTCCTTGCCCGCATCCTTGGCCAGCTCGGCGCGCTTGGGCGCGTCCACTCCGCCGATGTTGGAGCAGAGATAGTCGTTGCCTTCGGACAGGTGGCTGATGACGTCGCCGAAGCTCATCTGGGCCGGCGTCGGCTTGAAGCCGTATTTGCTCTCCGGCATCTCTTCGGCGGCCGCCACCAGGTTCTTGGCCTGGTGACTGGCCATCTCCCGGAACGCGTCGGCCAGTGGGGCCGCGCTTTGAGCGGTGGCCGAGGTGGCCAGGAAGAGAGCCGCGAGCGCGGCGACGGACGAAGCGGTGCGCATGATCGGTGCCCCGGGTTCGAGGGTGAAATGCGTGTGGGATAGATGGTACATCCTCGGAACGGTGGGCGGTAGGTTGGGTCCGACTGGCAAGATCCTTTCGGGTTCCAGCCCCGCTGCTCGGCCTCAGGAGATCCGAACGATCTTGGCGATCGACGGCACCCCGTTCGCGTCGACGACGAACAGCATGTAGTGCCCGGGGGGTGAGAGGTTGGCGTTGGCCGGCGCGGTAATCGTCAGGGTCGAGCCGTTCACCGTGAACGGCAGGTAGTTCATACGCTGGTTCATGTTGGTCGCATGGGTCACGGTGGACAAGCGGATCCAGGTGACTTTGGCGATCGGCGCGGCGCTCGAGAACGTGACCGGGAAGCTCGCACCGTACCCGACAGCGCTCGGCGCCCCGGTGTAGGTCGGCCGTGCAGCGGGTGTGCCATCCAGCTTGAAGAGGTAGGGGGGCGAGAACAGCTCGCCCGTGTAATCATCCGTCAGGCCGCTGGCCGCCGGTTGGCCGCTCCCGACCGAGAGCACCCGGCCATCGGGAAGGAGCAGGGCGTTCGAGTGATAGAGCCGGTAGTGGGTCTGCCGAGCGAGCGTGTCCCAGCGCTCGGTGGCCGGGTTCCACCGCTCCGCCCCGAGCACCCTGGTGTCGCTGGGCATGGTGTTGAAGCCGGCGGCGTTCGATCCGCCGGTCGCCAGCACCGTGCCGTCGGCCAGCAGCGTGGCGTTCATCTGGCGCCTTGCAACCCGCATCGAGCCCACACTGCGCCACACGGCCGCGCCGCCCGCATTGAGATCGATGACCTCGGCGGTAGCCGTGGGGGTTCCGCCCCCGACCACCAGGATCTTCCCCGCGTCGTACATCACCGCCGAGCCGTAGTCACGGCCGCCGAAGGTCCGGCTCGGACCGGCCGTCCACGATCCGGCGCCGGAGGTATTGAGGTACCCCGTGATCTGGTTGGGACCGGCCATATAGGCGGCCCCGTTGGGAGCGACGAACATCATCGGGAAATACGGTACCGAAGACTCGGCCGAGGTGAGCGCCCGCCAGCCGCCTTCGCCGCTGATGCCCCCGGGGCTCCAGACCTCGGGCAGCATGTTGAGCGAGCCCGCCGTATCGCCACCGGAAATAGTCAGCACTTCGCCGGTAGCGAGGGTGAGAGCAGTGGGATACCAGCGACCGTTCCGCATGTTCGGCGCGGCCTGCCAGGTGTTGGTGTTGTAGTCGTAGAGCTGGGCGGAGACGATCCCCTTGGTGTCCACGCCGCTGTGCCCGCCCGTCACCAGAATACGCCCGTCGGCCAGCAACGTGTGCCCGCTGCAGAACAGGTCCGCCGGCTCGGTGGCGCCCCCGAAGCTACCGGTGGTCGGATCCCACAGCACCGGCTGGTGCACGGTCCGTCCCCAGGTCAGCACCTTCCCGTTCGGCAGCAGGTTCGCGTGAATCGCCACCGCCTGCGCCGGCCAGTTGACCGGCGCACTCCATTGCCCGACCAGTGCGGCGTTGACCGGATGATCGAAGCTCACCACGACCGAAACCGCCTGGCTCATCGTCACCGCGCAGGAGCCCGAGCCCGTGTTGATCGTGCCTTGGATGTCGCATCCACCGCCGGCCCAGGCCTTGAGGTAGCTGCCGCTCGAGGCGTTGGCCGTGAGCGTTACCTGCTGATTGAGCGGATAGGCGAAGGTGCATCCGTTCGCTGCGGTCGATCCGTTCGTGATGGTGCAGGCGATGCCGGACGGGCTGGAGCTCACCGTCCCGCTGCCGGACGCTCCGCCGCTGATGGTGAGGCTGAAGGTATTCGACTGGGGCTCGAAGTTGACCACCACGTCCACATTGCCGGTCACCTGCACATTGCAGGTGAGGCCGGTGTCGCCACTCGGTTCGCAGTTCGAGCTGACGAGCTTGAGCTTCGCGCCTGGTGCCGGCGTCGCGGTCAACGTCACGTTGGCGCCGGACTTGAATTGCTGGCTGCACTTCCCGGACACGCCGCCCCCCGCCGCAACCGTGCAGCTGATCCCCCCGCGATCCGACACGACCGTTCCCTGACCCAGGCTACCGGTGCCCTTGATGGTCACTTGGTAGCGGTTGTTGATCCTGGCGAATTCCGGTTCACTGGGGACGTTGTCTCGGCAGGCGAACAGGATGAGCGATGCCGCCGCGGCCGCGGTGGAGGCCACGAGGCTGAACCGTGGGGCGGGCCGGCGCAGCATGGAGCACCCTGATGGAGGAGGATCCGAGAATGTAAGGAGCGGGGCGAGGAGGGTAAGTGGGCAGTTACTGCCTATCTCGGGCTGTCCTCAGCCTGGCATTGCTTCCGGGCGGCCAATTTCCCATCTTCCGTTCGGTCCGAGAGGGCGGACGAGAGATCTGCATTACCCTACCTCCTGAGCGAAGCGAAGTAGAGCTCTCGTGCCGCCCTCCTGCCTGCCAACCCGCGCGTCACCCGGCCCATCGCCACGGTTTCAGGCGCGCCAGATCGACGACGTTGATCTTATTTCTGCCCCGCCTTCCGCTTCGCCTCTGCCACCAGGTCGTCCGCCCGTTTGTTGGCCTCGCTGATGATGGCGGCCGCCTTGGAGTCGGCCTGCTTCCGGAGCTGATCGGCGGCGGGCTTGGCGGCCAGTTGGGCGATCGGGCCCTGAGCCTTGGCCGTGAGCGAATCGGCCTGGAGGTACCCGGTCCGCTTCACGCCGGCCGCCAGGGACTCGCCCTGCTGCCGGATGGAGGCCGCCTTCTGTTCCGCCTCGGCCACGAGCCTGGCGCCGGCCGAGTCTACCTTCTGGTTCACCGCCTGGGTGACGGCCTGCTGCGCGGTCGCCTTCACCGACGACGCGGCGCTGCTCACGTCGGCCTTGACCGTGGGGTTGGTGACCGTGCCGCCCAGCTGGATGCCGAGCCCGATCTCGGGCGCCGCGCTCAGATCCACGCCCACCTTCCCCGCCTGCGACGCGAGGCTGCTGAGCGCCTGGCTGGCCGCCCCGCCGAGCATCGAGCGCGGCACCTTGAGGCTCAGCGTGTAGGCCAGCGACTGGTCCAGCCCGTTGGAGCCGGCCACGTTGACGGTGGTCCCGCCGATCTTCACGTCGAACGGCTGGACGAACAGCCGCCCTTCCTTGATCTGGAACGCGGCGCGCAACGCGTTCAGGCCCGGGTTGTCGAGGAAGTTCAGCTTGGTCACCGCCACCACCTTCTCCAGCGGCGGGAAGTTCTTGAGATCGAGGGTCGACGTCTGCACGTTGCCGCCGCCGCTCAGGCCCTGGAACAGGGGCAACATGTTCTTGCCCAGCGCGCCGTTCACCCGGAAATCGGTGGACATGGTGCCGGCCGCGTACTTGGCGACCGGGGCCAGCATCTGCACCGTGGTGAAGGCCTGGAAAGCCGAGGGGATGTTCACCTTGGTCATCTTGAACCCGACGTCGAAGGTCGGCTTCTTGACGTCGGTCGTCTCGTAGAAGCCGGTGAGCCCGATCTCGCCGCCGAGCGTGTTCATGCGGAAGTCTTCCAGCGTGATCCGCTGGTCCTTCACCCGGAGCTTGCCGTGGGCGTTGTTCATCGTGAGCTTGCCGTAGGTCAGCTCGCCCACGGTGGCGTCCAGCCCGAAGTCGATCTTGGGCGGCACCGGGATGATCTGCAGGTCCCCCCCGCCCGACTGCCATTCGTCCAGGTTGAACTTGTTGCTCCGCACCGATGCGGTGCCGCGGAGCGTGTCATCCCGCATGGCGAAGGCGAGCAGGTTGTCGATGGTGCCGGTGGCCTGGAGATCGCTGCTTCCGATGGTGCCGTTGAACGACTTGAGCTGGGCGCGCTCGGGGGCCAGGGTCAGGGACGCCTGCTGAATGGTGAGCGGATGCGGCAGCGTCTGGCCCTTCACCGTGAGGTTGGCGACATCGACGGTGCCGCTCGCGTTCACCTTGTCGTACTGCTTCTTGTCCACCGCGGACATGCGGGTGCGCACGCTGGCGTCGGCGGCGATGGTGCCGGCGAGCTGTTCGATTCCCTCCAGCTTGACCGTCTTCCGCACGTCGGCCAGATCCACCTTGCCCTTGACCCGCGCGTCGACGTCGGGATCGGACACCGGGGTCCGCATCACCAGGTTCGCGTCTATCGGGTTGGCGCCCAGGCGCAGGTGGAACCGGTCGAGCTTGACCACCGTGCTGTCGGCGCTCCCGCCGGGGTTGGTGAGCGACAGGTCCACGAAGATGTCGCGGGCGGGAAGCGGGAGGTCGGGATACTGGAAGGCGGCGTTGTCCACCTTGGTGGTGATCGCGAACGAGGGGAACGCGTGCTCGCCGTACTCGCCCTTCACCTTCCCGCTCACCGCGAAGCTGCCCGAGGTCTTCACCTTCTCGAAGTCGTGGGCATACACCGCCGGCACCAGCGACAGGAGGCTCAGGAACTTGGTGCTCGGCGCGTTGAAGGCCAGGTCGAGACCCAGGTTCTTGCCCGCATTGCTGGCGGAGCCGGACACACCCAGCCGGAGGTCGTTGAGCCGGAGCTCGGTGGTCTTGAGGGTGTAGAGCTTCTTGGCCAGATCGGCCTGGACGTCGGCAGTGAGTCCCAGGCGAACCCGGTTCAGGTACGGAATGCCCGCGAAGCTGACACTCACCGTGTCCGCGTCGGCCTTGGTCTGGATGGCCACCTGCTGCTGGCTGAAGTCGCCCGAAAGCGACTGGTTGAAGCCCGCCACCGCCGCCTTGAGCTTCGACTGGCGGTTGTCAAACGTCAGCGCGGCGTCGCTGAGCTGGAACCGGCGGAGGCTCACCGCCATCGGCTTCGAGGCCTTCGCCTGGGGCTGGACGGCGGGCGTCTTCTTGGCGATGTCCCAGTTGGCGGTGCCGTCCTCCAGGGCAATCAGCCGGAGCCTCGGCTGGTCGAGCTCCACCGTCCGGACCACGATGGGGCCGCCGCCCATTACGCTCGAGATCACGCTGGGCAGCCCCACCGACACCCGGAAGTGCCGCACGGCGGCCAGGGTGTCGTGCTGGAACCGATCCACGCCGACGGCGGTGAGGTCGTCCAGCGTCAGGGTCAGGTTGGGAAAGTGGCGGAAGAAGCTCAAGCCGAGGTCGCGCCAGTCGACCCGGGCGTTGACGTTCTGGTTCACCGCCAGCTTGACCTGCTGCGCGATCCGGTCGCGGAACAGGTAGGGCAGGACCAGCAGGAGGACCAGCAGCAGGACGATCACGCCGCCGACGGCGACCAGGATGCGCTTGGATCGGGTCATGCGATGGAAACTACCACCCTCGCTTGACGATTCCAGATTCCCCCTGCTTGTGTTCGGAGTGGCTGCACCCTTCCGACTTCCGCGAGCGCTGGTCGTCTCGGCGTGCCTCGCGCTGGGCGCGGGGTGCGCGCCCGCGGTCAACCTCCCCGATCCCTACGGCCCCCGGTTCCTGGGCTCATATGCCAGCTACCCGGGGGACACGTCCGCCGCCCCGCTCCGGATCGTTGCCTTCAACGTGAAGCTGGGGCGGAGGATCGACCGCGCGATCGAGGTGCTCCAGAGCGACAGCCTCCGCGGTGCCGACATCATCACCCTCGAGGAGATGACCGACGTCGCCGCCGACCGGATTGCCCGGGCGATGCACCTCAACTACGCCTACTACCCCAGTTTCATCCACCCCACCGACCACACCTATTTCGGCCCGGCCGTGCTGTCCCGCTGGCCCATCGTCCGGAGCTGGAAGGTCTTTCTCCCCCACCGGAGCCGTACCCGAGGCCAGATCCGCACGGCCACCGGGGCGGACCTGGTCATCCGGGGAGATACCACGAGGGTCTACGCGGTGCATCTCGAGACCCCAGCCGGCGCGTCGGACCTCACCCAGGCCGACCAGGCCCGGGCCGTCATCGCCGACGCCGCCGACTTCGACGGACCGGTCGTAGTCGGGGGAGACTTCAACAGTTACGGGATCGGCGTAGTCTTTACCCGCGCCGGCTACCGGTGGCTCACGAAGTACCTCGAGCGCACCATTTCCTATTTTGCCTGGGATCACATCTTCGTCCGCGGGCTCGAGCCGCTCCGGTCGGACTACAGCAGCGCGGGGGTAGTGCGGCAAGTCCATGGGGCGAGCGATCATCGCCCGGTTTGGGCAGTGGTGGTGCCGGCCTCCCGGTGATGATCGGGTGCCGGTGAATTATGTCCGCGGGCCGCTAATTTTCTTCGCGGGACGATGTGTGAAGTCCGCGGGGCACCAATTTTCTTTGCGGGGAGAGTTATTGGCTTCGCGGAAAGGTTTGTAATGTACGCGGGGACGGTTTTGCGAGTCGCGGGGCGCCTGTGAAGTTTGCGGGGCGACTTATTGATCTCGCGGAGCGCCTTTTTATTTCGCGGAGCGACTTGTGGACGTCGCGGGGCGATGTGTGGACGTCGCGGGGCGATGTGTGGACGTCGCGGGGCGATGTGTGGGTGTCGCGGGGCGATGTGTGGGTGTCGCGGGGCGATGTGTGGGTGTCGCGGGGCGATGTGTGGGTGTCGCGGGGCGATGTGTGGGTGTCGCGGGGCGATGTGTGGGTGTCGCGGGGCGATGTGTGGGTGTCGCGGGGCGACTTTTTAGTTTGCGGGGCGACTTATTGGGTTCGCGGGCTGACTTGTGGATGTCGCGGGCCGACTCATGGGGTTCGCGGGGCAAGTTATTGGTCTCGCGGGGCGAGTTATTGGTCTCGCGGGGCGACTTGTGAAGTTCGCGGACCGACTTGTGGGGTACCCGGACCCCCTGTGAGATCCCCGGAGCAGCGCGCGGGATGGCTCCCGGAGGGGCGCGGCGGGCGCGCCAGTTGACCTGGGCCAGGCTCTGCCGCACCAGCGGTGCGGATCCCGACCCGCAGCCCGTCGAGCGCCACGCCAGCCAGCGGCGATCTCACCCGGCCAGCGGCGATCTCACCCGGCCAGCGGCGATCTCACCCGAACAACAGCCGTACCATCCACACCGCGATCAGCATCGCCGACATGTCCGCGATCAGCCCGACGGGCACCGCGTGCCGGGTCTTCCGGATGTTCACCGCCCCGAAATACACCGCGATCACGTAAAACGTGGTCTCGGTCGACCCGAACATCACCGACGCCATCTTCACCAGGATCGAGTCCTCGCCGTACTGCCGGATCATGTCCACCACGATCCCGGCCGAGCCGGACCCGGTCAGGGGCCGGATGATAAGCATCGGCAGCACTTCGGGTGGCACCCCGATGAGGCTCAGCACCGGCGCCAGCGCCTTGGCCAGGAAGTCCATCGCCCCGCTGGCCCGGAACATCGCGATCGCGAACAGGATCGCCACCAGATACGGGATGATCCGGACCGCGACCTGAAACCCCTCTTTGGCCCCCTCCACGAAGTTCTCGTACACCGGCACCCGCTTGTAGAGCCCGTACAGCGGGAAGCCGACCAGGATGAGCGGCACCACGAACACCGAGAACAGCGCAATCCCGTCGCGAATGGCGTTCATGGGCGGCTCACCGGTTGGGGTCGGAGTTGCGGTACCCGGGCAGCCGTCCCAGCAGCTTGGCGGCGACGATCGCGATGATGAGACCCAGGAGCCCCGTGACGATGATCGGGAACACCAGCCGGTTGATCTGGAGCCCCAGCAGCGCCAGCAGCAGCACCGGCGGCACCAGCTGCACGCTCGAGGTGCTCAAGGCGAGCATCATGACCATCGGGTTGGTCGCCGTGTCGTCCGACCGGTTGAGCTTCTGCAGCTCCTCCATGGCCTTGATGCCGAAGGGGGTGGCGGCGTTCCCCAGGCCGAACACGTTGGCGGTGAGCGCGAGCGCGATCATCGCCAGCGCCGGGTGATCGCGCGGCACCTCGGGAAACAGCGGCCGGAGGATCGGCTGCACCAGCCGGACCAGCCCGTGAATGATGCCGGCGTTCTCGCCGATCTTGAGCAGACCCAGAAACAACGCGAGCACGCCGATCAGGCTCAGCGCGATGTCGGCGCCGGTCTTGGCGAAATCGAGCGCCGCCGCGGCGATGGCGTTGAGCTTGACGAAGCGGATTGGCTCGAAGATCACTCCTGCCCGGCCGTTGCCCGACGGCGACAGGTTGACCAGCCGCCCCTGCAGCTCCTTGTCCCGCGAGGCCGACACCTTGCCGATCGTCGCCAGCGGCTCTGGCAGACGCGACGCCGCAGCGAACCGGAGCTGGCGGCCCTCCTGGGTCTGCAGCAGATAGCCGGTATACGCCGAGTCGGGCCGCTCGTCCGTGCGGTAGAACGACCCGTAGGTCGCCGGCTCGATCCGGATGGTCACCGGCACCTGCCGGGCGGTGGAGTCGTATCCGTTGGGAAACGCCAGGGCGACCGCGAGCGGCTCTCCGTTCCGAAACCGGTCGGTCCGGAGATCGTGGACGTCGTAGCCGATGGCGAACAGAAAGCTGGATACGATCAGGCCTGCCCAGATGTAATTCAGCATGTGGGGCCTGGATGGATGGAGGTGTGAGGGGGAAACGCCGGGAAATATGAGCCCTCACCCCGAGCGAAGCGAGGGACCTCCCAACCGGCTTTCGGAAACCCGTGGCGAAGGGCCCTCGCTTCAGTGCGTCGTCGTGCCTCCGCCTTCCGCCTGCCGGCGAAACGCGGCCGCGCGATCCGGCTTCCCCCACCCCTGGTACAGCTTCACCAGCTGCTCGGCGGACTGCCGCGACAGCGTGTCGGCCAGGCTGTCGCGAAGCGCCAGCACCCGCAGCGCGAACGGCTCCGCCTCCGCCCACCGGTGCCGGTCCATCAGCAGCGACACCATGTACGGCGCGATCAGCGTATAATCGCGGGCCCCGAACTGACCGGTGGGATTCTTGAGCTCGAGCGCCCACCGCAGGTTGTGCTCCGCCTGATCCAGGCGGCCCAGCCGATACTGATTCCGGCCCATCGATGCCGTGGCCCAGACCACGTCGGGATGCTCGGGCCCATAGACCTTGCGCATCCGCGCCAGCGATTCCTCGAACAGTGGCTGGGCCATCGCGTAGTCGCCCTTCCCATACTCGGCCGAGGCCAGGTTGAAGACCGTCCGAGCGATCGCCGGGTTGTCGTCGGGCAGCACCTTGCGGCGCATCGCGAGCACCTGCTGCAGCAGCGCCGTGGAGCTGTCCGCCTGGCCCTGAGAGCTGTAGACCATGCTCAGGTTCTCGAGGTGGGCCGCGAGATCCGGATGGTCGGGGCCGAAGTGGGCCGAGTCCAGGGCGAGGACCTGGTGCATCAAGGCGGTTGCCTCCCGGTAATCCCCCTGGTACATGCGGCTCAAGGCGAGATCATTCATGATCGGCACGATGGTCAGGCTCCGGCCCGATCCGATCTCGCGCAGCATGGCGATGGCCGCGCGGGCCAGCGAGTCGGCGCGATGGAAGTCGTCGGCGCCGAGCGCCGCGCTGACCATGCCCCCCATGGCATCGGCCACCGCCTCGTGCTTCTCGCCATAGACCCGGCGCACGATGCCGAGCGCCTCCTGTGCCAGCGAATCGCCCCGGGGGCGGTTGCCCTGGTGATTGGCCACGTCGGACAGGTCGATCAGGGCCCGGACCACCAGCGAGTCGTTCCCGCCATGAAGCCGCCGGCGTATGGCCAGCGCGCGCTGGATCTCGGTAGCCGCCGAGTCGTACTTCCCCTGGTCCCGATACAGGATCCCGAGATCCTCGTAGCTCTCCGCGGCGTCGTCGCTTTCCGGTCCGGCACGCCTGATCCGCTCGGCCAGGGCGGCGCGTACCAGGGTGTCGGCGTCTTCGACCCGTCCGAGACCGAGATACACCGAGCCGATGGTGCGTCGAATCGACGCCGCCACGAGCGGGTCGTGAATGGCGCCCTCGTTGAGCTTCTTGAGGCCGGCCGTAAGCGCATCGGCGATCGTCGTGGTACGGCCCCCGCCCTGCCATGGGTCGGCCGAGACCAGCATGTCCTGCAGGAACGCGCTGATCGCTTCCGCTTTGGCGCTCGCGAGGCGGGCGCGATTCCGCTCGCGCACGACGCCGGCCACCATCACCGTGAGCGCCACCACCGCCCCGGCCCCGATCATGACCGCGAGGCGGTGGCGCCGGAAGAACTTGGCCGCCGTGTATCCCAGCGTCGGCGGCCGGGCCACGATCGGCTTGTTCTGCAGGTGCCGCTCGATGTCGGACGCGAGCGCGGTGGCGGTCTCGTAGCGGCGGGCGCGGTCGCGCTCGATGGCTTTGAGGACGATCCAGTCGAGATCGCCCCGGAGCGCGCGGCGAAGGCCGACCGGCGTCGTGTGCCGGACCTGCGCTACCGGCGTCGCCACCTCGGCGCCTAGCGAATCCACCCGCTGACTCGGCATCGGCGTGTCGGTATCGCCCAGCACGTACTGCGCGAGATAGGCGGCCGGCAGGATGTTCCGGGTCTCGAACGGCAGCACTCCGGCCATCAGCTCGTACAGCACCATGCCCAGGCTGTAGATGTCGGCCCGCGTGTCGATATCAAGCCCGCTGGCCTCGGCCTGTTCCGGGCTCATGTAAGCCGGGGTTCCCACCATCACGCCGAGCTGGGTGGTGAACTCGGAGCTCGCGAGCCGCTGCTCGATGGCCTTGGCGATGCCGAAGTCGATGATGGTCGGCACCGGCTGCCCGTCGGTCACCCGGACCAGGATGTTGCTGGGCTTGAGGTCGCGGTGGATGACGCCCTTCTGGTGGGCGTGCTGGACCCCCTTGCACACCGCGATCATCAGTTCGAGCCGCTGCCGGAGATCGAGCTGGTGGCGATCGCAGTAGGTGGTGAGCGACTCCCCCGTCACCAGCTCCATCACGAAATACGGGAGCCCCTCCTCCGTCGTCCCCGCATCGAGCGCCTTGGCGATGTTGGGATGGTCCATGACCGCGAGCGCCTGGCGCTCGCTCTCGAACCGGGCCAGCACCTCGTGAGTGTCCATTCCCCGGCGGATGACCTTGAGCGCCACCATCCGATGGAACGGCTCGAGCTGCTCGGCCTCGTAGACCAGGCCCATGCCACCCTGGCCGAGAACCCGGACGATGCGATAGGGACCGATACGTGCGGGGTGGGATCCGCCGGCGGGTGACGGAGCCGGCGGGTTGGACGAGACGGTAGTTTCGTTGGACACCTAGCTAATCTGTTGGCTGGAGAAGGTTGTGCAAGCCGGCGGCGAGCCCCCTGGAGCGGCGGAACAGGTTCCCAGACCCACATGGGTCGGGTCGACCCTGGCGGCGCCACGCCCACCGGGCAAGATTCGCGTATCCCCTGTCTGCTGCCCGGCATCACGCGAGGACGACCGATGACTCGCCGCCTTCTCGCCCCCGGCAACCGTCTGCCATTCAGGTTCCGACTCCGGTGACCCGCACCCTCGTCGGGGGTAGGCATCCGCTTGGGTCGGCCGGTCGGGCCGCGAGCCGCCGCTAGATGGATGCCGAGACCTGGGGTCGAGTGGAGCGGGTGCTCGATCTCGTGCTCACGCGCGAGCCCTCCGAGTGGCCCGGCATCCTGGACCAGACCTGCAGTGACGACCCCGAGCTGCGCGGCCAGGTCGAGGCGCTCCTGGACGAGCACGAGCGGCTGGGCGATTTCCTCCATCGCCGGCCGTCCGAGCTGTTCAAGGAGCTGGGTGCCGCCGCCCCCATGGAGGGACGGCGGATCGGCGCGTACCGCCTGGTGCGCCCGATTGGTCGGGGCGGGATGTCGCGGGTGTACCTCGCCGAGCGCGCCGACGGGGCGTTCGAGCAGCAGGTCGCGGTCAAGCTGCTCCGGGCCGATCTCGACTCCGAGCTCGATCTCGCGCGGTTCCGCGCCGAACGGCAGATCCTCGCGTCGCTCAACCATCCCAACATCGCCCGGCTGCTCGACGGCGGGGTGACCGACGGCGGTCAGCCCTATCTGGTACTCGAGTACGTCGACGGGCAACCGCTCGACGTGCATTGCCAGGCGCGCGGGCTCGGCGTCCGCGAGCGGATCGCGCTGTTCCGCTCCGCGGCGGAGGCCGTGCGTTACGCCCACCGCGCGCTGGTGGTGCACCGCGATCTCAAGCCATCCAACATCCTCGTCTCGGCCGACGGCACGGTGAAGCTGCTGGACTTCGGCCTGGCCAAGCTGCTCGAGCGCGAGACCACGGCGTCGCCCACCACCCGCCCCGACCAGCGGTGGATGACCCCCGAGTATGCCGCGCCCGAACAGATTCGTGGCCAGCAGATCACCACCCTCACCGATGTGTACCAGCTCGGCGCCGTACTCTACGAGCTGCTGGCCGAATGCCGGCCGTTCCCGGGCCATCGGAGCCTGCACGAGCTCGAGGACGCGGTGCTGCACCAGGATCCCGCCCCACCCTCGTCGGTGCGCCCGTCCCTGGGAGGCGATCTCGACGCCATCGTGCTGCAGGCGCTCCGCAAGGAGCCCGATCGCCGTTACCAGTCGGTCGAGGCCCTGCTCGAGGATCTCAGGCACTTCCAGGATGGGCTGCCGGTACGCGCGCGGCAGGCGTCCCCGGGATACCGGCTGCGGAAGTTCGTCGGCCGGCACCGGACCGCGGTGGCCACGGGCTCGCTCGCCGTGCTCGCGCTGGTGGGCACGACCGGCTTTTCCATTACCCAGATGCGAGAGGCGCGGCGGCAGCGCGACCAGGCCACCGAGGACGCGCGGCACTCCCAGGCGCTCACCACCGTGCTGACGGTGGTGGCGGGAACGCCGCGACTTACCGGCGACCGCATGCCCACGCCAATGGAGCGCATCGAGAGGGCCGCGGAGGTGCTGCAGCGAAGTTACGGCCAGTACCCTGGCCTGGTCGTGCAGGTGATGGTCGAGCTCTCGTCCCGTCTCTACGACGCGGGGGACACCGAAGGCCAGCGGCGGTTTCTGGCGCAGGCGGAGGCGATCGCCCGGGCAGGAAACCGGTCCGACGGGGTCGCACTGGTGCACTGCCTTCGGGCGATGAGCTTTGCCGATGACGGTCTGCCCGACTCCGCCCGGGCGCAGCTCGAGGCGGGCCCGGTGCGCCGAGCCTGGGAGGACGGGCGTGACTCGGCCCTCGGCCTCATGTGTCACGATGCCGAAGGAAAGATCCTGCTCGCCGAGGGCCGCCCCCGCGAAGCCATCGCGGCGATGCGGCTAGGGCTGGCCGCCGCCGACAGCAGCGAGAGACAACAGGCCCTGAGCATGCTGGCCGAGGCGTTGCGCGCCAACGGAGAAACTCGCGAGGCGGCCCGGGTGCATCGGCAGATCCTCGACGAGCTCCAGAGGGCCGGCTACGTGGACGCCGATGCCATCGGCAGCGTCTCCAGCTTCGCGACCTCGGAGATGGCCGAGCTCGGCGAGCTCGCGGCCCTGGATTCGATGCTGCATGACCTGGTTCGCCGGCAGGAAGCGGTGCTCGGTCCCGGGAAGGCCAGCGCCTTCGCGGCGTTCCTCTACGGCCAGAACCAGCTCAGGCTGGGCCTGCTGGACTCGGCCGAAGTGTGGATCTCGCGAGCCGCAGGATCATCCGACCCAGGGGGGCCGCTTGCCGCCTGGATGCCCCCGACGCTGGCGGAGCTCAGATTCCAAATGGGCCAAATCGCGGAAGCGCGCGCGGCCGTGGCCAAGCTACCCGACGGCACCCCGACGCGGCTGGTCAACCGCGCGCTCTACGCCGCCAGGCTCCGCTGGGCAACCGGCGACCGAGCCGGCGCGTTCGCCGTCGTGGACAGCGCCATCAAGGCCAATCCCAGAAGCGGTCGCGTCCTGGGGAAAG
>JADMIO011419555.1_pt1 | contig 20825 bp, 23 predicted proteins | sample 8958161 | NCBI WGS metagenome assembly JADMIO01 (sample SAMN16585339, study PRJNA669376) | soil metagenome | isolation source: Crop rotation soil | place: USA: Cullars Rotation, Alabama | collected 2011 | reverse complement strand
CCCGCCGCGATCCAGGCGAGATCGAGCGCGGCGGCGCCGGTGCGGCGCACGCCTGCGACCTTGCCTTGCACTGCGGCAAGCTCGTTTCGGAATTTCGCCGGATCGCCGCGGCCCGCATGCGGAATGCCGCAGCAGACGACGCTGTTCGACAACTCGCGCCGTCCCGCGACGCGCAAGCGGCGCTCGTTCAGAAAGCCGCCGCGTCCGCGTTCGGCCACGAATAATTCGTCGGCGACCGGATTGAAGACAAGGGCCGCGACGATATTTTCGTCCTTCATCGCAGCAATCGAGATCGCGAATTGCGGAATGCCGTGGAGAAAATTTGTCGTCCCGTCCAAGGGATCGACGATCCAGGTTTGCGACGAATCGCTACCCGCGACCTTGCCACGCTCCTCCATGATGAAGCCGAAGCTTGGGCGCGCCTTCGATAACTCTTTATAGAGAAGATCCTCGGCGCGGCGGTCTGCGGAGGAGACGAAATCCGAGGGGCCCTTGAGCGATACCTGCAGGTTTTCGACCTCGCCGAAATCGCGCACCAGCGAGCGCGCCGCCTTGCGGGCGGCGGCGATCATCACGGTGATGAGCGGCGAGCGGAGCAATCTGCCTCACATTTTCTGTGCGGGAAAATGTTCGATTTTTATTCGGCGCACGATGTTGTCCGAAAACCGCTTCGCACGTTTCGGCATCGTGCGCTACTCCGCGCGGCGGATGTAGGTCGTCTCGTTCGTGTCGACGACGATTTTTTCGCCGACGCCGATGAAGGGCGGAACGAGCACGCGCAGGCCGTTTTCGAGCTTCGCCGGTTTGTAGGAAGAGGCGGCGGTCTGCCCCTTCACGACCGCATCGGCCTCGACGATCTGGAGCGTCACCTGCGAGGGCAGACGAATGCCGATCGGTTTGTCGTCGTACATCTCCAGTGCGACCGTCATGCCGTCCTGCAGGAACGCGGCGCGGTCGCCGACGAATTCGGTGTTGAGTTCGAGCTGCTCGTAGCTGTCGGTGTCCATGAAAACGAGGTTGTCGTCCTGCTTGTAGAGAAACTGATAGTCCTTCACCTCGACGCGCGCCTGCTCCACACGCTCGTCGGAGCCGAAGCGGTTGTTGAGCTTGCGGCCGTCGACGATGTTTTTAAGCTCGACCTGATTGTAGGCCGGGCCCTTGCCGGGCTTCACGGCAACCGCCTTCACCGCGACCCACAGCCCGCCTTCATATTCGATCATCATGCCGGGGCGAATTTCGTTACCGTTGATTTTCATAGCGATCCTTCGGGAAACAAGTCTTCAAGCGCGATCAGGTGCCAGTCCGGACGGCGGCCCGTCAAGTGCGGGGGAGGGGCCCGCCCGTTTCCCATGCTTGCAGGATTTTTTGCGCGGTATCGCGCTCGACTTCAGGAAGTTTCGCGAAAATTGCATCCAGTTCGGGACTCGAATTGCCGCGCGCGCGGGCGTAGAGGTGCCACGCCATCGCTTTCACGGAATCCTTCTGAAACCCGCCCATGCCGTTCGCCAGGAGAAATGCGAGGCGATTCTGCGCGATCGGATTGCCATAGAGCGCTGCGAGTTTAAACCAGCGGCCGCCCGCCTGTTCGTCCTTTGGCACGCCCCAGCCGTTGTAGACGGCGAAAGCATATTCGGTCATCGAAGGCGCATGCCGCAACAAGCTCGCGCGCGAGAGCCAGCGCGCGGCTTCTGCCGGATCCTTCGGAACGCCCTGACCCTCTCGATAGAGCGTGGCGAGCGCCTGCTGGGCGTCGGGCAGATCCTGCTCGGCGGCGATGCGGAACCACTTGGCGGCGGCCGTGAAATCCTTCTGGAAAACCTGACCTTCGAGATAAAGAAGCGCGAGATTGTAAGCGGCCGTCGCATTTCCCTTCTCGGCGGCGACCTTGAACCGCTCCGCGGCTTCTTCGCGGTTCGGGATCACGCCGCGGCCTTGCAGGTAAAAAAGGCCAAGCGCGGCAATCGCCTCGCGGTCGCCTTTCTCAGCCGCCTGCCGGTACCAGCCGAAGGCGATTTCGTCGTCCTGCTTTACGCCCCAGCCGCCGGCGTACAACTCGCCCAAGAGCGTCATCGCCTTTGGGTCCTGCTCCTGCTCCGCGCGGCGCTTCGCTTCGTTGAAGGCGTAAAGATAGTAGCCGCGCTGATAGGCGCCGTAGGCGAGATCGACTTGCGCCGCGGCGGGCGGCTGTCTCTCCTTCAGTTTGTCTTTGGATTTTTGCTGCGCCGAACTGATGTTGGGCGCGATGAAAATCGCGGTGGCGATCAAGCCAAAAATTGCGAGCCGTATTTTCATTCGGTGCGCTCGAATGCGAGGCGAGCGGTTGCCTGCGCGAGCGCTTCCATCGGGCTGCCGCTTGACCAGATCGCTTCGTCGAGCGCAATGAAATCCGCGCCCGCGTGAACGAGCGCCGGAATTTCGCCGAGAGTGGCCGCGAAGGCAACGCAGGGAATTTCAAAAATTTCCGCCCACCAGGCGACGCGCTCGGTAATCGCTTCGAGCGAGGGACGCTTTCCGCTCACCGGTTCGCCGAACATCACATAGTCCGCGCCGGCTTCGCCGGCGGTCATGGCGTCGTGACGCGATGCAAGTCCCGCGACGCCGGCGATATAGCGGGGCTTCAGCGATTTGATCTGCGCGGCCTGCGCGGGAAAATTTGCAAGATGCGCGCCATCGGCCTTTGTCTTCGCGACAAGATCGGCGCGATCTTCGAGCAGGAGCGCCGCACCCGTTTTGCTCGCTACATTCCAGAGCGCCTCGGTGCGCGCAAGGATCGCGCGCTCATCGAGCGTTCCGGTGCGGAGGATGACGGAAGCGATGTCGAATTCGGCGCAGGCTTCTGCGAAGAGCGCATCAGCGTCGGAAGACGGCGCAAACAGGATGAGGCGAGGGTCGGTGCCGCGGCGATTCATGCGGGATCATGTAGCAGATCGACCGAGGGTCCGCGCGGGATGGGGCAAAAACGGGGCCTGCGGAAGGCAGGCCCCGGTTGCCATCAGGCGGCTTTTTTCTCGAGATCGGGCGACCAGCGGCCTTCGCAGGCGAGCCCGTTCATGCGCGCGCGGTGCGCGAAGGCGCTTTGCGCGGCCTTCACATTCTCGGCCTTGCCGGACCACGCCTTTTGCGGCGCTGCCTGCAACGCGCGGCCGTAGGAGAAAGTGAGTTTCCACGGCAGGCCGCCGATCTTGTTCATGGCGTCGAGATGCGCGGTCGCTTCCTCGTCGCTCTGGCCGCCGGAAAGGAAAGCGATGCCGGGCACAGCCGCAGGGACGCAATTCTTGAGGAGACGCACTGTCTTTTCCGCGACTTCCTGCACGGAAGCTTTCTTCGCGCTCTTCTTGCCGGGGATCGCCATATTCGGCTTCAGCACCATGCCTTCGAGCGCGACGCGATTGAAGTAGAGCTCTTCGAAGGTGAGTTTCAAAACCATCTCGGTCACTTCATAGCAGCGGTCGATGTCGTGATCGCCGTCCATCAGGACTTCCGGTTCCACGATCGGAACGATTTGTGCGGCTTGACAAAGCGCGGCATAGCGCGCGAGCGCATGGGCGTTGGCGTGAATGCAGGTATAGGTCGGAATGCCCGCGCCGATGTCGATCACCGCGCGCCATTTCGCGAAGCGTGCGCCCTGATCGTAATATTTCGGCAGCCGGTCGGCGAGCTTGTCGAGGCCGACGGTGATGAGTTCGCCCGGGCAGCGGGGCAAAGGCTTCGTGCCTTCATCGACTTTGATGCCCGGAATGGAACCGGCCTTCTTGATGATTTCGACGAGGGGCGTTCCGTCCTTGCATTTCTGCCAGATGGTTTCGTCGTAAAGGATCACGCCGGAGATGTGATTCTTCATCGCCTCGCCTGCGCTAAAGAGCAGTTCGCGATAGTCGCGGCGGTTATCCTCAGTGCATTCCACCTTGATCGCGTCGAAGCGCTTCTTGATCGTGCCGGAGGATTCGTCGGCGGCGAGAATGCCTTTGCCGGGCTGAACCATAGCAACGGCAATCTTGTTCAGCTCAGTGAGGTTCATCAGACAGACTCTCCCAAGTGGTGCGTGTCTTATTATTCGAAAGTTTGGCTATTTTATCCGCAAAGCCTCGACGCCAGGCAAGGGCTTGCCTTCGAGCCATTCCAGGAAGGCGCCGCCGGCTGTGGAAACATAGCTGAACTGGTCGAGAACGCCCGCGTGCTGGAGAGCGGCCAAGGTATCGCCGCCGCCGGCGAAGGAACTCAAAAGGCCCTGGCCGGTGAGTTTTGCGACCTCGCGGGCGAGCGTCACGGTTCCCGCGTCGAACGGCGAGACCTCGAACGCACCCATCGGGCCGTTCCAGACGATCGTGCGGGACGCCGAGAGGCGGGCTGCATTCAGCGCGACCGATTGCAGGCCGATGTCGAGGATCATCTCGTCGGGGCCGACGGCGTCGATCATGACGGAACGCGAAGGCGTATTCGGTTCGAGCTTTTTTGCGACCGCCGCATCGACGGGCAGCACGATGTCGCAATTCTTGGCTTTGGCCTCAGCGAGAATTTTTTTCGCGGTGTCGATCAGATCGGGTTCGCTCAGCGATTTGCCGATATTTTTGCCTTGCGCGGCTAGAAACGTGTTGGCCATCGCGCCACCGATCACGAGGAGATCGACTTTCGCGAGCAAGCTGGAAAGGAGCGCGAGCTTCGAGGAAATTTTCGCCCCGCCGACGACGGCGGCGAGCGGCTTCACCGGCGAGGTGAGGGCACGGGTGAGCGCCGAGAGCTCCGCCTGCATGGCGCGGCCGGCGTAAGCGGGAAGCTTGCGCGCGAGGCCTTCAGTGGAAGCATGCGCGCGGTGCGCGGCCGAGAAAGCGTCGTTGACATAAATGTCGCCGAGCTTCGCGAGCGCGGCCACGAATTCCGGATCGTTCTTCTCTTCGCCCTTATGGAAGCGCGTGTTTTCGAGAAGCAGCACGCAACCGGGCTTCAGCGCGCTGACCGCTTTTTCGGCTTCGGCACCGATGCAATCCTTCGCAAAAGCAACGGGCTTGCCAAGGAGACCCGTGAGCACCGGCACGACCGGCGCGAGCGATTGCGACTCGTCACGGCCCTTCGGCCGGCCGTAGTGCGAGAGTAAAATCGCCTTGCCGCCCTTTTCGGTAACCGCGGCGATGGTCGGAACCGCCGCGCGGATGCGCGTGTTATCGGTGATCCGGCCGCCCTCCATCGGGACGTTCAGATCGACGCGAATGAGTACGCGCTTATCCTTGACGTCGGCTTGCTCGAGCGTTCGGAAAGCCGTCATCGATCAGTCAAGCTTGCCCATTACGACGGCCGTATCCGCCATGCGGTTCGAAAAACCCCATTCGTTGTCGTACCAGGTCATGATGCGGACGAGGGTGCCGTCCATGACCTTGGTCTGGTCCATGTGGAATATCGACGAATGTGGATCGTGGTTGAAGTCGATCGAGACGTTCGGCTGCGTGGTGTAGCCGAGGATGCCCTTCAGCTGCTGTTCGGACGCCCGCTTGATTGCGGCGTTCACTTCATCCTTGTCGGTTTTGCGCTTGGCGATGAATTTGAAATCGACCACGGAGACGTTTGGCGTCGGCACACGGATCGCAACACCGTCGAGCTTGCCGTTCAACTCCGGCAACACAAGGCCGACGGCTTTCGCGGCGCCCGTCGAAGTCGGAATCATCGACAGTGCAGCGGCGCGGCCGCGATAGAGGTCCTTGTGCATGGTATCGAGCACCGGCTGGTCGCCCGTATAGGCGTGGATCGTGGTCATGAAGCCCTTTTCGATGCCGATCGCGTCGTTCAGCACCTTCGCGACCGGCGCGAGACAGTTCGTGGTGCAGGAGGCGTTCGAGACGACCTTGTGATCCTTGCCGAGCTTGTCGTGGTTTACGCCGTAAACGACCGTGAGATCGGCGCCGTCGGCGGGCGCGGAAACGAGGACGCGCTTCGCGCCGGCGGCGAGATGGGCGGAGGCCTTTTCCTTCGAAGTAAAGATGCCGGTGCATTCGAAGGCGATGTCGACCTTGAGCTCCTTGTGCGGAAGCTCGGCCGGGTTCTTGATCGCGGTCACCTTGATCGGCCCGCGGCCGATGTCGATGATGTCGCCCGAGACTTTCACCTCGTACGGAAAGCGGCCGTGCACGGAGTCGAAACGGAGGAGATGCGCATTCGTCTCGACCGGGCCGAGATCGTTGATCGCGACTACTTCGATATCCTTGCGGCCGGACTCGGCGATGGCGCGCAATATATTGCGGCCGATGCGTCCGAAACCGTTGATGGCAACCCGTACAGTCATGCTCTCTCCTTGCGCGGCGCGCCGCGCCCTTCTCCTAATGCAGCCTGGGCGGCGGCGACAATCGCTTCCGCGGTAATTCCAAAATGACGGTAAAGATCTTTGTATGGCGCGCTCGCGCCGAAGCCCGTCATACCGACGAAGATTCCGCCGGAGCCGATGATTTCGTCCCAGCCCATGCGGATCGCGGCTTCGCAGCCGATCTTGACCGGGGCGTCGCCAATGATCGAAGCGCGGTAGTTCGCATCCTGCTCCAGGAAGAGATCGAGCGAGGGAACCGAAACGACGCGCGTGGCGATGCCCTGTTTCTCAAGCTCGGCCTTCGCCGTCATGCAGAGCGAAACTTCCGAGCCGGAAGCAAAGAGCGAAACCTGCGCCTTGCCCTGGGGGGGCGAAAGCTCGTAGGCGCCGCGCGCCGACAGGTTCTTTTCCTCGAACGGGGTTCGGAGCTGCGGGAGATTTTGACGCGTGAGCGCAAGCACGCTCGGGCCTTCGGCGTTCTCGACCGCGAGCTGCCAGCACTCGGCGGTCTCGGTGAGGTCGGCGGGCCGAAGCACAGTCACGTTCGGAATCGCGCGAAGTGCCGCGAGATGTTCGACCGGTTGATGCGTCGGGCCGTCCTCGCCGAGGCCGATCGAGTCGTGCGTCATGACGTGAACGACGCGAGTCCCCATCAATGCGGCGAGGCGAATGGAGGGGCGGCAGTAATCGGAAAATACAAGAAAGGTGCCGGAGAACGGGATCACGCCGCCATGCAGCGCCATGCCGTTCATGGCAGCCGCCATGCCGTGTTCGCGAATGCCCCAGTGCAGGAACTGGCCCTTGTAATGGCCGGGCCCGATCACCGGCATGGATTTTGTTTTTGTGTTGTTCGAGCCGGTGAGGTCGGCGGAGCCGCCGACCATTTCGGGCGCGGCCTGCACCAGCGCGACGAGGACTTCCTCCGAAGCCTTGCGGGTCGCGGTTTCTTTCGGATTCTTCGCGGCAGCTTCCTTTATCGTCCGGACAGCGTTCGCAAAAGCCGGTGCGAGCTTGCCGGCAAGGCGGCGCTCGAACTCGGCGCGCTTGTCGGCAGAAAGCGCCTTCACGCGCTCGCTCCATTGCTTGCGCGCGTCAGCGGAGCGGCTGCCGGCTTTCCGCCAGTCGGAAAGAATATCGGCGGGGATTTCGAACGGAGGATGATTCCAGCCGAGCTTCTCGCGCGCACCTTTAATTTCATCGGCGCCAAGCGGCGAGCCGTGCGCTTCGGAGGTGCCCGCTTTCTTCGGTGCGCCAAAGCCGATCGTGGTGCTGCAAGCGATCATCGTCGGCTTGTCGGACTTCTGCGCGGTCTTGATCGCTTTTTCGATCGCTTCGGGATCGTGGCCGTCGATGCGGACAGCGTTCCAGCCGGACGCCTGGAAGCGCGCGACTTGATCGGTCGAGTCGGAGAGCGAAAGATTGCCGTCGATGGTGATGTGGTTGTCGTCAAACAGCACGATCAGCTTCGAAAGCTTGAGATGCCCGGCAAGGGAAATCGCTTCCTGGCTGATGCCTTCCATCAGATCGCCGTCGGAGCAGAGCGTATAAGTAAAGTGATCGACGGCACTGTCGCCGAATTCGGCGTTCATGATGCGCTCGGCGAGCGCCATGCCGACGGCATTGCCGATGCCCTGGCCCAGCGGGCCGGTCGTCGTCTCGACGCCCTCGGTGATAAAATTCTCGGGATGTCCCGGCGTCTTCGAGTCGAGCTGGCGGAAGCGCTTGATCTCCTCGATCGTCATCTTCGGATAGCCGGTCAGATAAAGGAGAGCGTAGAGCAGCATCGAGCCGTGACCGGCGGACAGCACGAAGCGGTCGCGGTCGGGCCATTGCGGATCGGCCGGATCGAATTTCAGGAACTTCGTGAACAAAACGGTCGCGATGTCGGCGGCGCCCATCGGCAGGCCCGGGTGGCCGGATTTCGCCGCCTCGACCGCGTCCATGGCTAAGGCACGGATGGCATTGGCCATACGGTCGTGGTTCGCGCGGGCTGTCACGGGCTGTTCTCTCTCGGAGCCTCCGGTGGGTCGGCGAAGGCCGATGACGAAATCCACCAGGCCATCTCGATCCCAGCGGGATCGAGGCCGCGGATGGATAACATGCAAGGCTCCGGAGTCAATGTTTGCAAGCGTTTCCCGCTCTGCAATGCCAAGCGAATTTTGCATGTCTGGTCATAACTTCGCTCCGTCCGTTGACGCAGGATGTTAGCGGACCTTTACTAGCGGGACGGGAGTGAATCGACGTGAGCGCAATGGATGGGGCTCTTCAACGGCTGGAAGCCGCGCTCGACGCGTTGGAATCGGCGATCGGCCAATCCTCAACCGATAGCCGTCAGCGCGAACGGCTGGAGAGCCAGTTGCAGGCCTTCGGCCAGGATCGTACTCGACTTTCGGCTGATCTCGAACGTGTCCGCGCGCGCGCGGACGATCTTGAAGCCGCGAACCGGGAGGTCTCTCGCCGCCTGGAAAACGCGGCCGAGACGATCCGCACCGTATTGTCCTCGCAGGAACGCTAGGGATCGTCATGGCCCAGGTAAGCGTCACGATCGGCGGCCGAACCTACCGGATGGCCTGCGACGACGGGCAGGAAGAGCATCTGATCAAGCTTGCGCGCGAGCTCGACGAAAAGATCGCGCGTCTGCGCGAAGCCTTCGGCGAGGTCGGCGACACGCGGTTGACCGTTATGGCCGCGATCACGATTTCCGACGATCTGTCCGAGGCCAAACGCCGTATCCGCGGGCTCGAACAGGAGATCGAAGGATTGAAAGAGGCGCGCATCGCCTCGGTCGAGCGGGTGGACGCGATCGAGCGCGAAAGCGCGCGCGGTCTCGAGCGGGCGGCGGAGCGGATCGAACGGCTTGCGCACGCGCTCAACGGCAACGCGCCTGCGAAAAGCACGGCGCAATAAATCGGGACTGGCCGCGCGCCGATAACGGGCCTAGATTGATCCGGCGAGGCTGCGCGGTTCGTCAGGACACTAATTCCTGGGGCCTTATCGATCTCAACGGGAGCTGTCCCTGACCTTGCCCCTGGGCTCGGTCATCACGGCGCCCACCTACTTCGTAGGTTTCCCGGGATCGTTGCTTCCAACGGCCTATCGTGGCTTCGCGCTGCAATTTTATTTTTACGAGATCGTGACCCGAAATGCCTTCCGACATCGCCGAATTAAAACGCTCGCTCCGTAACGAGGCGCTCGCTCGTCGTGACGCGCTTGACGCCGGTTATCGCCAGCACGCCGCTGAGGCGATCGCCAAATTACCGTTTCCGGTTCCAGTGCCGAAGGGCGCGATCGTGTCCGGCTTCTTTCCGATGAAAACCGAACTTAGTCTCTTGCCGCTCATGCGAGCGCTGGAGAAGAATGGTGCGCAGATCGCGCTGCCGCGCATCGTTGGCCGCGGCAACCCGCTCTCCATGCGGGCGTGGAAATTCGGCGATCCGCTCGTGCCGGGGCAGTGGGGCATCCGGGAGCCTGCTCCGGACGCGCCGGAAGTCGCGCCGGATATTTTGCTGGTGCCGTTCGCCGCCTTCGACCGCCGCGGCTATCGCGTCGGCTACGGCGCGGGCTACTACGACATGACGATCGCGGGGCTGAAGACGAAGAAGAAAGTCGTGACCGTCGGCTTCGGTTTCGAGGCGCAGGAAGTCCAAGAATGTCCGGTCGAAGGACATGACCAGAAGCTCGATTTTCTGATGACGGAAAAAGGCTTGCGTGTCGGCCAGCCGGAGCGCGTTTGATGCGCTTTTTGTTTCTTGGCGACGTTGTCGGACGTCCCGGCCGCGAAGCGGTGACAAGCAGGTTGCCGAAACTGATCGAGAAGTGGAAGCTCGATTTCGTCGCGATCAACGGCGAGAACGCCGCCGGCGGTTTCGGAATCACCGAGACGATCTATAACGAACTGGTCGATGCCGGCGCCGATGCGATCACGCTCGGGAACCACTCCTGGGATCAGCGCGAGGCGCTGGTCTTCATCGAGCGTGCGCCAAAACTTCTCCGTCCGGTGAATTATCCCGGCAAGGCGCCGGGACGGGGCACCGCACTCCTCGAAGCGAGAAACGGCGCGCGCGTCTTGATCGTGAACGCCATGGGCCGTGTGTTCATGGACGACCTCGACGATCCGTTCCGGGTGGTGGAGCGCGAGATTTCCGCCTGCGGACTCGGCGAAGGCTGCGACGTCGCGGTGTGCGACTTCCATGCCGAAGCGACGAGCGAGAAGCAGTCCTTCGCGTATTATTTCGACGGGCGATTTTCGCTGATCGTCGGAACGCATACGCATGCGCCGACCTCGGATCATCGCGTGCTGCCGGGCGGCACTGCTTACATTTCCGACATCGGGATGTGCGGCGACTACGACAGCGTGCTTGGCATGGATAAAGAGGAGCCGGTTCATCGTTTCCTCAACAAGATTCCGTCGGGCCGGTTCGAACCGGCGACCGGGATCGGCACGCTGTCGGGCGTCGCGGTGGAGATCGGTCGGCACGGACATGCCGAGCGTATCGCACCGGTACGGCTCGGCGGGGTGCTGGAAGAGACGAAACCTGCGTTTTGGGAATGAAGCCCGGGAAGGAGTTCGCGATGCGTTTTCTCGCCTGGCCGGCCGCCGCATTTTGTTTCATCGCATTTGCCGCGCAATCGCAAACGCTCACGAAGAATCCCGTTTCGACCGGGGCCGTTACGCCCGATGATATTTTGAAACGGCTGGAGCGGACCGCCGAAATTGTGAGAAAATCGAACCCTTCCGGCGCGCCGCGCGCGGCGCAGTTCGATTTCGCATGGGCGCAGGATGAGGCAGAGTACAAGGCGCTCGGCAAATATGTCGTCGTGCTCGTAAGCGTGGTGAGCCGGGACGAGAAAGAGCTTCCGCTGAAGCGCGTTTACATTCGCAACAAATGGAATCGGGAGACGGCGCTCGAACGGATTGCGAGCGAGCGGCGCGACGTTCCCAAGGACTCGCTTGCCTATTCCATGCTGGGCGCGCATCGCGAAGACAGTTTTTATCTCGCCCCGGCTGGACTCATGAAGGACGAGGGCGACGTGGTCGCGGATTTTGCCGCCAATCGAACGGGGTTTCGTCTTTATAGTTTGCCGGGAACGCCGCCCGATTTCGTCGAAGCCGACCGCCATGCGATGCCCGCCAAAGGCGCAAAGCCCGATCCGAAGGCGCTGAAGACGCTTTTGGAGCGGGAGTATTCCGGTTTCAAATTGCCGGGCGGGTTGCAGTAGCCGCGGACGGCGACTTATAAGTCTCGGCTTATTTCGCGGAGCATTCATGGCCGGGCATTCCCAATTCAAGAACATCATGCACAAGAAGGGCCGCGCCGACGCGGCCCGCTCGAAACTATTCGGCAAGCTCGCGCGCGAAATCACGGTTTCGGCAAAACTCGGCCTGCCCGACCCCGCGATGAATCCGCGGCTGCGCGCAGCAGTGCTCGCCGCTCGCGCCGAAAACATGCCGAAGGACAATATCGAGCGCGCGATCAAGAAGTCGCAGGGCGGCGAAGGCGAAAACTACGAGCAGATCCGTTACGAGGGTTATGCGCCGGGCGGCGTCGCGCTGATCGTCGAGGCGCTGACCGACAACCGTAACCGCACCGCCGGAGAAGTGCGCGCCGCCTTCACGAAGAACGGCGGCAGCCTCGCTGAAACCGGCGCGGTGTCGTTCATGTTCAATCATGTCGGCGTCGTGCTGTACGACGCCGATAAAGCGTCGAACGACGCGATGCTGGAAGCCGCGATCGACGCCGGTGCTGACGACGTCGCCTCTTCCGCAAGCGGTCACGAAATTATCGCAAGCTCGCACGCGCTGCATGAGGTTGCGAAAAACCTCGAAACGAAATTCGGCGAGCCGAAGAAATCCGGCCTTGTGTGGCGGCCGCAGAATTACATCGCCGTCGACGACGACACCGGCGAAAAGATTCTGAAACTGATCGAAGCGCTCGAAGACAACGACGACGTGCAAAACGTCTACGCCAATTTCGAGATTTCCGATGCGTTGATGCAGAAGCTAAGCGCGTAAGCGGCGTGGACCAAGAACGCAAGTCCCGGCTGATCGGCTACGCCGCGCTCACAATCACGATTCTGATCTGGAGCGCGTGGATCGTCTACACGCGTCAGGGCGTGACGCATGCAATGCCGCTTTCCGTATTGATCCTGGTGCGCATGCTGGTGCCCGCGGCGGTGCTCGCGCCGGTGATCTGGCGCACCGGCATCCTCGGCGGCGGTAGGCCCGTTCTCCCCTTCCTGCTGATCCTGAGCGCGGGCGTGCCGCACATCTTGCTTTCGGCGGTCGGTCTGACGCATGCGCCGTCGTCCGATTACGCCGCGCTGGTCCCCGGGACGATGCCGGTGTTTGTCGCCGTGCTTGCGGCGCTGTTTTTTGGAGAGAAGCTGGGCTGGATACGCACTCTTGGACTTGTCTTCAGCTCCCTGGGCGTTCTTGCGATCACATGGCGAAGCCTGAGTGCCGCCGATGCCGATGCGAATTTCGGTCATCTGGTTTTTTTGACGGCGGGCTTGAACTACGCCGTATTTACACTCGCTTTCCGAAAAAGCGGCTTTACCCCGGTTGAAGGTGCCGGGTTCGTTTCGTTCTGGTCGCTGCTCATGGTGTTGCCGTTCGGCATAGCCCCCCTCATCGAACACGTTCGGGCCGGCTATACCGGCGACATTATTTTCCAGGCTGTTCTGCAGGGGGTGCTGTCGAACCTCGTCGCGCTCGTGACTTACAGCGAAGGGGTCAGGCGGCTCGGGGCTTCGAAGGCGGCGGCATTCGCCGCGCTGGTTCCAGTCGGGGCGACGCTGCTTGCCATCCCCATCCTCGGCGAATGGCCCGACGCATCGGCGGTTGCGGGCGTGATCCTTGCGAGCTTCGGCGTCTTGCTGGCGAGCGGGGTTTTGGTGGCGCAAGCGCGCTCTGCGGCCTAGGGGACTTCGCCCTGCCGCCGGGTTATTCAGGGCCATGGCCAAGGGCGCGATTCGCATCATCGGTCTCGATCCCGGCCTCCGCCGCACCGGCTGGGGCATCGTGGACTGCGAGGGCAACCGGCTTACTTATATTGCCTGCGGATCGGTTGAGACGAACGAAGGCGAAAGCCTAGCCGCGCGGCTTTCGGCGCTGCACGCGGGTCTTGCCGCAGTGATCGTGGCGCATTCGCCGCAGGAAGCGGCGGTCGAGGAAACTTTCGTGAATGCCGATCCGCGCTCGGCCTTGAAACTCGGGCAGGCGCGCGGGATCGTATTGCTCGCGCCCGCGCAGGCGGGGCTCATGGTCGCGGAATATGCCCCGAACCTCGTGAAGAAATCGGTCGTGGGTGCGGGACGCGCGGAGAAGATGCAAGTGCGGAAGATGATCGCGGTCTTGTTGCCGAAGGCGTCCCCCGAGTCGGACGACGCGTGCGACGCGCTCGCGCTCGCGATTACGCATGCGCATCACCGAAATTCGCCCGCGCTCAGGCTCGCGGCGGGGGGAGGCGGGCGATGATCGGCAAACTGCGCGGCGTGATCGATAGCTACGGCGACGACACGGTGGTCGTGGACGTGCACGGCGTCGGCTATCTCGTGCACTGTTCGGCGCGCACGCTGCAATCGCTGCCTTCGCCCGGCGAGGCGGCGACCATTTCGATCGAAACCTGGGTACGCGAGGATCAGATTCGGCTCTATGGCTTCGTGAGCGATCTCGAGCGCGAGTGGTTCCGTATTCTTACCGGCGTGCAGGGCGTCGGTGCGAAAGTGGCGCTCGCGATCCTTGGCACGCTGAAGGTTTCCGATCTTGCGAATGCGATTGCACTCGGCGATAAAGCGCAAATTTCGCGGACGCCCGGTGTCGGACCGAAGCTCGCGCAGAGGCTGGTGCTGGAGTTGAAAGACAGGGCGCCTGCATTCGCAAGTGTCGATCCGGCGGTGGTGAAATTACAGGATGACCTGTCCGAACGCCGTGCCTCGACGCCGGTAAGCGAAGCGGTTTCGGCGCTGGTCAATCTCGGCTACGGAGAAATTCAGGCGAGTGCCGCGATTGCCGCCGCCGTGCGCGCGGCGGGGGATAAAGCGAAGACGGAAGAACTGATCCGTCATGGCTTGAAGGAGCTCGCGCGATGAGCCGCAGCGTTGTTTCGCCCGAACGCCGCGAAGAAGACCTTGCCGAGGGTTCATTGCGGCCGCAGCAGCTTTCCGAGTTCATCGGCCAGGAAAAAGCCTGCGCCAATCTCAAAGTCTTCATTGAAGCTGCGCGGGCGCGGAAAGAAGCGCTCGATCATGTGCTCCTGGTCGGTCCGCCGGGCTTGGGCAAGACGACGCTCGCGCAGATCGTTGCGCGCGAACTGGGCGTGAATTTCCGCGCGACCTCCGGCCCTGTCATTGCGAAGGCGGGCGACCTCGCCGCGCTCCTCACCAATCTCGAAGACCGCGACGTGCTCTTCATCGACGAAATTCATCGCCTCAACCCCGCGATCGAGGAAGTGCTCTATCCGGCGATGGAGGATTATCAGCTCGATCTCATCATCGGCGAAGGTCCGGCGGCGCGTTCGGTGAAGATCGATCTCTCCCGCTTCACGCTTGTCGGCGCGACGACGCGCTCGGGTCTGCTCACGACGCCGCTCCGCGACCGTTTCGGGATTCCGGTGCGCCTTGGCTTCTATGAAGTGCATGAGCTGGAGACTATCGTGAAACGCGGCGCGCGGCTCTTGAACCTCGCGATCAATGCCGACGGCGCGCAGGAGATCGCGCGGCGCGCGCGCGGCACGCCGCGTATTGCGGGACGCTTGCTGAAACGCGTGCGCGATTTCGCGATGGTAGAGGGCAAGCAATCCGTCGATCGGGAAAGTGCAGACCGCGCGCTCGGTCATCTCGAAGTCGACGCCGCCGGTCTCGACGCGATGGATCGCCGCTACCTCACGCTGATCGCGAAGCACTATGGCGGCGGCCCGGTCGGCGTCGAGACGATCTCGGCCGCGCTCTCCGAGCCGCGCGACGCGATCGAAGACATCATCGAGCCCTATCTGATCCAAAAGGGCTTCGTTCAGCGCACGCCGCGCGGACGGATGCTTACGTCGCATGCGTTCAAGCATCTTGGTCTTGCGGAACCCGCGCGAGATGCTGCACAGATGCCGCTGTTCGACCAAGGCGACGACGCGTGAACAGACCCAAGCCCGGACAAGACACTTCGATAGAACTCGCCGGCCGCTTGATCGAAGGCGGTCACACGATGCGGGTGCGGGTCTATTACGAGGACACGGACTTCACCGGCATCGTCTATCACGCGAACTATCTTCGCTTCATGGAACGCGGGCGCACGAATTACCTTCGTCTCGTGGGCGCCGACCACCGGGCGCTATTCGAGCAGACCGAGAAGGAAGCGCCGAGCTTCGCTTTCGTCGTGCGCTCGATGAAGATCGATTTCCTGCGGCCTGCCTTTATGGACGACCTCCTCGAAATCCGGAGTCTCTCGAAGGAAGTGTCGGGCGCCTCGATCACGCTGCATCAAAAAGTGATGCGGGGCGACGAGGTGATGGTGGAGGCCGAGGTACGGGTTGCCTTCGTTTCCGAAGGAAAACCGCGGCGGATCCCGGAACCTTTGCGAAAGGCGATGGGCGCGGACGCCGAACGCTATCCAAACGCTAACTAGACATTAACCACGCGAGGCGCTCTTTATAGCGGCCGAATGGGCGCTATGCGCCCAAGTTTGGACAGATTCCACTGTACTCAACCGATGGGGGCAGGCGCCGGCCAGCCGAATTTCCAGGTCACATCATAGATGTTTGCCGGTGCGGAATTTCGCCGAAACCAAGGAACGAATTTGAATGAATCCTTCTGACATCGCGCCTCTCGCGCCCGTCGCCACCGTGTCGCTGTGGGCGCTGTTCATCCAGGCACATATTGTCGTGAAGATCGTGATGATCGGACTGATGATCGCGTCGGTCTGGGTGTGGGCGATCGTGATCGATAAGACGCTTCTTTACGCGCGCACGCAGCGCGCGATCGACCGTTTCGAGCAGGTGTTCTGGTCGGGACAAAATCTCGAGGAGCTGTATCAATCGCTCTCCACGCGTCCCAATCATGCGATCGCGGCGCTTTTTGTCGCCGCCATGCGCGAATGGAAGCGCACCTATGAGGGCGGGGCAAAGACGCTCGCGGGCCTGACCGAGCGCGTCGAGAAGGTGATGGACGTGACGATCTCGCGCGAGATCGAGCGGCTGGAACGGAGGCTTCTGGTGCTGGCGACCGTGGGTTCCGCCGGTCCGTTCGTGGGTCTGTTCGGCACCGTCTGGGGCATCATGACGAGCTTCCAGTCGATCGCAGCGTCCAAGAATACGAGCCTTGCGGTGGTGGCCCCGGGTATTGCGGAAGCCCTGTTTGCAACGGCTTTGGGGCTTGTTGCCGCCATACCGGCGACGATTTTCTATAACAAGTTTTCGAGCCAAGTGAGCCGCATCGCCCAGCGACTGGAGGGGTTCGCCGACGAATTTTCGGCGATCCTGTCGCGGCAAGTGGACGAGCGCTCCTGAATCCAAGGGTAAGGGTAAAGCATGGCCGCGAACGCAGCAGGTAAGGGTGCATGGCAGAGCCGTAGGAGCCGTCATCGGCGCGCGCATGTGATGAGCGAGATCAACGTCACGCCGATGGTGGACGTGATGCTGGTGCTCCTGATCATCTTCATGGTCGCCGCGCCCTTGCTCACGGCCGGCGTGCCGCTGGATCTCCCGCAGACGCAGGCGAAAGCGCTCGACATCGATAAGGAACCGCTCACGATTTCGGTGAACGACAAGGGTCAGGTCTATCTGATGAATACCGAGATCAAGATGGAAGAGCTGATGCCGAAGCTGGAAGCGATTACGAAAAATCGCGGCGGCGGGATTGAAGAACGTATCTTTGTCCGCGGCGATAAGAAGGTCGATTACGGCACGGTGATGCGCGTGATGGGCCGCCTGTCGCAGGCGGGCTATCGTAAGGTCGCGTTGATTACGGAAACCGAGCAATAGGGATTTGATGGAAGTCCGTCCGGGACTCGCAGTTTCCTCCGTCGTCCACGCCGCAATTCTCGGCTGGGGACTGCTTTGGTTTACGCCGAAGGCGCTCGAGTCGAAACCGATGGAGTCGATGCCCGTCGATATCGTCCCGATTTCCGACATTACGCAGAACAAGGCGGGCGCAAAAACGCCGCCGAAGCCGGACGCGAAGCCGCTCGTCGAGAAACAGGCCGACCCGAAGGAACTGAAAGAGCTGGTCGAGAAAGTTTCGAAGCAGCCGGAGATCAAGCAGGCCTCGGCGCCTCCGCAGCCTTCGGAAGAGACAAAGAAGGAAGCGGCGAAGCCGGAAGAAAAACCCGAGCCGAAGCCGGAGCCGAAGAAGGCGGAAACGGCGAAGAAACCCGAGCCGCCGAAGAAGCCGCCGGAAAAACCGAAAGAGGAAGCCAAGTCCTCGCCGAACAAAATGAAAGCGGCGCCGACCAAGCACGAATTCGATCCGAACAAAATCGCGGCGCTTCTCGACCGGCGCACGCCGCAGCGGCAGGAAATGACGAACCTGCAAAATCCGAACCGCAATCCGTCGCCGGGCTTCACGAACGGCCAGTCGGCGACGCTCTCGCAGACCGAGATCGACGCGCTCCGCCGCCGTCTCGCGCAATGCTGGAATCCGCCGGCGGGCGCGGCCGACGCCGGCAAGCTCAAAGTTGTGATCCGCGTCCTCTTCCGCCGCGACGGCTCGGTCGCGGCGCCTCCCGAACTCGTCGCCGGAACGCCCTCGGCGCTCGGGCCCGCGATGGCGGAAAGCGCAAAGCGCGCGATTTTGAGCTGTCAGCCTTTCACCATGCTCAATCCCGATCACTACGACCAGTGGCGCGATATGGAAATCAATTTCGATCCGAGCGAAATGCTCGGCGGTTAATCAGGAAGAGAATTTCGCTTATGCCGAAGATAATTTCCGGATTTGATTTCAAACACAATTTGTCCCGCCGCAGGTTGCTTGCCGTCGCAGGCGGCATGGCGACAGGTTCGCTGCTCTTGCCGCGCGCCGCGCAGGCGGTATTGCGGCTCGACGTGACGCAGGGCACGCCGCAGCCGATCCCGATCGCGATCCCGGAATTTTTCGGCGGCCAGGGCGGCGGCTCCGATGTCGGGCGGCTGCTGACTTCGGTCATCACCAATAACCTGAAGCGCTCCGGTCTTTTTCTGCCGCTCGACCCCGCATCGTTCATCGAACATATCCAGCGCTTCGACGCCGCGCCGCGATTTCAGGACTGGCGCGTCATCAACGCGCAAGCGCTTGTCGTCGGCCGCGTTTCGCGCGAGGGCGACGGCCGCTTCCGCACCGAGTTTCGGCTCTGGGATGTATTCGCCGGCCAGCAGCTTTACGGGCAGCAGTATTTTACGCAACCCGATCAGGTTCGTCGTATCGGACACATTATCTCCGATGCGATCTACGAACGTATCACCGGCGACAAGGGATATTTCGACAGCCGCGTCGTTTATGTTTCCGAGAGCGGCGCGAAGGAGCGGCGCACCAAGCGGCTCGCGATCATGGATCAGGACGGGGCGAATGCGCGCTTCCTCACTTCGGGCGAAGCGCTCGTCCTCACGCCGCGGTTCAATCCGTCGAGCCAGGAAATCACTTTTATGTCCTATGGCCGCGCGGAACCGCAGGTGCTCCTGATGAATGTCGAAACCGGCCAGCGCGAAGTGATCGGCGATTTCCCCGGCATGACCTTCGCGCCGCGCTTTTCGCCCGAAGGGCAGCGCATCATCTTCAGCCTGCAGAAGGATGCGGCATCGAATATTTATGTGATGGATTTGCGCTCGCGCCGCACGACGCGGCTTACGGAGAGTTCGGCGATCGACACGTCGCCGTCCTACTCGCCCGACGGGCGCGCGGTCGTTTTCGAGTCGGACCGCGGAGGCTCGCAGCAGATCTTTGCGATGAACGCCGACGGCTCCAACCAGCGCCGCATCTCGTTCGGCCAAGGCCGTTATTCGACACCGGTGTGGTCGCCGCGCGGCGACGTGATCGCCTTCACCAAGCAGACCTCCGGCAGTTTCGCGATCGGCGTGATGAAGACCGACGGCTCGGGGGAGCGCATCCTCACCGAAGGGTTTCACAACGAAGGTCCGACCTGGGCGCCCAACGGCCGCGTGCTGATGTTCTTCCGCGATCCGGGCGGCAATGCCGGGCCGCAGCTCTATACGATCGATCTCACCGGCTATAACGAGCAGCGGGTTCCCACGCAGGGCTACGCCTCCGATCCCGCATGGTCGCCGCTATTGTCGTGAGCGCGCGGCCTAATTCTGGCCGCTTTGCCGAACAATGTTCGATCAACGATTCATTAACCATGCTTTCCGCTTTTCGGGTCGGGCGCGGCAAAAGCTAAGATTTTCGGCAGTTGGCCAAGGTTCCATCAAGGTAAATGAAGCATTCGATTAACCCCGGCACGGTTAGATCGGCCGAATTCCGACGAGGATGAAGAGGGAGCTGCCGGCCATGGTAAATTTCACTCGGCTATTTCGGGGAGCGCGCTTTGCGATGATCGCTGCGGCGATGCTGGTCGCGGCCTGCGCGAACAATCCGAATGACCCGAATGCCGCGGGCGGCTCTGCTTCGACGCCGGGCAGTGCGCAGGATTTCGTCGTGAATGTCGGTGATCGTGTCTTTTTCGACAGCGATTCGTCGGAGCTCTCCTCGCAGGCGCGCGCGACCCTCGACAAGCAGGCGACCTGGCTCAACCAGTACAGCCGTTATTCCTTCACCATCGAGGGCCACGCCGACGAGCGCGGCACCCGCGAATACAACATCGCGCTGGGTGCCCGCCGTGCGCAGGCCACGCGCGACTATCTCATTTCCCGCGGCGTTTCGGCGCAGCGCATGCGCACGATCTCCTACGGCAAGGAACGCCCGGTCGCGGTCTGCAACGACATTTCGTGCTGGTCGCAGAACCGCCGCGCGGTGACGGTGCTGAACGCAGGCGGCGTCTAAGCCGGACTGCGGGCGTCGTATTTTGGACGCACTCGCCGCCGTATGCTAAGACGTTCTTGCTAGCGCTCGGGTGCGGGAACCCGCCCCTTTGGTATTCCTATGACGATGAAATTCGCGATTGTTCGTTCATTCGCGTTCGCTTGCTCGCTCCTGCTCGCCGCGGGAAGCGCGCACGCGCAGGGCTGGTTCGGCCAGCGCAATAACGACGAGGCAAGCGACCTCACGGTGCGCATCCAGAAACTGGAAGCGCAGGTCCGCGAGCTCACCGGCCGCAACGAAGAACTGCAACACGAGAACAATGTCCTGCAGCAGCAGTTGAACGTCGCGCGCGGCGGACAGCCGCAAGGTCAGGCGCCGGGTCAGCCGCCGATGACGCGTCCGGGGAATCCTTCGCAAGGCCCGATGAATAGTCCCGGCATGACGCAGGGCTCGCTCACGCAGCCGCCGCTCGCGCAACCGCCTAACGAACAGCGTCAGCCTTACGAGCAACGTCCGCAACAGCCGCCGTATGGCGGACAACAGTATGGCGGGCCGCCGCCCGCGCAGCCGCCTTATGGCCGCGAGCCTTACGGCGGCGACC
>JADMIO011280085.1_pt1 | contig 20825 bp, 12 predicted proteins | sample 8958161 | NCBI WGS metagenome assembly JADMIO01 (sample SAMN16585339, study PRJNA669376) | soil metagenome | isolation source: Crop rotation soil | place: USA: Cullars Rotation, Alabama | collected 2011 | reverse complement strand
GCCGGCTGACGCCCGATCCGGCAGGTTTCCGTGAACCGGTGGATTGTCCAATCGAGGGGTTGCTGCCGGATGGACACCGCGATCTCGACAGTCACAACGTCGTTGGTCATTACCTCGCGCGACTGACGGGACGACTGGCCGAGCCGGAAGTGCTTCAGAAAATTCCCTACATGGAGATGAAGCTGCGTCTGCCTGAGCATCTCTTGATGCGGGTGGATAAGATGACAATGGCGCATTCGGTCGAGGCGCGCGTGCCGTTCCTCGATCAGGATGTCGTCGACTTCGCCATGCGTCTTCCGCCCGCTTACAAACTTGCTGGCGGGGTTGGCAAGAAGATCCTGAAAAAGATTGCTGAGCCCTACATTGATCACGACCTGCTGTATCGGCGAAAGCAGGGCTTTGGGGCACCTATGGAGGAATGGTTCAAGGAACGGGATTTTGGCCGCAAATGCACGGATCTGATGGAAAACTCCCGCTTGTTCAAAGAGGGCTTTTTCGATCGTGACTACCTGCGCGGCTTGATGCGCTCACAGACCGGTCGCCTGGGCGCCGGCGGGCATAGCTTCCAGCTTTGGACCGTCCTGAACGCAATGCTCTGGTACGACGTCTGGATCGAGGGTAGGCAGGTTTCATGGTGACGGTGTGAAGCTGGCGATTGTTGCCCGGCATTTTCCGCCCGCGATCTCCGGCGGTGCCCGGCGCCCTTTCCTGCTGGCGCGGGAATTGATTCGCAACGGCCATGACGTCCTGGTCATCGCGCCGCAGATCTGTCCCGACGTGCCAACTCTGGCCGTCTTTCATCCGCACATCGATCCACCAGCCGCCGTGCCTGGCGGTCGCACGTGGCGAGACCGGCTTCGACAAACAGTGCTGCTTCCGGATCCCGACATCAACTGGGCGCGCCGCGCGTCGCGCGTTCATCTGCCATTCCGGCCGGATTGGATCCTCTCGACAAGTCCGCCTGAATCTACGCATGTCGCGGGTTGGCTGTTGAAGCGCCGCTATGGGTGTCGCTGGGCAGTCGACTGTCGCGATCATTGGTTTCTGCACGCTTTGCGGCCCGAACGCCGGCCCGGGACGATGCGGGTTCGCGCCGAGCAATGGCTGGCGCAGCGGCTCCTTGGCGAAGCAGATGCCGGGATCGCCGTCACGACTTCCATCGCCGCTGAGATTCGCGGATTGGCGCCGGTATTACCCTGCGCCGTCATCGGTCATTTCGCGGATATTTTTGCTGGCGGGAACAGGCCGGAGCTTCCGCACGGCGCCATCAACATCGTCCATACGGGAAGTTTTGTGCTTTCTGATCCTGCGCGACGCGTCGAGCCCGTACTCACTGCCTTCGCGAACGCGGTGAGACGCAATCCGCGCCTCCACCTTCATCTCGTCGGTCGCCTTCGTGAAGATGAGCTTGCTGCGATCAACGCTTCGCCCGCGCGCAGCCACATTAACGCAGTGGGGGCCGTATCCCTGGAGGCCGCGCGTCAATGGCAGCTCGCCGCCGATGTATTATTGCTTGTGTCGGCACCGGACACACCACATATCCCGGGCAAGCTTGAGGAATATCGAACGACAAGCCGTCCCATTCTGGTGAGCGGTGGCGGTTCCTGGATTGCGGCTGCCGGCGTCACGCCAGTTGCCGATCTTGCGACCGCTTTGGCCGGCGCGCCCTCCGCCGAAATGTCGGGCGCGGGGGCGCTTACACCAGATCGTGCGTGCGCGATGGTGCTGGAGCATCTCGCGGCTGCTGCGTCGCACGCGAAGAGCCAGATAGCCCCGGCGGGCTAGAGCGTTCGACATACAGGTCCGTCAGCCCCCGGATGTTCGACCGTATCTGATGATGAAGGATGAAATCGCAGACAAATCCAACGAGGAAGATGACGATACCGAGTAGGAGGACTACCAGGGCCAGCATCATGAGCGGCCGAAGAATGATCCTGTACTCCTCGCCGAAGCCGAGTATCCACAGGCCGTGTTCTATCAGCCAGTAGAAGAGCAGACCGAAGCTCGGTATCACCAGGGCCGCACTGACAAGTCCGAAGAAATGCAGGGGACTCGCGCCGAATTTATAGATGAACAGGATCGACATGAGGTCGAACGATCCGTGATAGCGGAAAGTCCTGTACTTTGAGGCCCCATGTTTGCGCTCGCTATTGCGGATGACGACCTCTGCGACCTTGTAGCCAAGGATGTGCGCCAGCAGCGGAATGTAACGGTGATACTGTCCGTAGATGCACAGCGTCTCGACGACGTTCCGCCGATAGGCTTTGAGCCCGCTGTTGAAATCGTGAAGCTTCAGCCCGGTAAAGCGGGCGGTGACGTTGTTGAAGATGCGAGATCCGATCCGCCGTGACGCTGTGTCGTGGCGTTTCTCGCGCCAACCGCTGACAACGTCATATCCCTCGTTCAGCTTGCGGATCAGTGCCGGAAAATCCTCCGGGTGATCTTGCAGATCGGCATCGATCGTAAGGACAAAATTACCCCGCACCGCGCCGAATCCCACCATCAGCGCCATGGACTTTCCGCAATTGCGCCGAAGCGTGATCGATCGGACATACGGGCGTTCGGCGCAAAGCTTGCTGATGACCGCGGGTGTTTTATCGACAGACCCGTCGTCGACCAGAATGATCTCGAATGCCCCGGCGCTGCCGGCACTCGTAAGGACGGAGTGGATCCTGTCGGTGAGTTCGACGAGGCTCTCGGCTTCACAATAGACCGGGACAACGATGGAGTATTCTATCGCTTCCGAATTTTCCATGTCGTGCCAAGGCCCCCGTGGGTGGTGTTTATATCTGCTATTGCGGGAAGTCCATATTCATTAGCATTCCGGGGGCACTTCTTCGCCAGATGATTGTGTCGCCACAGGTGCTTGCCTGCTACTACACTTGGCCAGTTGGGACGATAAGGTGATTCGCTTGGCGCAATCTACGGTTTCTCTACCCTCGCACCATGAGTTGGTCGGCTCCAGTCGCCTTCTCATGATCGTGCATGTTGCCGCGGTGTTGGGATTCGCGGCGCTTTGCGCGCTCGTTCTGCACTATTTTTTCCAGTATGCCGGCCACGCCCCGTATCTCGCGACTGATGATGCGCTCGTCAATATTTCCTACAGCCTCTCGCATCTCGGGCGCCTCGGCCTGCAGCACAGCCCCCTTCAGCCCTATACCGACACCCTGCGAACCGATGGGTACTTCAATTCCGGGCACTGGTACTTTTTTGTCGGTGCTGCATTGTCGTGGCTGTTCGGCCCCTCACTCGAAATTCAGCGGGCGATCCATCCGTTCAGTTTGATTGCCGTGGCGGCGCTCGCGATGGTCGTGTTCCGGCGGGACTCAGTCGCTGCTGGCGCCGGATTTGGCGCCATGCTGATCTATGTCTTTCACTTCGTGCATTGGCCGATGGTCAGGCCGGATGTCATGGTCGGTGCCTTGGCCGGCGCCGCTATTGCCGCGACGACCTTCGCCATCCGCACGGAAAGTCTGGGGGCGTGGTGTACCGCGGCATTCTTCGCCGCCGCTGCCGCGACGCAACATCTGATCGCCTGGGCCATTGCTCCCGCGATGCTCGTGATTTGGGTCATCCATGCGCTGGTCAGCCATCGGCTGGATGGAGTTGAGCGATCGGCCACGCCGCGGCTATCCAATAGTTTCATCGCGGCGGGCGTGGGGGCCTTGGCGGCGCTTCTTGTGTTCCTCGTTGCGATGGAGTTCCGCATTTCGGAGCTTGTCCAGTTCCTGGGCGGGTATTTTGAAGAGCGCGCCGACCCGGGAATTTATGGGGGCTATCTCGCGGTCGTCGCCAAGCAGTATCGCGTGATGTGGGAAGATGGCTTCCCGGCAATCGTGCGCTACGGGGTGGTCGCGGGTTTTTGCGGCGCGGTGCTGCTTCTGCTCGGATTGCCGTGGTTGCCGGTGGCGGAGCGTCGTTCGGCCTTTGCATTGCTCCTTCCGCCGGTTGCGATGACTGCGGCGTATCAATTGAGCCTTGGCTTCTACGCAAACACTCACGCCGGCTACGCGATCGTCGCCCACGTCATTGGTATCTGGTCGGCCGCGGCGGCTGCTGCAATCGTCGTTCGTCTCCTGCGGCACTTTTTTTTCGGGCTGCGCATCCTTCCTGAACTTGCGCTCTCTCTCGTCGTTCTGCTGGGAATGGTTTGGGAGGCGAGGGCCATCGTGGTGAAGCCCTCCGTCTTTGCCACGCTCGCCAGGCAATGGGTCGATATCGAGGATTATATCGCGGCGACGTTCCTGCCGGTGCCCGAGGGTTCGACGTCCTGGGGATCGGTCACGCTCGGACTCGAGGCAGGGTTGCGTGTCGATCATGTCTATTTCATGGAGGGGCTGATCCTCATCCACTGGACCAAGCCGGAACTCCGGGAACGGCTGGCTCCGGAATTTGTCGTGCTGGGGAACTACGATCTGAACGCAATGGCCGCCGCGTACATCAAGGAGCCTCTCTACGCACGGCAGCCCCTCATGACGCGCCCGATCCCGTTCGAGGTGTTTGGCGAATACTTCCCGGGTCTCAGATACGAGCTCGTCCACACCGTGTCGGCGCCTCCCTATGGATCGACGCGCGTCTATCGCCGTTTCCCTGACAGTTCACCGCCCGCCGCGGTTCCGCCATCCGTCATGGTGAATGACGGAACGAGCGCTCAATGGGGCTCGCGGCTGCTGCCGGAGATCGTGGCGGAGTTCAAGCCAAGCGCCACAGTGTCGTTCGATCTTCCTTATGCGCAGGTGTCGTTCAAGCCGACGGCAGGCGAGGTCACGGGTAAATCCCAGGCCGCCAACCTTCCGGCCGGCCACTATCTGATCACAGCGTCGCTTCAACGGGATTTCGGTACCGGATCGGGAACACTCATCGCGACGACCACATCTCAATTTGTCGGGCAGAACAGCGAGGTTGGCCACGGCTTGGTTCCGGCGCCATATTTTCCCTACGAGAGGACGGTCTACGTGTTGCTGACCCATGAAGGGGGGCCGCTCTATCTCAGCCAGTTCGATTCGGATCCGAACGCATCCTTTCGCATCACCAAGGTGCAGCCGATCGAGTCGTTTCAGCATGTCGTCAGCAGCCTGCCGTTGCCGCCGCTCGATACCTGGCAGATTGTCGCGGCAAACCCCACGGTTGTCGCCAGTGGCGCGGACAGGCTGGAGATGGTCGGCGATGGTAGCCAGTACGGCTATCAGTTGATGAGTCCGGAACTGCCGGTCGAGCCGAACTCGGACATCACACTCCATCTTCCAATGGAGCAGAAAGCGGGTCTGGTCAGTGTCGGGGTCCTCGATGGCGGGGGGCGCTGGCTGGTTTCGCCGCGCGTTGAGACGGGCGGTATCCGGTTCAACACTGGCCGTTCGCGGCATGTCACGGTCGTCGTTGCCAACATGCAGGTGGGTACTACACCAGGGCCCGTGCGCTTCGCGGTGGGTCGCGGGGAGAAGATCGTCACCCGGGTGAGGCAGAGCCGGACCTATGTCGACGAGCTTGCCAAATGCCATCGCACGCGGCGGCACCTGAACCCGGAGCTGTGCCTGGAGCAGCCAAGCACGCCGGCGCCCAGTATTAACTAGTCTTAGACATAGCTAAGTATCGGAACTTACGGAGATATCGCGGCAAGACGCTTTTCTCCGAAGCAGAACTATTGTATTGGAAGGCATACCCACGATTTTGGGCCCCTGCCGGGAACATTGCTGGCCGTCATCGATGCCGCACTCGACCACAATACCAGGAGACACAGCGAAGCCTGTGAACCGCGACAGCGGGCGGCTGGACCTGTTGCTTGTCTATCCGCCGTGGGCGGCTCTGGAAGATCGCGCCATTTTGCAGAACAGCCTGCCGCCGCTCGGCATCCTGTCGATTGCGTCATATGCCGAGAGCGTTGGATTTTCCGTCGCCGTTTGCGACATCCATGGTGAGAAGCTGGAGGAAGCCGACCTGAGAGCGCGGCTGCGGCACTACGTGCCACGCTTCGTTGGAATCTCCGTGCTGACGAACATGTGCATTCCCGCGCACAAGGTCGCGAAGATCTGCAAGGAAGAAGTCCCGGACTGCATGGTGGTCGCAGGCGGTGTCCATGCCGAAGCGATGCCCGAACGCATGCTGAAGAACTCCGCGTTCGCGGCGGTCGTGCGCGGCGATGGCGAAGAAGCGATGGTTGAGATCATGCAGGGCAGGCCGTTTGCTGCCATCCAGGGCCTGACCTATCGGGAGGGCGGCTCGGTTCGCCACAACGGCCCGCGACATGTGAATTTCGAACTCGATCAGTATCCGATGCCGGCCTATCACCTTGTCGACTTCGATTATTATTTCCCGGCGGCGTCGTCGTACAGAAATCTGCCCGCGATCAACATGCTGATGACGCGCGGCTGTCCCGGCAGCTGCAATTTCTGCAATTCGGCCCGTACGAAACTGCGGTCGCGGTCGCCCAAATCGGTCGTGTCCCAGATCAAGTTCCTGCATCACAATTACGGCATCCGTCAGATCCAGTTTTACGACGATACTTTCACCGCGACGAAGCAGACCTGCCTGCAGTTCTGCGAGCTCATGGCCGCGGAGAAGCTGGATGTGACATGGGTCGCCTATATCCGCGGCGACTGCTTCAACGAGGAGATCGCCGCAGCCCTGAAGAAGGCCGGGTGCCATCAGGTGCTGATGGGCGTCGAAACCGGCAATGCCGAGATCGCCAAGCGGATGGGAAAGCCCATCGACAAGAAGCGCTACTTCGAAACGATGGAGATCGCCAGAAGGCATGGGCTGGAGGTCAGGGCGACGTTCATCATCGGCCACCTGGGCGACACCTGGGATACGATGATGGACAGTCTCAACTTCGCCATCGAACTCGATGTCGACATATTCCAGCTGAATATCTGCACGCCTTACCCGGGCACGATGCTGTATGCCGAAGTGAAGGCCAACAACGCGCTCCTGAGCGAGGACTGGAACCGGTACGGTCAGGGCGAAGTGTTGATCCAGCAGCCGCAGCTGTCCGCAGGAGACATCTACCGGTTCGAGCGCTATGCGTTCCGGCGCTTCTACATGCGCCCGAAGACCTGGTTCCGCATGATCAAGCGCATCACGTCGTGGTATCACGTGCGCGACAATTTCCGGGCGCTGGTCCTTCTCGTCATCGGGAAGCGGAAAAAGGGTGTGGGCGACTGGAGCTGCTGGCGCGGGCTGCGCGAGGCGGATTTTCTCGATCTCGAGATATCGGAGCCGCAGGAGCCACGCCTGACCCACGTGCTCCGGCAGTCGGCCGTCTTTTCCTGATTCTGTCCGCTAGCGCTGCTGTCTGGCCGCGACGGCGGCATCGCGGGTGCGGTAGAAATCCACATCGCGATGGAATTCCGCCGAACTGGTGATGAATTCCGCAAAGCTGTACGTCGTTACAATACCGAGATGGGCCTCCTTGAGCTGGCACCCGGCGCTGATGGAGGTCCTCACAACTGCGAGATTCTGCGCGGTCGTGCGGAAAACACCGAGAAACTGCGGATTGCTTCCGTTCAACTCAAGAAAAGTCGGATAGATGTTCAGATGCTCGAAGAGCGAGCGTCTGGGCATTGCATCGGCGTCAACGCACAGGAACGTGCCATACGCCATGTCGCCCGCGGGTGTGGTCTCGAATTGCTCCACCGTCATCAGATCGGTGTTGATCTGGTAGTGAAGATGCCTTCCCTGCGGCACGTTGGAGAAAAAGGCAACGCCTGATCCCGGCACCTGGATGGCTCCCTGCAGGCCGATCATTCCCTTGGCATAGAAGCCGGCGAGTTCGCCGTAGCGCTCCTTGGGATTGCCCTGGATGCGTTCGACCACCATGTCGGGGACCGCGCGCAGATTGAAAATGGCGAAGGTCGCCGGCGCGGCGAAATAGCGCGTTTCGTCTTCGGGCGGCTTGTCGATCCGGCCGTATTCGATCGGGAACCAGTATCGCGATCCGGCGAAGTACCAGATCGTGCCGAAATCCCCGACGACGCCTTGCGGGCCGACGATGGTCTGCGAGGCGGCCCGCGCCGCATCCATCCAGTGATAGCTGTAGGTGCCGATATTTCTTACCGCGTGCCGGAACTTCGGCTCGGTTGATGACAGGTGTGCCGCAAAGACGACGGCGAGCAGGCACGTAATCGCGCCTTCCGGCAACCGCGAAGTGGCTTCCGGCGACAGGGCGCGGAGTCTCTTTTCGATGTGGCCGATGACCCAGGCCGCGACGACGAACGTCACGAGGAAGACAACAAGGTATTCCGTGATCAGATAGAAAGGCTGGGTCTTGTCGGCGACGAAATACAGAAAAAGGATCTGCGGCAAAGTGGCGATGCCGATGAGCCGGGTCGGCCGGATCAGCACCAGTCCAAGGGACGATACCAGACCGATCGGCACGTAGAGCTTCATCAGGGCGCCGGGGTAGCTGCGGAAAAACGGCGTCGAGCTGAACCACAGCGAGTTCTCGGAATTGTATTGAAGCTTGAACAGGAAGATCACCCATGGGTTATGGCCATGTGTGTTGGACGCCGAGGCCTGGGTGAGCCAGATGTGGATTTTGTCGGCGAGCGGAATCAGAAAGCCGACGAGATAAGGAATGCCGACGATGCAGCCACCGATCGCGATGGCCGCCAGTGCCTTCAGGAAATGGGTCCGGCCTGTTTCGCGATACGCAGCGACAACGTAAACGAGCGGGCTGAAGACGTAGAACGCCGTGATGTAGTGCAGCGTCGAGCCATAAACCGCCAGCAGGGATCCGATTGCCAGCGGGAGCAGGCTCCAGCCCTCCCGGCGCGAGCGCTCCATGCCGAGCATGCCGGCATACCAGGCCAGGGTGGCCGACATGTTCGGGCGAACGCTGAAATTGTCGGATTGCATCGCCACGCAAAGCACGACGAACACAAACGCCGTCAGCAGGTACGCAAGCCGCTCATAGATCCCCGCGCGCAACGTCGTGCCGAAATAGAGGCAGAACGCGAAGAGGATGGTCGGCGCTACGGCTTCCGCATAGTACAGCGGCATCAGCTTCATCACGTAGCCCAGCACCAGATAGTGCACGGGCGGGTGAATCCACATGTGATCCAGAAGGCCGGGATCGAAATGGATTGATCCGCCCTCGCGGGCCCAGATCGGCGCCGAGATCTTGGAGAATTTCGCGACCATATAGGCCGGATTGAAAATCGCGGCCTCGTCGTAATCGAGCGGCCGCTGGCCCCAGAGCGCATACAGGACGCAGAGCGCGAACAGAAAAAGGGCAAGGACGACGTCGGGGCGGCGCCGCAGCTTTTGCATGGCTATTTTCCAGATTGTGGGACGAAACCGGTCATGAAGCGCCCGGCCGCTTCAGTACACGTGATGAGCGAGGGAAGCGGCTGAGCAGTACCCGCGATCTAGCTTACGGGCATCCGCGGGGACAGCTTCATCGCGTCGGTCGTGACCGTCAGCGCCATCCGGCCCTTGCGGAACATCTCGCGCACCGAACGCAGGCCTTTGAGTTCATGCACGATGCGCTTTGGCCTGAAATAGAATTTGCGCATCCCCTTGTTCTTGAAACCGACCAGCGTCTTTCGGTCCATGATGTTCTGGATCAGGAACGGCAGCTCGTAATTGGGCACGGGGTTCTTGGTGAACTCGCGCCAGTGGTCGTACGGGATGATCCCGCGTTCGAGCGCACGATCGTAGATCGCCGTTCCCGGGTAGGGGATCAGCACGATGAAGACGGCGTAATCCGTGTCGAGCTTGAGCGCGAAGTCGATTGTCTTGTCCGCGTCTTCCGGGGTCTCATCGAGGAAGCCGAACATGTAATAGGTCATGATCTGGAAGCCGGCATCGCGCGCCAGATTGACGCCGTTTTCGATCTGCTCAAGCGTCAGGAACTTGCCGGATTCCTTGAGCACCCTGGGCGAGCCGGTCTCGACACCGAAATGCACGCGATAGCAGCCGGCCCGCTTCATCAGCTTGTAGACTTCCGGGTCGGCACGATTGGCGCGGTCCCGGATGGCCCAGTTGACCTTGATGCCGCGATCCAGGATGCCTTCGCAGATATCGATGACCCGCTGCCTTCCCCAGGTGAAGGTGTCGTCGTAGATCTGGACATCGGTGATCCCGAGATCGGCGATCTGCTGGAACTCCTCGACGACCTGTTCGGCGCTGCGCGCGTAGACCTTCTGTACGTCCATCTTGCAGAACACGCATTTATACGGGCACCCGCGCGAGGTGATCATCGTCGTTTCATACTCTTCGGCGCTCAGCACCGAGGTGTAACGACGGTAAGGCAGCAGCAGCCGGTTGACGGCGGGCAGCGCGCTGATATCGCTGAGGACCGCGATCGGCTTGGTAGGGCCGACAATTCGATCACCGTCGCGCTTCCACAACCCGGGGACATCGCCGATCGGCTTGCCCTCGATGTGATTCATCAGCAGGTCGTGCAAAACCTCTTCGCCATCGCCGACGACAAGATAGTCGGCGGCGGAGTATTCGAGGGATTCCCGGGGAAAGACCGAGCAGTGGGGGCCGCCGAAGACGATCATGGCATTCGGCAACAGGCGACGGATCTCTTTTGCCGTCTTCCACGCCGAGTACCAGAAATCGGTCCAGGCGGTGATGCCGACCACATCGGGCGAGTGTGCCGCGGCGCGGCGCGCGGTCTCTTCCGGCGTCAGGTCGTCGATCTGGGCGTCCAGGCACACCGTGCTGACGAAACCCTTGGAGATCAGGTAGGTCGCGAGGCTGAGGATGCCCTGCGGCGGCTTGTGTCCGAGCCCCTTGCCCTTGTGATAGGTGAAGAGCGACTGGACGGCGTCACACGCAGGGGGCTGGATCAGGACGGTCTTCAGCGTCGAACGCCGGCGCGCCAGATCCCCCTCCGTAGCCATCGGTTGTGTCATCAACATATCGATCCCCGGCGGGCGGCGCCCCAAAACTATAAGGAGCGTAAGGCTTTAGCCCCATCCATAAAAGAAATACAGGAAGGCAGGCCAGCGATCAATTGGAAACTCCGCCGACCGAGAAAAAAGTCAAATAAACGAATGGTTTGCGCCGCCAATAAAGCGATCATACCACAACTGAAAGCTGAGGAGCGCCCACAGGCTGCGGCCATGGTCGCGGGCGCGACTCCGATGCTCGTGCAGCAGGCGCCGGATCTCCGCCGGTTCGAAGATACCCTGGCTGCGCACACGCTCTTCGGAAAACAGAACATCCAGGACGGGGCTCAACACACCGCGTGTCCACGCTGCGGACGGTGGACCAAAGCCCTTTTTCGGCTTGTCGATGATCTCGGCCGGAAGGTGCCGCCGCAACGCACGCTTGAGCAGCCCCTTGAGTTCTCCGCCGGGCATCTTGAGGCTGGCTGGCAGGGGCATGACATAGTCGACGACGCTGTTGTTGAGCATCGGGACCCTCGCCTCGAGCGACGCCGCCATCGTCATCCGGTCGGCTTGAAAGAGGCCGTTTCCCTGAAGGAAAAAGCGGGAATCCAGATTCATGATCCGGTCGGTCAGATCGGACTCGGCCAGGCGACCGACGGCAGAAGTCACCATGGCGAAGGTATCTTCCCGGAGCCTTTCGGCGATCTCAGGCCGGAACAGGCGTTGCTTCGCCGTATCGTCGAAATAACCCATCCAGACGAAGTGCTGCAGCTCAGGCGGCAGACCGAGGCCGGTGACGAATTTTTTGGCTTTGAACTCGAAGCTGAGATAGCTGTCGGACACCGGCAGGCGGTTGACGCAAAACGGGATCAGATCGCGGGCAAGGAAACCGGGAAGCTGGCGATAATACTGCGCCATGCGATGTGCCCTGAGCGTGGGGTAGCCGGCGAAGATTTCGTCGCCGCCCCAGCCGGTCAGGACCACCTTCACGTATTGACGCGCGAAATCGGAAATGATGCGGAGCGGCAGGACGGTCGAATCTGCGAAGGGCTCGTCGAGATTGTCAGCGACCTTGCGCAGGCCCTCGCGCATCAGCTCGGGCGTCAGAGTCAGTTCGTGGTGATCGAGGCCGAGATGACGGGCGATGGCCCGTGAATCGGCGGATTCATCGTGCGTCTGCTCCTCGAACCGCAATGTGAATGACATCAGATCGCGACCGGCTCGCTTCGCGCCGTAATAGGCGATCGCCGAGGAGTCGAGGCCGCTGCTGAGAAACACCCCCAGCGGCACATCGCTCATCAACTCCTGGCCGACAGCTTTGGACAACAGCTCGTCGACCCGCGCCACCGCTTCTTCCGCGGACGCCGCCGCGTCCGTGCCGAATTGCGGGCGCCAGTACTGCGTGATGCTGAGAGCGGGCACGGGAGCGCGAGCGTCGATCCAGCCGAAATGGCCGGCGGGAAATTTGTGGATGCCGGTGAACGGCGAATCAGTTGGCGGCACATAGCCCAGCGTGAAATAGCGGCCGACAGCCCCCCAGTCAGCGCTGGCACCGCCAGGAACGATCGGCAGGAGCCCTTTGGCTTCCGAAGCCAGCGCGATACCATCGGCGAGGTGGCAATAGTAGAGCGGCTTGATGCCGAGCCGGTCACGCGCCGCAAACAGCCGCCGCTCAACTCGATCCCAGATCAGGAACGCAAACATCCCGTTGAAGCGTTCGACGCAGGCAGGGCCATACGCCTCGAAGGCCAGCAGCACGACTTCCGTGTCGGTCCGCGTGCGAAAGCGATAACCCTTTTTCTCGAGTTCGCCGCGAAGCTCCGCGTGATTGAACAGTTCGCCGTTGTAGACAATCACCAGCCGTTCGTCGGTTCCGAAGATCGGCTGGGTGCCACCGGCGGTGTCGATAATGGCGAGGCGGTCGTTGCTGAGCAGGACCCCTGGCTCGGTGAACTCCCCGTGATGGTCGGGGCCGCGGTGGCGCATGATTTTCGCCGTCGCGTCGCGCCACTCTGAAGGGATCGGCCGGCTATCTCTGAGGACAATCCCGAAAACGCTGCACATGGCTAGGCGCCAGACCGGATAAGGGGCGCGCGGCGCAATCGCTGATGGGTATTAAGACGAAGTCCGGACAGGCTATTTTTGTCCGCTGACCGCGAACTGCGCGACGTTGAGGCCGGCGATGACATGCACCATGAATTCCTCGAACGTGCGCACCTTGGAAACCCGGTCGAAGATGTAGCTCGGCCGCAGGTAGAACTGCCGATAGGCCGACACGATCTGCTTGGACAGGGTCTCGCCCGAGATGCCGCACAAAGCTTCGGAGAAGAACCCGGTCGTGTGCAGGTTTTCCATGTTTGAATCCGACCCGTCGAGGATCTCCGGATGGAACTCTTCGACCATGTCGAAGATCTCCGTTCCCGGATAAGGCGTCAGGATGCCGAACGTGGCCGTCGAGGCCTTCAGGTCGTCGATGACGAACCTGATGGTGCCCTTGATCGTCTCCAGCGTCTCGCCGGGGCCGCCGAAGATAATGTGCGCATGGGTGTCGATCCCGATTTCACGAGCCAACCGGAATGTTTCCCGGGCTTCTTCGATCGTCGTGCCCTTCTTGTAGGTATCAAGCATCTTCTGGCTGCCGGTCTCGACGCCGAATTTCAGCATGTGGCAACCGGCCTGCTTCATCGCCACCATCTGCTCACGGTCGATCATGTCGACGCGGCCATTGGCGACCCAGGTGAAATCCAGCTTTTCCGATCGCATCTTGTCGTAGACGTTGAGGTTGCGCCCTTTATAGGCGCTGAAGGTCTCGTCCCGGAAAAACACCTCGCGGAAGCCCAGGTCGCGGACAACGCGTAGTTCCTCGACGATTTTCTCCGCGGATCGCGCGCGCGTCTTGTTGCCGTAGAAGGTTGGCGCCGTGCAGTAATTGCAGCGGGCAGGACAGCCGCGCGAAGTGAACATCGTCGTGAACGGCATCCGCCGGACCACCGGATTGAAATAGTCGACGCCCTTCGGCAGCAGCGAGCGATCCGAGATCGGCAGATCGTTCATGTTGAAGAACGGCCGGAAGGGATTGACCTTCGGCTTGCCCGCCGCGTCGCGGTAGCCCAGACCGGCCATGCTCTCGACATTTCGGCCTTCGAGCAGATCGCCGAGCAGGCAGCGGATGGTCTCTTCCGGTTCGCGAGTCACGATGAAGTCGACCGCGTCGGCGCTGAGGCAATACTCCGGCATGAAGGTCGGATGCGAGCCGTAGAGAATGGTCTTCACGGCCGGATTCAGACGCTTGATGGACTGAAGGATCTTCAGATCGTGCTTGAACGACTGGGTCGAGCTCATGACGAGGACGGCAAGGGTGCCGTCAAACCGGCTCGCAGCCAGATCGTCGTACCGTTCAGGCTCATACTGCGAATCGAGGAACTGGACCTCAATGCCGGGTTGCCTGGCATGCGTCGCCGCCAGCAATTCGTTGGTCGGCGGCATCGACATCCCGCCCACGCGCTTCCCGTTGCACCAACACCCGTAGATAAAATCCCGGACGACGTTCTTCTGGGATTTTTCAACCGGCGGTTTGAGGAATACGGCCTTCATGCGGGGCTCACGAATACGGGCAGCAGTTGAATTTCAGGGGCCTAGCGTCCGCCGCTCCATCGGGGGCATTCACTCGGGCCGTCAGCCCGTAATCTATACTGGTCTGGCGATTCCTGTCGCTAAAATTTGGGATTTAAAGGATGTAAATCCTTGCGCGATGGCCCGCCCAGCGCGGGAATCGTAATCATTAGAGACTTCTAGGCATTAACGGTCATTCTGTGCTACCCGGTCGGGCAGATTTTCTGTAGGCATTATTAATGATCCCCGAGCGCGCCAAGGTCACCCTCGTCGTCCTCACCCTCAATGAAATCGAGGGTGTGAAGGCGGTGATGCCGCTCGTCGATCGGTCGTGGTTCGATCAGATCATCATTCTGGACGGCGGGTCGACGGACGGGACCCGAGAATGGGCGCGCGAGGCCGGCTACGAGCTGCATGTGCAGCAACGGCCAGGCATCCGGTTCGCCTATTTCGAGGTGATGGACAAGGTCAAGGGTGACATCGTCGTCACCTTCAGTCCCGACGGGAACTGCAAGCCCGAGCACATCCCCGAGCTCCTCGCCAAGCTCGCCGAGGGCTACGACATGGTCATCGTCTCGCGCTACCTCGATCACGCCAAGAGCGAGGACGACGACCTGCTGACGTCGTTTGGCAACTGGCTGTTCACGCGGACGATCAACGTCCTCCACGGGGGTCGTTATACCGACGCGATGAACATCTATCGTGGCTACCGCAAGAAGATGATCTACGAGCTCGAACTAGAGCGGGACGAAGCCTATGCGTTGCCCGAGCGCTTGTTCCGCACGGTGATCAGTTGGGAGCCGTTGATGGCGGTTCGCGCCGCAAAGCGTGGGCTCAAGATCGCAGAGATTCCGGGTGATGAGCCCGCGCGCGTTGGCGGGGAGCGGAAGCTTCAGATCTGGCGCTGGGGTGCCGCCTATTATTTTCAGTTCTGGCGGGAGCTGTTTTTCTGGCGCGACGCTGCCCGGCGCGATCCCGCGGCATCGGGCCTGCCAGCTGCTGAACCAGCCTCGACCGTACTTCACCCCAGCCGCTGAAAGGCGGCTTCTCGCCGATGATCCTTCGTATGTTCGGCCTGCTGCCGCAGCGAACCGCCCAGGCGTTGCGCGAGATGGTAGGCCTTCTGGTTGCCTACCGAGCCATTCTTGTTGCGACCACCCGCGTGGAATTCGCCAAGCGCTACGCGGGCTCTGTGCTCGGGCTGTTGTGGGTAGCTGTGCAGCCGCTGCTATTTCTCGGGGCCTACCTCTTTGTCTTTCTCGTCGTGTTCAAGATCCGCTTTCCCGGCTATAGCGACCTCGACTACGTCCTCTATGTGTTCTCAGGCCTGGTCCCCTTTCTGGCACTCATGGATGCCATCACGCAGGGCGTTACGTCGATCAAGCAGAACATTCACCTGATCAAGAACGTCGTCCTTCCGATCGACCTTGTTCCCGTGCGCGTCGTGGCGATGAGCTTGGTGACGCAGATATTCGGGCTGGTGCTCGTCGCCATCATCAGCGTGCTAAACGGGGCGCTGTCGCCGCACATTCTCTTCTTACCGGTCGCATTGATCTTCCAGACGCTGTTCTTGCTGGGGGTTGCCTGGATCATGGCGGCGCTCGGCGTCCTGGTGGCGGAGATCAGCTACCTGCTGAATGCCTTTTTGCTGCTGGTCCTGTTCCTGTCGCCGATTGCATTCCTGCCGGATGCGCTGTCGCCGGGGATTGCCTTCTTCCTTGTGAAGCTCAATCCGGTTTTCTATATGACCGAATTGTTCAGGTTCAGCATGAACGGCGCGCACGCCCCCGATTGGTGGGCGCTGGGGGTCGCGGCGCTGGGCAGCGTTGCGGTATTCGCCTTCGGGTGCCTGTTCTTCCGACAGTTCAAGAACGTGCTTGTCGACTATGAGTGACGTTGTCATTCGCGCTGACGACCTCAGCAAGGCTTACCGGCTGTACAAGAAGCCGTCCTATCGCTTTCTTGACCTGTTGGGGCTGTTGCCGCCCGGAAGCCCGAAATGCTCCGAGCATCCCGCCCTGAGCGGCATCAACCTCGAGATTCGCCGCGGCGAGAAAGTCGCGATCATCGGCCGCAACGGGGCCGGCAAAAGCACCCTGCTCAAGCTCATCACGCGCGCCATCTCCCCCTCGCGCGGGACGATCGCGGTCGATGGCAGGGTCCATGCTCTGATGCAGATCGGGACAGGCTTTCATCCTGATCTGACCGGCCGCGACAATGTCGCGTTTTATCTCTCGCATCTTGGCGTCGCCGGGCCGAAAGCCACGGCAAGCATCGATGAGATCATCGAGTTCGCGGAGCTGGAGGAGTATATCGACCAGCCGCTCAAGACCTATTCGACAGGCATGGCCGTGCGCCTGATGTTCGCCGCTTCGACCGTCATCGTGCCCGACATTCTGATCATCGACGAGGTGCTTGGCGTCGGCGATGCCTATTTCGCCCACAAGAGTTTCGAGAGGCTGTCCGAGTTGGCCTCCGGCCGCGGCACAACCGTTCTGCTGGTGTCGCATGATATCTATTCAGCCAGCAAAATTTGCAGTCGCGTGATCTGGATCGACCAGGGCCATATCGTCATGGATGGCGAAGCCGGCGCGGTTGTCTCCCGTTATGAAGCGTCAATCCGCGATCAGGAAGAGCGGCGGCTTCGCCTGAAGCGGCTGTCGGCACTACGGAAGAACCTGGATCAGCAGGAGCGCGGGGTTTCTCAGGACACCGAAAGCGACGAGCAGCGTGAAAGGACGAGGGCGCTGCGTGAGGACGTGGGTCTCTCCAGCGGCGTCGGAAGCGAATCCCCGATCTATTTCGGACAACTGCGCTGCTCGGGGAATGTCCCCCTCGACGCCGAGATGCCTATAAGGCGTGTGACCTTGTTCGATCAGGGGACTAAGGTCGCAGAGATTTTGCCCGGTGAGCAGACGGATGGAGACGGCATAAATCTCGTGCTTCAGAAAGGAGAGGGTAGCTGGGGTGAGGCGCAGACCGTCGATAGCATTCCGTCGCGCTCTTTTTGCCAATGGGGATCGATTTTTCATCGCGCGCCCTTTGTGGTCGTATCGCCGCGGCTCGGGCATCCCAAATCGGCCGTCGTTCACGCGGAAATCGAATTCAAGGATACGGCGTCCAATCCGTGTGTCATCGAACTCATACACTCCGATGGCGGCCATCGGTTACGCGCCGAAATCGGCAATCGCGGGAGCGGCGAGTGGGTGTCGCGCCGGGTACAGCTTGAAGCGACGACGCAGATCGAGGCTTTTCGGCCAAAATTCAATCGCTATGGGACCCAGGAAATGTCGATCGTCGACGTCGAGTTTCTCGATGGCGACGGCCGTGAAACTCATCTTTTCAGGGTTGGCGGCGCAATGAAGGTGAGGTTGCACTACGTAATTAACGACCCACAGTTTCAGGAGAAGCCGACAGTTCAGATAAATTTTCTAAAGGACTCGGTGATCCGGAGCCACCGCTTCACACTTGAAACCGCCACGTTCGACTACAAAGACGGGCGGGATGGGTACGTTGAAGTCGTGGCTGATCCATTGCTATTAGGTCCGGGAAAATACTTGGTGAACCTCGCGGTCATGCGTCAAGGCGGCTATCGGTCGGACGCTGCAAAGCGCTTTTTCACTTTGAACGCAGAACTTCTCGATCAACACAATCGTGCGTATGAAGTGGAAGTGCTGCCGACCGGCAATCTGCTCGTCGATGACGTCGTCTCGCTTCATCCCGCACAATGGTTCAAGGACGGCAAGGTCGTTAGTCGGGGCAATTACCCGATAGATTCCGAGACGAGACGCTCGGAATGACTGGGCGGATGCTGGACACGAGGCGACTAACCAATATTTTTCTCGCCCTGGTGTCGGTAGTCGGCGCTTTTCTCCTCGGCGAAGTTAGCCTGCGGACGCTCGACGGATATGACCTCGGATCGGTTAAGCTGATGCTTTCCGATCCGCTGCCAAAAACAGCGGATCCGAAAAAAGGCGTCGTGGATTACGCCCGCCGTCTGACCGCGCGCTCCGATATCGACCTTCGCTGGTTCCTTGAATCACCGAGACTGGCAGCCCCGCCGGTCCCGGAGGAGAGGTTCACGCCGTTCGTTGCTGCTGGGCAGGAGGCTTGGCGCGCGCGGACGAGCTCCTTTCATCGCTGGGCAATCGACTCACGAATTCTGCAACAGGAAAGCATGGCCCGCGTCTGGAACCAGAACTTCGTGCACGACGCGCTCTGTGGAGGGTCCGAACTCTTCGATGGCTTTTCGTTCGGAATTCTTACGTTCGCCGGCGAGAGTGAAAAACGCCGTCCGGTATATCGCTACATTCCGGAGAGCCAGATCGGACTGAATCGTATCAACAAGGCGGGCTTTCGGGGCGAAGAAATACAGCCGAGGAAGCCCGCAAACACAATTCGCGTGGCCTTCCTTGGGGCGTCGACGACTGCGGGCCAGCCGGAACATTTTTTTTCATATCCGGAGTTCGTTGGACATTGGCTCAACAACTGGGCGCAAGCGAAAGGTCTGGCCGTTCGGTTCGAGGCCATCAATGCCGGGCGCCCCGGTCTGACATCAGTTGATATCGCAGAAGTCGCTCTAACCGAACTGGCGCCGTTGCAGCCCGATCTTGTCGTCTACTACGAAGGCAGCAATCAGCTCGATTTCCGCAGCTTGCTACGGCCTCCCGCTAATCTGGAGAGACTGTCCGGAGCAAGATTTTCTACGGCACTTGCAACCGCAGCAACTTACTCGGCAATTGTCCGGCGGGTTCAGTATTTGGTCAGGGCCAATGCGCCAGGTGCAGGATTGGAGCCAGCAAAGCCATCCTATGAGTTGGTATTGCCCGACGAAACTTCGCTCGTGGAGGATGACCGGATGCTGCCAATCAATCTGCCGGTAATTTTCGACAGCCTCGACAGGATAAAAGCATGGGCTGATGCCAGTGGCGTGCAAATGGGATTGGCCTCATTCGTCTGGCTCGCGCACGAGGCGCTTCGTCTGGACCCGGTGCGTCACGCGGGTATCGATTACTATCTGAACGACCGTTTGTGGCCGATGCGCTATAGCGATGTCAGAAAGGTCGCGGATTTCCAGAATCGCGCTTTCGATAAATATGCGCAGTCCCGAAACATTCCGTTCCTCGATCTCGCGCCATCGTTTCCACAGGACCCCGATTTATTTGCCGACGCTATTCACACGACTCAGGATGGCAGCCGCCTGTGGGCATGGCTGGTATTTCAGTCGATCCTTCCAATCCTTGAAGAAGCTATTCAGCGCGGGGGCCTGCCAAAAGCTGACGATGGTCACGAACCCAACTTCGCTGCGGAAAAAATCGAGATTGTTCCTGCGAGTTGCCGTCTCCGGGAGTCAACGCGTGAAGCCGCGATCCGCCTGATCGCGACTGACTTCGCTCCGGCTTCGCAGAATGCCCAGGTTTCGGCCGCCGCGCCTGGCCAGCAAGAAGTCCGGATCCGGACTCCGTCTGGACGGCATGACTATGCGGCGAGCCTGAGATTGCCCGATCTGGACGGGATCGGAAAACCTGTCTGGATCCGTATCAAGGCACGCATGAAAAGCGGGCGAGTGACATTCGGTGTTCTGGATCGGCAGCAGACGGCTTGGATTGTCACGAACCGATTTTCAAGAAGCTCGGATGTGTCTTTCCTGAAGCTTGAAGAGCCTTTGCGGGCGGGCTTCTTGATGGTAGCAAACGATGCCGAAACGGACGGTGAACCGTCAGAGGTATTGATTGAAGATATCGCCGTTTTAGTCCCTGCCACTGGGGATTGATATTGGCCGGAGCTGTTGATCTGCAATGATCGGATCTCGTCGCGTCGTTTGGCTGGTGGTCGTCCTGTGCGCGGTTGCCGCGGCATTTCTGATTCCTTGGTATCGGGCCGATGAAGCGCACCCGCCGTTCGCTGAACGCGCCTTCGACGCCTCGCATATCTACGAGTTTCGCCGCGACGATCCCGGCGGCTGGCTGCCACCGCTGGGCGACGTCACATTTTCCCGCACCCCCACTGGTCTGCGGATCCGGTCCGACACCTCCAGCTATCACTACCAGTTCATCACGTCCGATATCCCCGTGACGCCCGGGGAGAGGTATCGGGTATCGATGTCGGCCGCGATCATCAGCAATGGCATGAGCATCGGTGTGCTCGATGCGGCCCGCGAAAGATGGATCACGACGGCGCCGCTCCGCGACGGCGCGCAGATTCTCGATTTCGTTCCACCTTCCGATCGTATCCGTCTCATCATCTCGAACAACAATGCGCAGCCAGCGGTATCCGTCGCCGAGCTCCGGGCACTTTCGGTGGCGCCGAAGCCTGTTTCGTCCGCGCTGGGATTCGATCTAAGCCGCGCGCAGTCTCTCTGGGGAAGCCTCCAGG
>JADMIO011281675.1_pt1 | contig 20827 bp, 18 predicted proteins | sample 8958161 | NCBI WGS metagenome assembly JADMIO01 (sample SAMN16585339, study PRJNA669376) | soil metagenome | isolation source: Crop rotation soil | place: USA: Cullars Rotation, Alabama | collected 2011 | reverse complement strand
GAGGGCGCCGCCGGGGTGGTGCAGGTGGAAGTCGGTGGGCCCGAACCCGCGAGCCACCATGAGGGCGACCGCCAGCGCGTCCCCCACCACCAGGGTGATCGTGGTGGAGGTCGTCGGCACGAGGTCGAACGGGTCGGCCTCGGCGGTCACCCCGATGTCGATGGTGGCGGTGGCCACCTTGCACAGCACCGACTCGCCACCGCAGCCGGTCATGGCCACGACCTCGACGCCGCGGGCGGCGACCACCTCGGCGAAGCGGACCACCTCGGCGGTGGTCCCCGACTTGGAGATGGCCAGCAGCAGGTCGTCGGGGCCGACCATGCCGGCGTCGCCGTGGAGGGCGTCGGCGGCGTGGACGAAGAACGCGGGCGTGCCGGTGCTGGCCAGGGTGGCGGCCAGCTTGGCGCCGACGAGGCCGGACTTGCCCAGCCCCGTGACCACCACGCGACCGCGCACGGCGAGCAGCCGCTCGAGCGCGGGCCGCGAGCCGTGGAACCGCGCCGCCGCCGCCTGCACCTCGCGGACAACGTGGTCCAGCGCGGCCTGGCCCGCGAGCATGGCCGCCCCGGGGTCGCTCACCGGCGCTCCGGGATCGTGACCTCGCCGGTCACCTGGTTCACGTAGACCTTCCACGGGTAGTGGTCGCCCTCGTCGCCCGCCCCCACCAGCCGCAGGTGCTGCGTGAGGATGCGGCGCCAGCTCGCACTGGTGTTGGGCGTGGTCATGTGCGGCGTCTTGCTGTGGTGGAAGGTGACGCCGCCGACGGCGAGGGGCGCGGCGACGGCCCGGGACTCGTCCGGCGAGCACTGCAGCAGGTCGCTGGCGATCTCCGACGGGTTCACGTGCTCGAGCACGCCATCGCGGTGGCCGCCGTCGATGAAGTGCATGCACCCGTTCGACGGGTCGACGTCGTGGAACGGCATCCAGCAGGTGATGCCCTTGTCGTCGAGGTTGCGGCCCCAGTACCCCTCGTCCTGGTGCCAGCGGGTGGCCACGCTCCGCTGCGGCGGCTTGGCCAGGAACTGGTCGTACCAGAACTCGAGCGGCATGCCCATGAGCGCCGAGGCGAACTCCACCGCCCATACGCGGAAGCGGGCCTGCTCGAACTCGGCCTTCCAGAACAGCGACGGGCTCGACTGCACGATCTTGAACTCGCGCCGGTCCTTGGGGGTGCCCGCCTCCCACGCCCAGTCGAAGGCCATCGACTCCTTGTTGTCGATGATCTGCTGGCACTTGGCCTCGAGCTCCACCAGGTCGGCGGGGTCGACGGCATCGGCCACGGCGATCCAGCCGTGCTCGTGGAAGAAGGCCACATCGGCGGCGGACGCGGTCGGGTACGGCACCGAGAAGGACCCTACTCCCCTGTTGTAATCGATTTCTAGCCATGCCACGATGCGGGGCGATGACGCTCGACGCGCAGATCCTGAACCCGGCGTTCATCGACGCCTCCCTCGACTCGCGGGCCGCGACCTTCGAGAACCCCACCGGAGCCCGGGGCGCCGGGGGCACCGCCCACGGCGGGCGCAAGGGCGCGCCGAACCGGACCCTGCAGCCGGGCGAGACGGTGGTGCTCGCCGACCTCGAGGGGCCGGGCGTGATCCGCCACATCTGGGTGACGATCCCGCTGATGCGGCCCGAGCGCATGCGCTCGCAGATCCTCGAGGTCCGCTACGACGGGCGCGAGGAGCCGAGCATCGCCACGCCCCTCCTCGACTTCTTCGGCCTGCCCCATGGCCGGCCCGCGCCGTACACCTCCGCCGTCCTCACCGCCCAGGAGGGGCGCGGCTTCAACTGCTACCTGCCCCTCCCGTTCCGCGACCGCGTGGAGATCCGCTACACGAACCACGCCGACCGCGCCGTCACGCTCTACTACCAGGTCGACTACACGCTGCAGCCCGAGCTGCCGGCGGGCCTCGGCTACCTCCACGTGGCCTTTCGGCGCGAGAACCCCACCGTGATGCGCCGGGACTTCGTGATCACCGAGGGCCTCCGTGGCCCGGGCCGGTTCCTCGGCTGTGCCGTCGGCGTGAGGATCATCGACCACGCCGCCTGGTACGGCGAGGGCGAGGTGAAGGTGTACCGGGACGGCGACCAGGACCTGCCCACCATCTGCGGCACCGGCCTCGAGGACTACGTGGGCACGGCGTGGGGCATGGGCCAGCACCACGCGCCCTACGGCGGGGTGCCCTTGTGCCTGAGCGAGCACGGCGAGGCGGCCGAGGGCATGGGCCAGCAGCCCGACTTCGTGTCGTTCTACCGGTGGCACGTGCCCGATCCGATCATGTTCGAGCGCGACCTCACGGTGACGATCCAGCAGATCGGCGCCCAGTTCTTCCTGCAGGGCCAGGACGCCGAGCTGGCCAGGTACCACGAGACCAACCCGCTGGCGGGCGAGGGGCTGATGGAGGGCCTGCCGCCGGCGGTGCTGGCGGGCGGCATCTGGGAGCGGGTCAACGACTACTCCTGCACCTCGTACGTGTACTGCACCGAGCCCCAGTCGGTCCCCCCCGTCGACGTGGCCGCCGCCACCGCCGACATCGCCCGCCGCCCCTACGAGCGGACGACCCCGCAAGAGGCCATCGGCGACGCCGTGGCCGGCGCCTGAGGAGCACCCGGATGCACGAGCTGACCGCGGCCGAGCAGGCCCAGTACGAGCGAGACGGCTACCTCGTCCGCGAGTCCGTGTTCGCCCCCGACGAGGTGGCCGACATGATCGAGGCCAGCGAGGAGCTGATCGCCGGGCTCGTGGAGAGCCGCCAGGGGCGCCGCTTCACCGTCGGCAGCTACACGTTCGAGCCGGACTTCCTCGAGCACGTGATGCTCAAGTGGGAGGGCGACTCCGACGTGCTCCACGGCATCGAGCCGCTCGCCCACCTCAGCCCGAAGCTGAAGGCGTGGGGCCTCGACCCGCGGTTCACCGAGCCGATGCGCCACCTCACCGGTGACCCCAACCCGGAGCTGTTCACCGAGAAGCTCAACCTCAAGCGGGCCCACCACGGCGGCCCCAACCCGCTCCACCAGGACTTCCCCTACTGGGAGGAGGGCGCCGACGACCCGGTCCACACGGCCACCGCCATCGTGTACCTCGACGACTGCACGGCGGTGAACGGGTGCCTCGAGGTCGTGCCCGGGAGCCACACCGCGGGCAAGCACCCGACGCGCACCGACTCGGACCCGTTCGGCAACCTCGAGATGGACCCGGTGGCCAACGCCGGCATGGAGCGCGTGCAGGTGATCGTGCCCGCCGGATCCGTGGTGCTCTTCGGCGCGTTCCTCGCCCACGCCACCGGTCCGAACCAGACGGACCGGGACCGCCGGGCGTTGCTGTACAGCTACCACCCGGCGGGCCTGACCCACTCCCTCGAGGGGCTCATCAAGCTGAGCCGCAGCGCGCGGGCCTAGCCCCCGCCTCAGTCGACGGAGATGCGGGCCATCAGGTCCGCCTTCTGCTCCTCGAAGTCCTCGAAGCTGATCTTCTTGTCCTCGAAGCGGCGGTGGAGGTCCTCCACCCGCTGCAGCAGCTCACCCGCGGACAGCTCCACGCCGGGCTCGCCCAGCGGCGGCAGCTCCTCGAGCGCCTCGTCCTCGTCGCCACCCTTGTCGAGGCGCTTCTCGCGCTTCGCGGCGGCCTTCGCCTTCTTCGCCCGGTCCCGCTGGAGCTTCTCGAAGCTCGTCCGTTGTGCGGCCATCGGCTCTCCTTCCCATCTCCTGGCATGACGGAGCCGCCGGCACCAGGTGCCGGCGGCTCCCGCAGTTCACGCGAGGGTCTTAGATGACCCGGACGTTCTGGGCTTCCTCACCCTTGCGGCCGGGGGCCACGTCGAACTCGACGCGCTGACCCTCATCAAGGGTCTTGTAGCCCGTGCCCTGGATGTTGGAGAAGTGCACGAAGACGTCGTCACCCTGCTCACGCGAGATGAAGCCGTAGCCCTTTTCGGCGTTGAAAAACTTCACGGTTCCTGTTGCCACTTGATGTTCTCTCTATCTGCATTGCAAGCAAGTCCGACTGACTTCCTCGTAGGTCCACCAGACTACGGCCCCGAGCGCCCCGATCGCCATCACTGGCGAGAACTACGCTCGAACCCCGATGGCGGGGGTCGCGAAGATCGGCGATGTGGCCCAGCGGGCCGGGGTGTCCCCCGCCACCGTCTCCCGGGTCCTGAACGGCTCCGGCGCCGTCTCCGCCGAGCGGGCGGCGAAGGTGCGGGAGGCCGCCGCGGAGCTCGGCTACACGCCCTCGGGGCCCGCTCGGGCGCTGCGGCAGCAGCGCACCCGGGTGTGGGCGGCGATCGTGGCCGACATCCAGAACCCCTTCTTCACGGCGATGGTCCGCGGCATGGAAGACGTGGCGTTGGCCGAGGACCACCGACTGGTGCTGGGGAACACCGACGAGGACCCGGAGAAGGAAGCCGCGTACCTGGACATCGCGGTGGCCGAGCAGATGGCCGGCGTGGTGATCGCGGTGGCGTCCGCGCGCGACTCGAAGCTCGACGTGCTCCTCGAGCGCGCCATCCCGGTGGTGGCGGTCGACCGCCGGCCGAAGCGCCACGCGGACGAGGTCGACTCGGTGGTGGTCGACAACGAGCTGGGCGCCCGCCAGGCCACCGACCACCTGCTGGCCGCCGGTGCCCGCCGCGTGGCCTGCATCACCGGGCCCGCCCGGGCCAGCACGGCCAGCGAGCGCCTGGCCGGGTACCAGCACGCGCTGCGGGCCCACGGCGCGTCGGCCGACGCCGACCTCGTGCGCCGCGCCGACTTCAAGGAGGACGGCGGCTACGCCGCCACCCGCACCCTGCTGGCGTCGCGCAAGCGCCCCGACGCGCTGTTCGTGGCCAACAACCTGATGACCCTCGGCGCGCTGCGGGCCGTGCAGGAGACCGGGCTCCGGGTGCCCGACGACCTGCTGATCGTGGGCTGGGACGACGCGCCCTGGACCACCCTCATCTCGCCGCAGCTCACCGTGGTCGACCAGCCCACCCACGAGATCGGCCGCCAGGCAGCCAAGCTGCTCGCCACCGCCAGCCCCGACCTCCCGCCACGGCACGTGGTCCTGCCGCCCGCACTGATCGTCCGCGCCAGCAGCGGCGGCTGACCACCACCACCCCACTCGTTCTGGCCCGGATCTCACGCCCCAGGGGGCGATCGTTCCGGGCCAGAAGCAGTGGGGTTCAGCGCTTGGCGGGGGTGCGCTTGCGTGGGCGGGACGCTGTGCGGGTGCCGCTGCGCTGGATCGTCGCCTCGTCGGTGCCGAGGTACGAGGAGATCACGGCGGGGTGCGACAGGACCTCGTCGGGCCGGCCCTCGGCGATCACGGCCCCGAGCTCGAGGGCCACCATGCGGTCGCTGATCGAGCGCAGCAGCGGCATGTCGTGCTCGATCACGACCATGGCGCAGCCGGTGCGGTCACGCACCTCGCGCAGCAGGCCGGTGAGCGCCTCGGTCTCGCGCTGGCCGACGCCGCTCGACGGCTCGTCGAGCAGCACGACGGTGGGCTCGTGGGCCAGCGTGCAGGCCAGGTCGACGATGCGCCGCGTGCCGGTGGACAGCTCGCCCGTCGGGCGGTGGCGCAGGCTGAGCAGGCCCATGAGCTCGAGCAGCTCGTCCACCCGGTCGGCCACCACGAGCTCGGACTCGAACGACGCCGGCAGCTGCAGCCCGTCGGCCAGCGAGCTCCGGCAGGTGACGTGGCGCTCCAGCGCGACGGCCACCGTCTCGGCCACGGTGAGCGACGGGAAGAGCCGGGCGTCCTGGAACGACCGGCCGAGGCCGAGGCGGGCCCGCTGCGGCGGGCCGAGCTCGGTGACGTCGACGCCGCCGAGCTCGATCCGCCCACTGTCGTGGGCCGTGAAGCCGGAGAGGCAGTCGAGGAACGTGGTCTTGCCGGCGCCGTTGTGGCCGATGAGCCCGACGATCTCGCGGGGGCCCACGGCGAGGTCGACGCCGTCCACCGCGGTGATGCCGCCGTAGCGCTTGGAGATGCCGAAGGCGGCCAGCTCGGCGACCACCTCGCCGACGGGCTCCGCCGCGGTCTCGGCCTCGGCCCGCGCCGCGGAGCGACGGCGCTTCGGGGCGGCACCGGGGCCACGGCCCTCGATGAACACCGAGCGGAGGAGGTCGGGCCGGGCCAACAGCTCGGCGGTCGGCCCCTCGAAGCGGACCTGGCCCTTCTCCATGAACACGGCCCGGGCGGCCAGCTCGAGGGCCACGTTCACCGACTGCTCGACGATCACCACGGTGGTGCCCGACGCGTTGATGCGCCGGACGACGCCGAGGAGCTCGGCCACCACGGTGGGGGCCAGGCCGAGCGAGAGCTCGTCGATCATCAGCACGTCGGGCGCGGTGATCAGCGCGCTGGCCAGCCCGAGCATCTGCTGCTCGCCGCCGGAGAGGGCGCCGGCCGGGAGCTCGATGCGGGCGGCGAGGGCCGGGAAGATCTCGAGGACCTCGGCGGTGCGGGTCTCGAGCAGCGCCTTGTCGTGGCGGATCATCCAGCCGGCCAGCCGGAGGTTCTCGGCGACCGTGAGGCTGGGGAACGTGCTGTGGCCGCCGGGCACGAGGGCGAGGCCGCGGTGGGCCAGCTCGTCGGCGGGGAGGCCCGCAGTCGCCTCGCCGCCCAGCACGACCTCGCCCCCCGTGGGGCGCAGCAGGCCGCTGATGCCCTTGAGGACGGTGGACTTCCCGGCCCCGTTGGTGCCGAGGAGGGCGACGAGCTCGCCGCGAGCCACGTCGAAGTCGAAGCCCCGGACGATCTGGAGGTTGCCGTAGCCGAGGTCGACGCCGCGGCAGGACAGCGCGGCGTCGGCGGCGACCGGCGCGTGGCGGGTCGTGGCCACGACGGACTCCTCCTCGGCCTCGTCGATCACGGCGGCCTCGACCCCCGCGCCCAGCGCGGCCATCGTGCCGTCCGCCGACGGGGCCACGAGGTCGATGCCCCGCCGCCGGGCCACCCGCTCCAGCAGGCGGTCGCGCAGGTTGCCGAACAGCTGGCTCAGCCCACCGGGCAGGGCGTAGAGGACGAACAGCAGGCCCGAGCCGGTGAGGATGAGGCGCAGGTCGCCGAGCCACTGCACGGTCTCGAGCCAGCGGAAGAGCAGCACCCCGCCGACCGCGCCCGACACGGAGCTGAGCCCACCGATCACCGCGGTGGAGAAGACCGTGATGCTGTCGTTCACCGGGTAGCTGCCGGGCGAGAGGCTGTGGAGCAGCTGCACGTGGAGGCCGCCGGCCACGCCCGCGATCGTCCCGGCGATCACGAAGCCGCCGAGCTTCACCCGGGTCGGCCCGACGCCGGCGGCGGCCGCCGCCCGCTCGTTGTCGCGCGTGGCCATCAGCGTGCGACCGGTGCGGGCCTTGCGCAGGCCCAGCGCCACCACGATCCACACCGCCAGCACGGCGAGGCACAGCAGGTACATCGCGTACTGGTCCTCGAGGTCGTAGCGGCCGAAGAGCATCGGGCGCGAGACGTTGCTCGGCACCAGGTCGGGGAAGTTGTTGATGTTGAGGACGTAGCTGTCGAGGGCCACCGCGAACGCGATCGTGGTGACCGCGAGGAACAGGCTGCCGATGCGCAGCGCCGGCAGGCCGATCACCATGGCCACCGCGGCGCCCGCGACGCCCGACAAGACCAGAACGAAGATGAGGTCGAGGTTCTGGTCGGCGATGAGGTTGCCGGCCACGAGGGCGCCGACGCCGACGAGGCCGAACTGGCCGAGGCTGATGTTGCCGCCCCACCCGGTGAGGATCACGAGCGACACCCCGACCATCGCCCAGACGAGGGCGAACGACGCGGTGAGCTGGGTGCTCGCCTTCCAGGTGCCGGGCAGCGCGATCGCCAGCGCTACCACGAGGGCGACGCCGATGCGGACGGCCCACCGCACCTCGGGGAGCCGGCGGAGCTGGTCGGGGATCGGCCGGATCGACCCGATGGCCGACCACGACGACGTGACCCCGTCGCGCACCGCCGAGCGGGCGGCGCGCGGCACGAGGAGGGCGACGACGATCACCACCAGGAACAGGGCGTCGACGAAGGAGGGCGAGCCGCTGGTGTTCCAGCGAGCCACCTGCTCGATGATCCCGAGGCCGATGCCGGCGCCGAGGGCGATCGGGAGGGACTCCATGCGGGCCACCACCGCGGCGGCCAGCGCGGGGAGCAGCACGGTCGGGCCGGTGGTGGCGACGCCGGGGGCGAAGCCGGTGAAGGGGGCCTTGAGGATGAAGGCCAGCGCGGCGAGGCCGCCGGCCAGCATCCACACGAGCGTGGTGTTGCGGCGGACGGGGATGCCGAGCAGGAGAGCCCGGTCGGTGTTCTCCGCCGCCGCCCGCACCGCGGTGCCGTGGTCGGTGCGCAGGAGGAACCAGGCCAGCGCGCCGAGCACCACCGGCGCGATGAACACGATGAGCATCTCGTCGCCGCCGAGGACCTTCACGCCGAGGTCGAGGTGCACGTCGAACGGCACGTCGAACGCGGGGGTGAGGCCGACGAAGTCGAGCGCGCTCGAGCCGAGCACCTCGAAGCCGCCGAGCACCTGGGCCAGCCCGATGCTGGCCACGGTGACCACCAGGCGCGACGAGTCGCGGAACCGGCGCAGCACCACGATCTCCACGAGCGCCCCGACGGCCACGCCCCCGGCCACCCCGAGCGGCAGCGCGAGCCAGTAGGGCACGCCGTGCTCGCGGTAGAGGCCCACCGCGAGGACGCCGACGAGGCTGCCCATCGCGCCGTAGGCGAAGTTCACGAACCGGTTCGCCCGGTAGGTGAGGATCAGCGCCATCGCGCCGAGCGAGGTGATCGTGCCGTAGACGATGCCGATCACCACCACGGCGAACGGCGCGTCGCGCCCGAGCCAGTCACCCGTGCCCGGCAGGGCGTACATCACGCCGTAGGCGATGATGAGCAGCGCGACGAGCGCCTGCCCCGAGGGCAGCCGCCGGCGGCGTCGGGCGGACGGGGTCACTGCTGGGCGAAGGCCGGGGGTCCCGGCTCCATCTCGTCGGCGCCGTGCCGGTACCGCTTCCCCGGGTGCGGGTCCTTCCACGTGCCGGGCTTGCCGTTGTACGACGAGACGCCGTCCGCGTCCCAGTAGAACTCGTGGTAGTCGTCCATCGGCGTGTAGTCGCGCGGCCCGAAGCCCCAGAGCCCGGCGGGACCGAGGTGCTCGGGGTAGTCGAACATGGCCCGCTCGAACGTCTCGGGCGTGAGCCGCGGCCCGGCGCCCTGGATGCCGATGGCCACCAGGTACAGCTGGTAGTAGAGGGCGTCGACGGCGTTGGCCGGCTCGTCGGAGCTGAGGCTCTTGAAGGCGGCGTAGCCGTAGGTGTCCTTGGCCGCCTGGCTGTTGTTCGGGCCGAGCGGGCTGATGCCGAACGACTGACGCTGGAAGGTGGGGTCCCAGAGCTGGCCGATGAAGTCCTGCTCGTAGCCGGAGATGAACTCGGGGTAGTAGCGCTCGCGGTTGGCGGTGCCCGAGATGAAGATCGGGAAGATCGGGTCGCAGCCGCACACGATGGTGGTGATGCCCTGGCTCTTCAGCCGTGGGATCAGGTTGGCGGCCTGGTTCGACATCGTGACCAGGTCGATCTTGTAGCTGATCGGCGGGATGTCCCAGTCGGTGCCCGCGGCGCGCAGCGTGTCGGTCGCCGCCCGCACGCACTCCTGGTACCAGCTGTTCTCCGGCGCCAGCACGGCGATGCGCCGCGTCTTGCCCTTGAGGTCACCGGCGGCGAAGTCGGCCGAGGAGCCCTTGGGGAGGCGCTTGAGGAGGAACTCCGTGGCCTCTTCGGTGAGGGTCGAGCAGTCGGGCAGCACGCTCCAGGCGTAGGGGCGACGGGCCGAGTACCACTCGCGCGACAGCACCGGCGTGCCGAAGTTCATGACCTTGCGGCGCGACAGCGCGTCGCCGAACGGCTCGGACAGCGCCGACATGTCGCCGAACGGCTTCACCTCCTCGGCCACCTTCGTGGCGTCGACCTCGGCCTTGTCGCGGCCGTTGCCGACCAGCTCGTTGGCGAGGGAGCCCTGGCCGTCGAAGTAGTCGAGGACGATCTTGCGCCCGTAGAACTGGAAGTTCTTGTTGAAGTACTCGACGAGCACCTTGGCCGTGCGCTCGACGTCCTCGGGCGTGTCCACGATGCCGGCCCCGACGATGCCGGCGAGGGCGTCGTCGAAGCTGGCGTCCTGGGTGTGCCGGATCGAGAGGTGGACCTCGGTCGCGGTGACGCCGCGGGTGGTGGCCCCGCCGTTGGCGCCGCTGAAGCTCACGCACGGCGGCGAGTAGGGGTCTCCGGGGATCTGGAGCTTGCGGTCCGGGCACGCGCGCGTGCCGGCCGGCGGCGCCGCCGCGCCCCCACCGCCCTCGGCCGGAGCGGCGCCCCCCTCGACCACCTCGCCACCGGGCACGGTCACCTGGTCGCCGGGGCCAGGACCATCGGTCGACGACTCCGACGGGCCGGAGGCCGAGGTGCGCTCCTCCTGCACGCGCGACGGCACGAAGATCGCCATCCCGAGGGCCAGCGCGGCCAGCAGGAGGAAGGGGCCGTAGCCCCGGAGCAGGCGGTGCCAGACGGTGATCGGATCGCCGGTCATGCCGCACCGGCCCGGGACATCTTGCGGCGGTCGGCCTCGAGGAGGGCTCCGCCGAACACGATCGACACGAGGGCCACCGCCCACGCGTTGTCGTCGGAGGTGTCCGGCGCGGAGCTCGAGGCCTCCCGGGTGGGCGTCGTCCCCACCGAGCCCGGCGTGGTGCCCGGCCCCTCGTCCTCGGCCAGGCCGTCGCCCGCTCCGATCGTGGCCCCACCACCGAGCGCGGGCGGGCTCCCGCCCCCGATCGACGGGGTGGAGCCCCCGCCCCCGAGGGTCACCGACCCGCCGCTGTCGGAGCGCTCGGCCTGGGCCCCGCCGAGCACGGCGCTGAACGAGCCGCCGCCGGTCACCGAGCCGAGGAGGATGTCGATCACCGTGATGGCGCCCCCGGAGTCGCACGACGCGTCGAGCAGCGCCTGGAAGAGCTGCTCGCGCACCGGTTGGATCGCCCCGAGCGTCGCGGCGGCCACCTGGTCCCGCACCTCGTTCGGGGCGATGCCGACCTTGAGGGGGTCGACGAAGATCGTCTCGCCCTCGAGGTGGCTGACCGGCGGGGTGAGCACGATGCCGAGGTTCGACAGCAGCGCGTTCACCGCCTGGATCACCGCCGACGCGTCCTGCGTCGGGATGGGCACGCCGCCGAGGGAGGCCTCGCCGAGCGTGAACTTGCCGGCCGGGCCGGTGTCGGATCGGTTGACCGCCGACCAGTGCAGGCCGCCGAGGGAGACGATGCCGTCGAGGATCGACAGCTCGTCCACGTCGACCTCGGCCCGCACCTCCGTGATGCCCTTGGCGTCGACCCCGGAGCTGGTCCGGCTCGTCGCCCCGTCGATGGTCATGAGCCCCGGCAGCGGGACCTCGGCGAGGCGGGAGGTGGCGACGGCGAGCGGGGTGGGCGCGGCTCGCACCGACTGGGTGATCGGGCCCTCCATCACGGTCTTCTCCTCGGCGTCCTTCGGCTCGCGGGAGTCGGCCCGGTAGGGCTTGGGCAGGTCGTCGTAGGAGACGGTGGCCTCGCCGCCGGTGCACGGCTCGGCGGTGACGGCGCTGCCGATGAGCCCGTAGTCGGTCGACCAGGCCTGGGCCCGGGCCACGGTGTTGCGGTGGTCGGCCACGGTCGAGCCGAACCGGACGCCGAAGGAGAGCTGCGCCGACCGGGGATCCAGCATGAGCATCTGGGCCTGCGCCTTGCCGAAGCCGGGGCTCCCCGCCGCCCGGCTCGGGCCGGCGACCGCGGGCGCGACCAGGAGCGCGGCGCCGACGGCGATCGCCAGCTTCCCCGCGCGGGCTCGCGCGCTCGACCTCCGCCGCACCTGCGTCACGTGCTTCCCCCCTGTCGTGCCTCTGTAATCGATTTCAGCGGCCGCGGTCAACCACCCTGCCGGAGCGCTGCCACACTACGGCCGTGCTGCTCCGCGCCCGGGACCTCACCAAGCGGTACCCGGGGGTGACGGCCACCGACCACCTCGACCTCGACGTGCCCGACGGGAGCGTCGGCCTCGTCGGGGCCAACGGCGCCGGCAAGACGACCCTGTTCCGGATGATGCTGGGCCTGAGCCGCCCGACCGAGGGCCACCTCGAGGTCTGCGGCTTCGACGTGGCCGCCGACCCGATCGGCGTGAGGAGCCGCGTGGGCTACATGCCCGAGCACGACTGCCTCCCGCTCGACCAGACCGCCGCCGACGTCGGGACGTTCGGCGAGCTCTCCGGGCTGCCGCCCCGGGCCGCCCGCCAGCGGGCCTCGGACGTCCTCGACCTGGTGGGGCTCGACGAGGCCCGCTTCCGGCCCATCGGCGGCTTCTCCACGGGCATGCGCCAGCGCACGAAGCTGGCCCAGGCGCTGGTCGGCGATCCGCAGCTGGTGCTGCTCGACGAACCGACCGCGGGCCTCGACCCGCTCGGGCGGGAGGAGATGCTGGCCCTCGTGGCCCGGCTCGGCACGTTCGGCATCTCGGTGCTCCTGGCCACCCACCTGCTCGACGACGTGCAGCAGGTCTGCGACCACGTCGTGATGCTCGACGGCGGGCGCCTCGTGGTGTCGGGAGCCACCGGGTCCCTGCTCGAGGGCACCGGCGTCCTCACCGTCGACGTGGGGCCCGACCGGGCACCGCTCGTCCGCCGCCTCACCCGCGCCGGCCTGGCGGCGGAGGAGGTCGAGGGCCGGGTCGAGGTCCAGATCGCCGCGGAGGCCCAGCTCGACGTGGTGCGCGACGCCGTGGCCCACCTGCAGCTCCCGCTCCACAGCATGACCAGCCGGCTGACGTCGCTCGACGAGGTGTTCATCGACCGCGCCGGCCGGGCCCGCGAGGAGCGCGCCTGATGGTGGAGGTCGGCGCCGGTGCCGTCTACGACCGGGGGTACCGGCCCTACGAGGGGCCGCGGGGCGGGCGCACGGCGGCCCGCTGGGCGCTCTACCGCGCCTCGCTCCGGCGGGCCCTCGGCCTGCGGCGGCCGTGGCGCCAGAAGATCGCCCCGTTCGTGCTGCTCGCCATCGCGGTGGTGCCGGCCATCGTGAACGTGGGCGTCGCCTACGTCACGCGCGACACGCCCGCCGACTTCGTCCAGGTGTTCACGTTCCGGGAGTACGTCGGCGTGTCCAACTCGCTGCTCGTCTTCGTGGCGCTCACCGCGCCGGACCTCCTCTGCCCGGACCGGCGGCACCGCGTGCTGCCGCTGTACTTCGCCCGGCCCCTCACCGGCCTCGACTACGTGGTGGCCAAGGTCGGCGCGATGGTGTCGATCCTGTTCGCCTTCGGGTTCCTGCCCCAGGTCGTCCTCTTCATCGGCCAGATGCTGGTGAGCGAGGACGGGTCCCTCGGCTACGCCGGCGACCACCTCGACGTCCTCTGGAAGGTGCCCATCGCCGTGGCCCTCCTCTCGCTCTTCTTCACCATGGTGGGGATGGCGGTGTCGTCGCTCACCGCCCGCCGCATCACGGCGGGGGCGATCATCGTCGGGATGTTCCTCGTCACGTCGATCACCTCCTCGGTGATCGTGAACGAGGACGAGGTGACGACCACCGGGTCCACCGGCCCGAACGGCACGCAGCCGGAGCTCGTGATCCGCGACCCCGAGGGCAGCCCCGCCGCCCTCTTCAACCTCTGGACCCTGCCGCTGCACCTGCGCGACCTCGTGTTCCTCGGCCACAGCGATCCCTACGGCGACCTGGCCGGCGTGGAGGGAGGCTCCGCCGCGGCGGTGGGGATCTACGTGGTGCTCCTGCTGGCCGCCGGGGGCACCCTCGCCGTCCGCTACGCCGAGGTCGAGCGATGAGCTCCTCGCTGCCGCCGCCGCCCCCGCCGCCGCGCGACGGAGGCACCGATCCCGCGTTCGTGGCCGGCGCCACCGTGGAGGTGCGCACGGTGTCGGTGTGGTTCGGCCAGAAGGTCGCCCTCTCCGAGCTGAGCTGCTCGTTCGGCCCCGGGGTCACCGGCCTGCTCGGGCCCAACGGCGCGGGCAAGACCACCCTGATGCGGGCCATCACCGGGCTGCTGCCGGTGAACCAGGGCGCGGTGGAGGTGCTGGGCCGCAACCCGCGCGCCGACCGGTCGGTCTACGCCGGGCTGGCCCTCGTGCCCGAGGACGAGGCCGTCCCGGCCGGGCTGACGCCGCGCGAGCTGTGCCGCTACGTCGCCGACCTCCACGGCGTCGACCGGACCGATCCGGTGGAGCGGGCCCTGGCCACCGTGGACCTCGTGCCGGTGGCGGACCGGTCGATGGACGGCTTCAGCAAGGGCATGCGGCAGCGCTCGAAGGTTGCTGCCGCGCTCGTGAAGGACCCCGAGGTCCTCGTCCTCGACGAGCCCCTCAACGGCGCCGATCCGATCCAGCGACTGGCCCTGGTCGCGCTGTTCCGCCGGCTGGGCGCCGAGGGTCGCACCATCATCGTGAGCTCGCACGTGCTCCACGAGGTCGAGTCGATGGCCGAGCGCGTGATCGTGGTGGTGCGGGGCCGGCTGGCGGCCGCGGGCGGCCACCACGCCATCCGCGATGCCATGGACGACGTGCCCCGCCAGCTGCTCGTCCGAGCCGACGACGGCCGCCGCCTGGGGGCCGCCCTGCTGGGCAACGACGCGGTGCGCAGCGTCACCTACGACGACGGCCAGCTCGTGATCGCCACCACCCGGGCCAAGGACCTGGCGGTGGCGCTCCCGCTCGCCGCCCGCGACCTCGGCGTCCGCCTCCTCGAGGTCCGCCCGCTCGACGACTCCCTCGAGAGCCTGTTCCGGGAGCTCGTGTCGTGAGGGCCTTCCTCGCCCTCGTCCGCTACGCCGTCCGGGCCGCGGCGCCGGCGCGGCGCCGCCTCGGCCTGCTCGCCCCCTGCGGCGCGGCGATCGGCTTCGGCGCCCTCAGCCGCACCTTTGGCGGCGACGCGTCGTACGACTTCGGGCGGGTGGCGGCGGTGGCGCTGTTCGGCCTGATCCTGCCCGTGACCACGCTCGTGGTCGGCGACGCCGTGCTCGGCGCCGAGATCCGCCGGGGCTCGTTCACGTTCACGTGGATGTCGCCGCTGCCCACCTGGAAGGTGGTGGTCGCCCGCTGGATCGGCGGCACCGTCGTCGCCGCGGGAGCGCTGGCCCTGGCCTTCGCCGTGGCCGCCCTCGCCGGCGGCACCCCTGACAGCGTCGGCCCGGTGGTGGCCGGCGCCGTGTTCGGCGCCGCCGCCTACATCGCGGTGTTCATGGCGATCGGCAGCATCGCCCAGCGCGCCGCCGTGTGGTCGCTCGCCTTCGTGTTCCTCATCGAGCGCCTGCTGGGCGCGGCGCTGCCCGGCGTCGCCCAGCTCTCCCCGTCGTGGGAGGCCCGCTCGGTGTTCGTCGGGTACGCCGACGTCGCCCAGCGCCTCCACAGCGACGACATCCCCGAGGGCACCAGCGCGGTGGTGCGCCTCGCCCTGATCACAGCGGTGGCGTTGGCGGTGGCGGCGTGGCGGCTGCCGCGCCTGAAGATGGTCGGCGGCTCCGACTAGCGGTCGGGCCCGGCGCCTCCTGGCGCGAGGCCAGCACCGCCCCGCCGACCACCAGGGCCACGCCGATCAGCGCCAGCAGCTCCACGTGGTCGTCCTGGAACACCACGCCGAGGAACAGCGACACCACCGGGATCAGGTAGGTGATGAACGACGACCGCGTCGCGCCCACCCGCCCGAGGAGCGATCCCATCAGCAGGAAGGCGATGCCGGTGCCCAGCACGCCGAGCACGGCCACCGCCAGCAGCGGGCGGGCCTCGAGGTGCGAGTCGGGCACGCCCCACAGCCCGTAGGGCGCGGTCCAGAGCGTGGCCAGCAGGAGCATCCGGGCCATCACGGTGCGCGACCCGTAGGTGGCCTGGAGGGGCGCGGCGAGGTGCACCGCCACGCCGTAGCACCCGGTGGCCAGGAGGATGAGGGCGACGCCCCACGCCGCCGACGACCCGTCGTGGATGCTCGGGAGGCTGATGAGCACGATGCCGGCGAAGCCCACGGCGACGCCGAGCAGCTGCGGCCCGGTCGTGCGCCGCTGGAACAGGAGCCACGCGAACAGCGCGGTGTACATCGGCGTGGCGCCGTTGAGCAGCCCGGTGACCGCGGAGTTGAGGTGCTGCTCGGCGATCGGGAACAGCGTGAAGGGCAGGCCGACCCAGATCACCGACACGGCGACGAGCCGGACGCGGTCCTCGCGCCCGATGCGGGCGATCGGCCCGGGCAGCAGGTGCAGCGCGGCCGCACCCAGCCCCACCCGCAGGAGGGTGACGAGTCCGGGCTCCATCGCCTCGAGGCCCACCTTGATGAAGAGGAAGGAACCGCCCCAGATCCCGGCGATCGCCGCGAAGACGAGCCAGTCGGTCGGCGTGAACGCGGCGCCGGCACCGCTCGTCGCCGGGCCGTCGGCCACGTTCAGGGTGCAGGTGCGAGGAGGGCGAGCACGATGCGGACGGTCGTGGCCTGCCGGGCCTCGGCGTCGAGCCCCTGCATCGATGCCAGCTGGTCCCACGCCTCGAAGCTCAACGCGAGCTCGAGGGCCCGCAGGAGCCCATCCACGTCCGACCGGCCCCGCAGCTCCGCGGCGAACACGCGGCGGATCTCGCCGCGCAGCCATTCGCGGGCGAGGTCGAGCATGGGCGAGAGCCCCGGCGACGAGCTGGCCACCCGCAGGCCGGCCCGGCGGACCGGCGCCACCGACAGGTAGAGCCGGTCGTGGACCTCGGCCAGCTCGCGCACCCGATCGGGCAGCGGGCCGCTGTCGGTCACGTCGACATAGAGGTGGGCGCTGCGCTGCAGCTGCCGGGCGGCCGCCTCGGCGTGGAGCGTGTCCACGTCGTCGAAGATCCGGAAGATCGACCGCAGCGACACCTCCGACCGCTCCGCCACCTGCTGGGCGGTCGGCCGCACCACCCCCTCCTGCAGCAGGTCGAGCAGCGCGTCGACCGCACGGTCACGGCTGCGGTCCCGTCGAGCTCGGCGACCGTCTCGCTGGCGCGCGGGGCTGGAGGAGAGCGGTGGGGGCGTGGCGCTCATGGGTCCACCCTAGAGGGGGATGGTCCTCCGTAGCGTGGAGAGATCGATCGTCACCACCACTTCGAGCCGCGCCCCGCCAGCGTGCGGGCGGCGCGGCGACTCGTGGCGCTCGCGCTGGCCGATTCCAACTACCGCGGTGACGTGGACACGGTCCTGCTCCTGGCCAGCGAGCTCGTCACCAACGCGGTGCGCCATGCGGCGACGCCGTTCGACCTCACGGTGAGCGCCGACCGGGCCGAGGTCATGGTGGCCGTGGTCGACCGCGACCGGCGCAACCCGCCGCGGCTCTGCGATCCCGCGCCGGACGACACGAGCGGTCGCGGCCTGCGCATCGTGGAGGAGCTGGCGTCGTCGTGGGGCACCGAGGCGGTGTCACCCGACGCCAAGCGGGTCTGGTTCCGCTGCTCCTGATCAGCTCGGGGCCGGTCGGGCGCCGCGCAGGAGGCGGCCGGGCAGCGCGTCGGTGGCCTCACCCCGCTCGTAGGTGACCTCGCCCGCCTTCACGGTGGCGACGTAGCCGTCGGCCCGCTGGAGCAGGCGACGACCGCCGGCCGGCAGGTCGTGGTGCATCTCGGGGCGGCGGGCCTGGAGGTGCTCGAAGTCGATGAGGTTGCAGTCGCCCCGGTAGCCAGGTGCGAGCACGCCGCGGTCGTGCAGGCCGACGAGGCGGGCGGTGTCGCTCGTGTGCTGGCGCACGAGGTACTCGAGCGGGAGCCGGCCCTCGGCGCGGTCGCGGCCCCACATCGTCAGCAGCGTGGTGGGGAAGCTGGCGTCGCAGATCGTGCCGACGTGGGCGCCGCCGTCGGAGAGGCCGGGCACGGTGTGCTCGTGGGCGAGCATCGCGCCGACGGCATCCAGCCGCTGGTCGATCCAGTTGAGGAACGGCAGGTAGAGGAACGACTTGCCGTCGTCGGCCCGCAACAGCTCGAGGGCGAGCTCGGGGGCAGCGCGGCCTTCGCGCTCGGCCCGGGCGGCGAGGCTGCTCGACGGGTCGGGCTCGTAGTCCGGCGGGTCGCCCAGCTCGAACATCCGGTCCCAGGCCGACAGCATCCCCGGGGCGCGGGCGGCCTCCACGAGGAGGCGCTCGGTGAACGACGCGTCGTGGAGGGCGCGGGCCTGCTCGGCCACCGTGAGCTCGGCGATCTCGCGGAACACGGGGTTGCCGAGGAAGGGGTGCAGGGTGCACTGGAGGCCGAGGAGGATGCCGATCGCCCGGGCCGCGGTCTGGCCCTTCATCGGCACGCCATCGGCGTTGGCGTCGTCGAGCAGCTGCAGCAGGCGCGGGTAGAGGTGGCCGAACGGGTCGGCCAGCGAGAAGGACAGCGGCCGGCCCGACTCCACCGCCATCGACCGGAACAGGCCGAACTCGGCGTCGACGTCGCCGAAGTCCGACACCACCTGGAGCACGCCGGCGCCCGTGGCACCCACGGCCTGGGCGATGCCCACGAGTTCGTCGTACGACGCGGTGAGCGTGGGCGTGAGCTCGCCGTTGCTCGACCGGTGGTTCATCGTGCGGCTGGTGCTGAAGCCCAGCGCACCGGCCCGGATGCCCTCGGCGGCGAGGCGGGCCATCTGCTCGATGTCCTCGGGCGTGGCGTCCTCGCGGGCGGCGCCCCGCTCCCCCATCACGTGGAGGCGCAGCGCGCCGTGGGGGACCTGGGTGGCGAGGTCGACGTCGTAGCGCCGGCCGTCGAGCGAGTCGAGGAACTCGGGGAACGACTGCCAGTCCCAGGGCAGTCCCTCGTGCAGCGCGGCGCCAGGGATGTCCTCCACGCCCTCCATGAGCTCGATGAGCCGCTGGTGGTCGGCGGGGCGCACCGGCGCGAAGCCGACGCCGCAGTTCCCGGCCACGACGGTGGTGACGCCGTGCCAGGCCGAGGGGATCAGCCGCTCGTCCCAGGTGGCCTGGCCGTCGTAGTGCACGTGCACGTCGACGAAGCCAGGCGTGACCAGCAGGCCGTCGGCGTCGAGCGTGCGGCAGGCCGCGCCGTCGACCCGGCCCACGTCGGTGACGACGCCGTCGGAGATGGCGACGTCGGCGGTGCGGGGCGCGGCGCCGGTGCCGTCGTGCACCGAGCCGCCGCGGATCACGAGGTCATGCACGATGGGCCCTTCCGGTCAGACGAGGATGCGCTCGTCGGGTGCCCGCACGCCGATCACGGCGAGGATGCGGCCGAGGCCGAGGAACATGCCGACGCACATCGTGAGATCGGCCAGCTCGTCGTCGCGGAACGCGGCGTGGAGGCGGTCCCACAGCTCGTCGTCCATGGCGAGGTGGTCGAGGGCGAAGCGCTGCGCGAACTCGGCGCAGAGCCGTTCACGCTCGGTGAGCGCGGTGCTGCTCCGCCAGTCCGCCACCTCGGCGTAGAACGCCTCGTCGACGCCCTCGGTGTCGGCGTGCTTGGCCCGGGTGTCCTGGCACACCGCGCAGTCGTTGATCAGCGCGATGGTCCAGCGGGCCGCCTCGCGCTCCCGCAGGGCCAGCTGGGTGTTGCCGTAGACGGCCTCGGAGAGCGCACCCATGCCCATCGCCATCTCCGGGCGATGGAGCGACCAGTCGACGTGCTCCCCCAGGCCGTGATCCGTGAAGGAGATCCGAGCCATGGGGGCAACGCTAGACGGGCTGGAGCTCCCGCTCCTCGTCGAGGTCGTCGCCGAACTCGTCGACGTCGTCGGGCGTGCCCTCGATGTTGATGTCCGGGAGGATCCGGTCGAGCCACCGCGGCAGCCACCAGTTCCGGTCGCCCAGCAGCTCCATGGTGGCGGGCACGAGGAGCATGCGGACGATCGTGGCGTCGAGGAGGATGGCCGAGGCCAGACCGATGCCGAACAGCTTGAAGGTGCGGTCGTTCTCGAGCAGGAAGCTGCCGAAGACGAAGACCATGATCGCGGCGGCGGCGGTGATCACCCGGGCGGTGACGGCCAGGCCGTTGGCCACCGACGTGTGGCTGTCGCCGGTGCGGTGGTACTCCTCCTTGATCCGGGAGAGGAGGAACACCTCGTAGTCCATCGACAGGCCGAACACGATGGCGAAGAACATCATCGGGGCGAACGTCTCGATGGGGCCCGGCTGCAGCCCGGTGATGTCGCTGAACCAGCCCCACTGCACCAGGGCCACCGTGATCCCGTAGGAGGCGGCGATGGTGAAGAGGTTCATGAGCACGGCCTTCAGCGGCACGAGGATCGACCGGAAGACGGCCATCATCAGCAGGAACGACAGCACCAGCACGGCCAGGAAGAAGTACGGCATGCGCCGGGAGAGCAGGTCGGAGAAGTCCTCCATGCCCGGCACCTGGCCGGTGAGGGCGATCTCGTGGCCGAGCCGCGCCTCGTGCGCCGGCAGCACGTCGTGGCGCAGCCGGTCGACCAGCTCGCTGGTGGCCTCGTCCTGCGGGGTGGTGGTGGGGGTGATCTGCCAGAGGTAGGCGTGGGTGTCGCCCGGCTCCTCGCCGCGGAGCTGCCGCATCTGGGCGTCGGACACCGCCGGGGTGACGAGGGCGACGCCAGGGTCGGCGGCGACCGCGTCGGTGATGCCCTGCAGGACCGCCGGGTCGGCCGGCCCGTCGACCTCGGCCGCCATCACGAACGGGCCGTTGAAGCCGGGGCCGAAGCCGTCGACCAGCAGCTCGTAGGCCTGCCTCGTGGTGGTGTCCTCGGCGAAGTTGCTCTCGTCGGAGAAGCCGAGGCGCAGGCCGAGGATCGGCACGGCCAGCAGCAGGAGCAGCAGCGCGCCGGCGATGGCCGACGGCCAG
>JADMIO011167818.1_pt1 | contig 20828 bp, 20 predicted proteins | sample 8958161 | NCBI WGS metagenome assembly JADMIO01 (sample SAMN16585339, study PRJNA669376) | soil metagenome | isolation source: Crop rotation soil | place: USA: Cullars Rotation, Alabama | collected 2011 | reverse complement strand
GCTATTGTATTCCCACTCCCCTGCTAAAGCAACGGAAGACACTGATTCATTCCGCCAGATAGTGATACTGATGGCAAAACTTGCCTTTGGTTTCTTTGTCGCTTTAGTTGCACTCTCGGTACTGAGCACTTTTATATGCTGGTTATATTACCTGTGGCTCAGGAAGAAAAAGAATATAGGCTTGCAAGTACAGTTTGACAACCAGAGCCGCGAAGGGAAGAAAAGCAGGTTGTATCTGAATGCATTGCTTGAAGGTGTTTTTCGTCCGGTACTTGGTTTTGTAAACGGGCGCCTGTTTTATGACGATTTGGGGATGACCGATAAATTCAGCCTGCTTTCCAATAAAAGAAAAGAGAACAGTTTGATGCGACTGGCAATTACAGGCCGTAGTCTTTTGGAATTGCCGGACATTAAAGAATATCAGCTAAAAGGTGGTTTCATCTATTTCGAGGATATGCTGCATTTGTTCTCCCTTGCTGTGCGTCAGCCAGTGGTGGGACAGTTTTACCAGCCACCCGTTTTACGCGAAGAACAGGAACAGGAGGTTTATCCCAGGAAAACAGAAACTACCGACGTCCGTATAGATCAACTACGCCGTGTGCAGGGAGATTACTTTAACTATAAAGACTTTGAATCGGGCGATGACGTGCGCCGCATTGTTTGGAAGGTGTACGCCCGCAACCGTGACCTGGTTGTACGAGTGCCCGAATTGTTTGAACCATACGCCTCCCATCTTTACTTCTATGCTTCGTTTGATGACTCATTAAATGCTCCATGGGGCTCAGAAGGCTTTCTGAAAGAAATGCTGAACTATTACAAAAACAATGTGTGGACCATTTACGACACTTTATCACGTAAAGAATGGAACCTGCGTTATATACCTGACCAACAGTTCTCTTATCCCGATCATCTTTCGGACAGGGAACGCGCCACACGAACTATCAGTAACAGTAGCTGGCAAAAAGACGTATCGGTTGCCGAGTATTTCGATGCCCGCCATGGTACCGTACTATGCATATCCTCCCTTACCGATCCCGGAGAGCTAAGTCGCCTGCTGGCACAATGCGATGCCTCAACCATTATCTATTATGTACAGCTATCTCAAACCTTCAGGCATTTTGTACCATGGGGCTGGGTAAAGCGACTCATCTTCCTGCCTCCTCAGGATAGACTTGCACGCCTACGCACGGGATGGACATTCAGCCCGTTAAGGTTACAATTAAGAAAAAGAGAAAAGGAAATAGAGGAAATATTGCGTGGGAGTGCTGCAAGCATAGGTGTTATTTAAAGCTGCATATACTCTACCAACTTCGTATTAATGCATGAATAAAAAGCGAACTCGCATCGGGTTTGCTTTTTTGCTTTAGTACAGAATTATGAAGAATGGTTTTATGCCTGAAATGACTTCTTCTAATAATTAGGCTATCCATCAAACCCTTAGCTCTCTTCCTATCACAAAATCGGTATGGTCATCGATACGCCGTACTATATGGTGCCGAAATTGACCATGCAATCAGTACGTTCACCGAAGTATATGTTTAAGCAAGGTTAAATGCCTGCTATTATCTTAAACAAGGCAAACCTTCGGCCGCTGACGCTGTTCTTTGATAGAATAAACTATCCAAGTCATGTTTTCACAATTCAAGCAGCTTATACGGGAATACGGAGAGAAACTAGTGAATCAAAACCCCGAAGTGCCCGAGAATCATAAAAAAGCGGTTGTAAACGAAGCTCGTAAAACGCTACAGGCAGGCATAAAAAAATTAAAGGCAAATGGCAAAATGAACCAATTAGCCCAAATGTTTAAAAGCGGTAAGCTTCCCGATACAAACCAGAGTATGATCAGAAGACTTTCGGAAGGAATGGTAAGCGGCATGTCGCAGAAGTTTAACATTAGTAAACCAACTGCCAGAACAATTGCTGCAACATTGGTGCTAGGCGTTATAGGTGGCTTATTTACAGCAGGTGTTTTAATGAGCACCAGGGCAAGTGCACAATCCAAACAAGCAAGCGCATCCCCAACTGATTTTCATCGTGGCAAAAAAGGTCATGGAAGAAGGGCCCTGGCAGCAAAAGGAGCCCTTGAAGGAGGCCTTAAAACTATACGACACAAACATATCCGCACAAAACAGGCAGCAAGAACTGAAAGGAAAAATGCTAATGAAGCGAAAAGAGCCTGAACACAGAGTGCCCGGTAAACTAAATACATAGAAACATGTAACTACAAAAGAAAGTAGCTAAAAACATCCCCCTGCTTAGATTCTATGATGCTTTAAAATAAATTACCGTGTTGGACAATTGAAGCAACTGATCAAACAATTTAGACAGCAGGCAGTGGTACAAAACTAGGATGTACCAAAAAACAAATGAAGTCAGGTGAGTTGAAGTTGGAAAACCTGATCCAATCACTTACCGGTAAAGGTTCTGATAGCACTACCGGCAGCGATACTATGCGTAAGGCTGCATAATAGAGTAGAATTGCTTGAAGTAGGGATAGGATAATGTTCAAGAGAGAGCAGTCATTAGTAACATTATCCTATCTTTTTTTGCCATAATACCAGAAGAATAAACCGTTTTACTACCCTACTTATTAACAAATCAACTTATTACCCAATCAACTAATCGTTGTCATTTCGGGAATTTATTCCAATATTCGCAGCCAATTCATTTCATTATCCATTGGCTCCAGAAAAGATTATCATAATTACTGCCCCCTCAGGTTCGGGTAAAACAACGCTCGTAAAACGTTTATTGGCAGCATACCCCAAACTGGCATTTTCCATTTCAGCCTGCACAAGAATTCCCCGTCCGGGCGAGGTTCATGGTAAGGATTATTACTTCTACGAAGAACCGGAATTTAAGAAACTGATTCAGGAAGATGCATTTGTAGAATGGGAAATGGTATATACAGGCAAATACTATGGCACCTTAAATTCTGAGGTTCATCGTATCTGGACCAATGATCAGTATCCTTTGGTAGATATTGATGTAATGGGAGCACTTGCTATTCAAAAGAAGTACCCGACATCATCACTATCTTTATTTATTGAAGCTCCATCGCTGGAAGTGCTCCGTGAGCGCCTGATTGCACGCGGCACAGAAACGCCTAAAACGCTGGAAGAACGCATTGATAAGGCTAAATATGAGCTCTCATTTGCAGACCAGTTTGATAGAATCATTATTAATGAAGATCTTGAAGTGGCAACACAGGAACTTGTTAAAGTTGTAGAAGACTTCCTGAATGTGACCGTGGCACAATAATTTGGGATTTACTTGCTTTCAGGTTTTTATAAATTTGGTTCTTATGGACTCACACCTAGTATTATATATTGTTAGCTGTATCATTCTGATAGGCTTTTTTGCCGGGATTGAAATAGCCTTTGTATCCGTTAACAAACTGAACATCGAACTAAAGAAGAAGCAAGGCACATTTACCGGACGGACTTTATCCCGGTTTATGGAAAACCCTGCCGAATTCATCGGTACCAGTCTGATAGGCGTTAATATACTGCTGGTAATTTATGGTTCCCTGATGACGAGGTTTACGGAACCTTTCCTTGAAGGAGTTCTTGGACCACTGAAAGCGCACAACGTTAACCTGTTTGAGTATTCCAAGCTTTTTCTTGATACTGTAATAGCTACCCTTATCATACTCATCTTTGCTGAGTTTATACCTAAAGCAATTTTCCGTTCAAAGGCAGAGCAGGCACTTACATTTTTCAGTCTGCCAATCTTGTTGACTTATTATGTACTCTTCCCGCTGGCGAAAGTATTTGTTTCTATATCAGAATTCATTCTGAAATATCTTTTCAACGTCCGCATTAAAGACAATCAAAACGTTTTTAACCGTGTTGATTTGGAACATTTCGTTAAACAGAGTTTGCACGGCCATGAAAGCGAAAGCAGCGAACTAAATACTGAATTGTTTGAAAATGCCCTTTACCTGGTAAATGTGAAGATTCGGAAGTGTATGGTACCAAGAAACGAAGTTGAGGCAGTTGATATCACAACTTCAATTCCTGATGTTCGTAAAAAGTTCATTGACACAAAACTTTCCAAGATCATCGTTTATGAAAACTCTATTGACAATATAGTAGGTTACTTACACCATCTTGATCTTAATCGCCGTCCGAAGGAAATACGTGAAGTATTGCATACCATAACTGCGGCACCGGAAGCAATGAGTGCAGTAGACCTGATGAATCGTTTTACCCGTGAAAGAAAAAGTATTGCATGGGTAATTGATGAGTTTGGAGGTACTGCCGGTATTGTAACTATGGAAGACGTACTGGAAGAAATCTTTGGTGATATCAATGATGAATACGATGTTCAGGAACATGTTGAGAAGCAGATCTCTGAAAATGAGTTTATCTTCTCAGGCCGTCTTGAATTGGATTATCTGAACGAGAAATACAATTTTATTTTTCCGACCGATGAATCTGAAACTTTATCTGGTTATATCATTGCCCATCACGAAACCATTCCTAAAATAAAAGACAGGATTATCGTTGAAAAGTATGAGTTCGACATCCTGTTGGTGAGCGATACCCGCATCGAAACAGTAAAAATGAAAGTGCTTAAATAGCACACTCTTTCTAATATCAATTCTCAAATCAACAATATGGCAGTTACACTTCCTTTTAATCTCCATCAATGGATTGAAGAGAACCGTCACCTACTGAAGCCACCTGTTGGCAACGCTACTATTTATAAAAACACTGGTGATTTTATCGTAATGGTGGTTGGCGGCCCTAATAGCCGAAAGGATTTTCACTATAATGAAAGCGAAGAGCTTTTCTATCAACTTGAAGGTGATGTTGTAGTTCGTATCCAGGATGAAGGTAAAATCGTAGACGTACCAATTAAGGCAGGTGAAATATTCCTGTTGCCGGGTAAGGTTCCCCACTCTCCTCAGCGTGGAGCAAACACGGTAGGTCTGGTAATCGAAAAAGTTCGGAAAGGAAATGAGATTGACGGATTCATGTGGTTCTGCGAAAACTGTCATGAAAAACTGTATGAAGAGTTTCTAAATCTTACCGACATCGTTACTCAGTTGCCACCAATAATGGAACGTTTCTATTCTGATGAAAGCAAACGTACCTGCAAAAAGTGTGGTACAGTAATGCAGCCACCGGCTCCAAAAAAATAAATCAAGGCTCCCAAAACATTTGTATCTATTGCCGTTCAATTAGTAGCGGCAATAGATTATTTTTGCAAACTCATTTAAACAAATAAAAAATTACATGGCACACGAAACACATCACGAAGAAGGTCATCACCACCACGACACAGAAGCTACTCCTAAAATCTCTTTATTTTCTGCATTTTGGTTTGTACTGATCCTTGTTGGTCTCTTTGTCGCAGCCATCAACTTCGTAAGTGTAGAAAGCAAAAGCGGTGAAGAAGAACATGCAGCTACTGAACAACATCATGAAGGTGCAACTGAAGTTCACGGCGAAGCTCATGAAGTAACTCCAACTACAGCTCCTGAAGCTGCACACACTGAAAATCAGAAAGAAGGTGAACACGCTGCTGAACAACCTGCCGCTGAACATGTAGCAGATACTACTAACACTCACGAATAATTGCAGTTAACCGCCACTTACATGCACATGGAAAAAAAAGACACCATAGCCATTACCGGTGCCGCGGGATTTATCAGGAGCGTTCTTGCCGGTTATCTCAATGAAATGGGTTTTGAAAACCTGATTCTGGTAGATGACTTCTCTAACGAGAAAAAAGTGCACAACGATACTGGTAAAAAGTACCTCCATAAAGTACACCGCGAACAATTCGGAGAATGGTGTGAGCGTCATCCCGGAAGCATCCAATATATTTTCCATCTCGGAGCACGCACAGATACGACCGAAATGGATTACAATGTGCATAAAAAATGGAACCTGGATTATTCAAAAATGATCTGGGAAATCTGCACTCAACAAAATATACCACTGGTTTATGCTTCTTCTGCAGCCACCTACGGCAATGGTGAACATGGTTACGTAGACAGCCATGATATTGTGGAGCAACTACATCCACTCAATCCGTACGGCCAGTCGAAGAATGATTTTGACATTTGGGCATTGGAGCAAAAGCATACGCCACCTTTCTGGGCAGGTGTTAAATTCTTCAACGTTTATGGCCCAAATGAATATCACAAAGGCCGAATGGCATCAGTGATAATGCATGCCTACAACCAGATTAAGAAAAACGGAGAGGTAAAATTGTTCCGTTCTCACAATCCGAAATACAAGGACGGAGAGCAAATCCGCGATTTCGTTTACGTAAAGGATGTAGTAAGTATGTGTACCTGGCTGATGGAAAACCAACCGGAAAGCGGTTTGTATAATATCGGTACCGGTACGGCACGTACGTTTAAGGATCTTGTACTTGCCATCTATGATACGTTGGCAGAAGAACCAAACATCGTGTTTGTAGATACTCCGGAAGATATAAGAGGCAAATACCAATATTTCACCGAAGCTGATATGAGTAAACTCAAAAAAGCCGGCTATAAAGAATCTTTCTATTCACTTGAAAAAGGAGTTCGGGATTATGTCCTGAATTACCTTGAGAAAGGAGCTTATTATTAGTAACAAATATCTATTCAAATAAAAAAGGTAGCAAAAATTGCTACCTTTTTTATTTGCTAGTCGTTGTATAAAATAGTTTATACTATTATCTATCTGCTTTTCTCTATCGTCAATGTTTGTTCCCCCTGACAATTCGATTCTGTTCACACTATTTGAAATATGTTTCCAAAATCGAAGCAAGTAGTATATAAAAAACTGGCTGATTCTTTAGTGAATCAGCCAGTTTGACCATTTTCCAAATTATGGAAGGTTGGAATAAGTAGCGACTTTAGTGATTTTGCCAGTATCAACTGTAAAAATATTCCATGCTAGTTGTTCCCAGTGAGTTCCATTTTTGGATTGTCCTTTTGTTAGAAACTGAACATAAACAAGGTTACCACTTTCCTGTATGTAAAGAATTTTTTCAGTTATTCCAGGGTGTTTATGAGCTATTGCCGCAATACGCTGAGGAAGTTCTGTGCTCTTTTTAACCTGAAACTGTTCTCCGTTTTTAGGGTTTAGCACCTCTATATCTTCTGTACATAAATTGGCTATTTCCTGCCATTTACGCTGATTAAACAAATCGTAAAGATGTTTTATGGTTTCAATGTTTGAAACTGTTTTACGGGCTTGCATTTCCAGAGTTTTTGTTAAAACGATATTCTCCTCATTTACCCCTACCGATTGCAAGGAAATTTTTTCCTTGGCTATCAAAACGTTAAAATAAGAGGCCGCAAAGGTAAATTTTTTGTGAATAATTTGGTTGATGTGTCAACTAAAAATAATTTTGCGGCGATGAATGATTTTGAAAAATTCTATGGAAATGCCAAAAAAATCAGGGATCTGATCTTCTTTCGTTTTGGGCTTGTCAACAGAATCATGTGCATACAGGCAAATAAATCTTTCAAAAAGCATGGCTTGGAGATAGATCTTACTCAGATTCCAGTATTAATGATGCTTCATTATCTGGGTGATACAACCCAAAAGGATATTGCAGAAAAGGCAGACAGGGATAAATCTTCAGTACAGAGGACTATTTCCTATTTCCTTAAGCATAAATGGGTTGAGGTTGCAGCAGATCCTTTTGACAAGAGAAAACTAATAGTCCATTTAACGAAAGAAGGCAAAAATCTGGCTACCCTTATTGAAGACGAGATGATTAGCAATAACGAAGAGTTGTTCTCATGTCTTACAGAAGATGAAAAGTCAACCTTAATGACACTTTTGGCTAAAATTGAAATGAATAACCGAGTTAAATAGCAAATACAAATTCTGGAATATCTGGTTGATACATCAACTATTCAATTACATAACCATCCAATGATGAAGAAAATAATAGCCTCAGCAGTCGTCATTTTTTCGATGATTAGTCAGGCGCAGGCTCAGGAACAAGCCTGGACCTTAAAACAATGCATTGCACATGGTCTGAAAAATCAGATCAGTGTGAAGGTTTATCAGAACGAAAAGCATGTGGCCGATCAAAGAGCACGTCAGGCTGTTTCCAGTTACCTGCCTCAGGTTAATGGTAATGCAAGCCTTGATGATAATGTGAAGCGTCAGGTTTCAGTTTTGCCTGCAGGAACTTTTGGTCCTGAACCTGTGAAAGTGGCATTTGGTACACAATACTTGAGTACCATGAGTGCTCAACTTACTCAAACTATTTATGATCAGGCTTTACTGGTGGGCATTAAGGCAAGCAAACCAAATAAAGACTATGCTGAACTGAGCGCACGCCAGAATGATGAAAACATCATTTACACTGTTTCTCAGGCTTATTATCAAATCCTGATATCAAAAGCTCAGTTGAGACTTTTGGAACATAATGAGGAAATGTATGATAAACTATTACCGGTAATTCAGTTACAGGTAGACAAAGGTGTAACTGCAAAAGTGGAGTTAGATAAGGTAAATGTTAATCTTAACAACACCCTTTCCCAGATAACTGCCACTAAAAACATCATTGCCCAGGCTAATAACTCATTAAAGTTCCAAATGGGGATTTATGACGATGGTAGCGAGCTTGTTCTTGCAGATACCTCTGTTCTGGAAGGTGTGATGCCTGAAATCAAGAAGGTTATGGCTTTCGATTACATGCAGCAGACAAATTACAAATTGCAACAGACAACCATCCGCCTACAAGAACTTGATGCCGAGCACATAAGAGCTGGTGGTTTGCCTAAGCTTTCCATGTATGCTAACTATGGAGCGCAAGCAATGAATAACGACTTCGGAAAACTGTATAATAACCTCTACGATTATTCTGCAGTGGGTTTGAGACTGAGTATTCCAATTTTTGATGGTTTCAACAGAAACAGTCAATACAAGCAAACGATGTGGAATATTTCCAGCGCACGTGAAAATTTGAAACTGAATGAAGCTGCCGCTCGACTTCAGTATGAGAATGCATTCACTCAATTGAGCCAAACCCAATTGACACTGGAAAATAACAAGCGTAATATTCTGCTTGCTCAAAAGGTGTTCAATACAACCTCGCTGCAATATCAGAAAGGTGTTAATCCATTCTCGGATGTATTGAATGCTGATCAGTCATTAAAAGATGCACAGTCCACTTTCATCAAAACCCTGTTGAATTACTATCAGGCAAAGCTGGACCTGGAAAAAGCAAACGGTACACTCAATCAGTTTTATAACTCACTCAATTAATAATCACACAACGACCTCAAATATTTTTCAATGAAAAAGAATCTAATAATAGCTGTAGTTGGTTTGCTGCTTGTTGGCCTTATGGCTTTTAAACTGGCAAGTAACAAACACCAGATTGATGAAAAGAAAAAACCTGCCGACCACAGTAACGTGAAAATCCCTGTTACCGTTGTAGCTGCTACAAATGAAACGGTTGCTAACAAAATGGTGAAAACAGGTGTGTTGAATCCATTTGATGAAGCTGATATCATTGCAACTGCACAAGGTAAGGTTACTGCCCTTCGTTTTGATTTGGGTTCATCTACTTCAAAAGGTGCCGTTCTTGCAACTGTTGACGTTCAATTGAAACAGCTTTCCCTATCTGATGCGCAACAACGCGTTCAGAAACTGGAAAATGACTACAAAACTTATAAAGAACTGTTGGCTGGTGATGGTACTACCCAAAGCAGAGTTGATGAGATTAAACTGAATCTTGACAATGCTAAAAACCAGGTTGATCAAATCAGAAAACAAATCACAGATAATAGTGTACTTGCACCAATCAGCGGTACCATCATTCAAAAAAATACTGTTCCGGGTGAGTTTGTAAGCCCTGGTACCGTTATCGGTAAAATGGTGGATGTTTCCCGTCTGAAAGTTCAGGTGATGGTTGGCGAATCAGATGCTTATCAGCTGAAACTTGGCCAAACAGTTAAGGTAACTACAGATATCTACCCTAATGAAGTATTTACCGGTAAAATCAGCTTCGTAAGTCCTCAGGGTGATGCTGCACACAACTACCCGGTTGAAATAGTAATCGCTAACAATGGCAAACAACCATTAAAAGCAGGTACGTTCATCTATGCTGATTTCTCTCGCGAGACTACAGAAAACGTACTGCAGATTCCACGTCAGGCATTACCTGAAAGCGTAAAGAATCCTTACGTATACGTAATCGAAAACAACAAGGCTAAGATTCGTAAAATCCAGGTGGGCCGTGCACTTGGTGAAAATATTGAAGTTACCGGCGGCTTACAAGCAGGTGAACAAGTAATTATCACCGGCCAAATCAACTTGAGCGAAGGTTCAAACGTTGAAATCGTTAAATAATGCACAATGCACAGTGGACAATGCACAATAGTGGAACGTGGATATCAGACATACAATTGTGAATTGTCCATTGTCAACTGTGCTATATGGTTATTCTTTCTTTATCAGGTTTCTTTTAGTGGTGTTAATACTGCTGATGAGCATTCTTAATAGTTCTTTTAAATCAATTTGAAGTGATTGAAAGTTTGAATCAGGCAAGTAGTTGGTTCTATGTAGTAACTCAAGCCAATATTCCGTTTCATTTGCTTCTTTCAGTGAAATGTTGAGTTTATGAATAAAGTCAATTTTGGATTCTGCATGTTGAGCCTCCCGAATATTAGCTCCGATGGATGTGCCTGATCTCAAAAGTTGCCTACTCATTACATATTCAGACTTTTCACCGGCTAAAGATTTATAAACAGTGACTACCTGAATGGCAAAAGACATTGACTTTTCAACAAGAGGATTATTCATAAGGGGAATTAGTTAAATAGAATTCAATTTAACCATTAATTCAAGGCGTAACACAATTGTCCATTTTGCATTGTCAATTGTGCATTTAAAATAAAAACTATGTCAATAACAGATCTCGCTGTCAAAAGGCCGTTGCTCATCACCGTTATTTTTACGGTGCTGATACTGTTCGGTTTCCTCAGCTATAAAAGTCTTAACTACAACCTGCTTCCAAAGTTTGAGGTGAACGTAATCACCATCGCCACTCCTTACCGTGGTGCCTCTGCCGAGGAAATTGAAAGTACGGTTACCAAAAACGTTGAGGACGCCATTTCCTCAATCGAAGGCATTGACAAGATCATGTCAACTTCTACAGAAGGTATGTCTTCTGTAATGGTTCAACTGAAAAACGGTGCTAACGTTGACAAAGCTCAGCAAGATGCACAACGTAAGGTTGACCAGATAACTGCCATGCTTCCTGACGGTGCCGACCGCTCAATGGTGAACAAGTTTTCGCTTGACGAAACGCCTATCCTTAAAATGGGTGTTGCGGCCAACATGGCGCCTAAGGCATTGTACGATTTGATGGATCAGCAGATCAAACCTCTTCTTTCCAACGTTCCGGGTGTAGGCCAGGTAACATTGGTAGGTGGTGAAAAGCGTGAAATCAAGATCAACCTTAACCAGGACAAGCTCCAGGCTTACAAGATTTCTGCTACTCAGGTGGCAAGTGCTATCTCTATGGCTAACCAGTCTTTCCCTGCCGGTAAGATTGAAACAAACGCTAACCAGCAATCCATTAAGTACGATGCGAAGCTTACCAACCTGGATGAAATGCGCGACCTTATCATTGCGCAACAGCCAAATGGTAGTAAAGTTTATCTGAAAGATCTTGCAGAGATTACCGATGGTGCTGTGGAAGCTATTAATATCAACCACATCAACGGTCTGCCTGCAATCGGTATTCTCATTGTTAAGCAAAGTGACGCCAACGCAGTAGAAGTAAGTAAAGGCGTAAAAGCCAAGATTGCAGCAATCGAAACGCAATATGCTGCACAGCACCTCAAATTCGATATCGCTGCCGACCAATCTATCTATACCCTGGCTTCTGCTACTGCGGTAATGGACGACTTAGGTTTGGCCGTACTCATCGTTGCTGTGGTAATGCTCATGTTCCTGCACAGTATGCGCAGTTCTATGTTCGTACTCGTAGCGCTTCCATCTTCCATGATTCCTACGTTCATCTTCATGTACATCTTCGGTTTCTCTCTGAACCTGATGACGCTGATGGCACTTTCTCTTGTAGTAGGTATTCTTGTGGATGATAGCATCGTGGTATTGGAAAACATTTACCGCCATATGGAAATGGGTAAGGACAAACGTCGTGCAGCACTTGAAGGTCGTAGCGAAATCGGCTTTACTGCCGTTGCCATTACCCTTGTGGACGTTGTGGTGTTTGTGCCGCTGGCATTTGCAGGTGGTTTGATTGGTAATATCCTCCGCGAGTTCTCTCTTGTAGTTGTGGCTTCTACCCTAATGAGTCTTTTCGTTTCCTTCACCGTTACGCCGCTTCTGGCTTCACGTTTCGGTAGACTGGAACATTTAACTAAAGGAACACTTTGGGGTCGTCTTAACCTGGGCTTCGAAAGCATCATTGACAACCTTAAAGTGCAATACGGTAAAGTGCTTAGATGGACACTCGGTCATAAGCGATATGTACTTGGTGGTACTATTGTCCTTTTCTTTAGTTCATTCCTGCTGGTGGCAAAAGGTTTCATTGGTGGTGCGTTTATCACCAATGGCGACCGTGGCGAGCTGAGTGTGAACATTGAAATGGCTTCTGAAACTTCTTTATACCACACCAACCAGGTTGCTCAGCAGGTCGAAAAGATTCTGCTCGCTAAGCCTGAAGTAGCAAAGGTGTTCAGCAATATCGGTTACTCTTCTTTCAACCCTAATGGTAGCAACCCTAACAAGGCGGAGCTTACTGTTATCATGGTTGATAAGAAAGAACGTTCCATTAGCGCCGATGATTTTGGTCTTAAGGTAAGAGATGAGATTGCTAAGATTCCTGGTGTTAAGGTTACCGTAATGCCAATCAGCATTACCGGTAATGCCAACCAAAGCCAAATCGACATCTCTGTTAAGGGTACCAATATGGATGACATCCGCAAAACTGCTGCAATGGTAAAAGAAGTTGTAGCAAGCGTACCGGGTACCGAATACGTGAAATTTGGCACCGACGATCCGCTGCCTCAGATTGACGTAAAACTTGACCGCGAGCGTATGTCACAACTTGGCTTGGATGCAACACAAGTTGGTATGGTTGTTCAGAATGCCTTCCGTGGTAATAATAACGCCAAGTTTAAGGATAACGGTGAAGAGTACGACATCATGGTGAGCGTTGACAAGCTGGATAAATCCAACATCAACGACGTTAAGAACCTCACCTTCGTTAATAACCGAGGCCAGGTACTAACCCTTAGTGATTTTGCTACCGTTAGCGAAACGATGGGTGAAAGTATGCTGAAGCGTACCGACCGTTTGTCTTCTATCAACGTTCAGGCTTCTGTAATTGGTCGTCCGAGCGGTACAGTAGGTGGCGAAATCAAAAAGATCATCGACGGTAAAAAACTGCCTGCCGGTATCCAGATCGAGTATATGGGTGATATGAAAAACCAGGGCGACGCCTTCGGCAGTCTTGGTATTGCACTCATCCTCGCTATCCTGCTTGTGTACTTCATCATGGTTGCGCTGTACGAAAGCGTTGTGTACCCGTTCGTGGTACTGTTCGCTATCCCTGTGGCTACTGTGGGTGCGTTCCTTGCACTGGCATTAACTATGGAAAGTCTTACCATCTTCTCCATCGTAGGTATGATCATGTTGATTGGTCTGGTAACTAAGAACGCCATCCTGATTGTTGACTTTGCCAACCACCTTAAAGAAAAAGGTATGGCTGTTAAAGATGCGCTTATTGAAGCAGGTCAGGAGCGTCTCCGTCCAATCCTGATGACTACAATCGCGATGATCGTAGGTATGCTACCAATTGCGATGGCGCATGGTGCAGGTGCCGAGGTGAAGAACGGTATGGCATGGGTAATCATCGGTGGTCTTACCAGTTCGCTGTTGCTTACGCTTGTGGTAGTTCCGGCAATCTATATGATTGTTGACCGCGGATTGGCTAAAATTCAAAGAAGAAAAGACAAACGCGCTGCCAAAAAAGAACAAAAAGATCTGGCTACAGAAGTGGTACTTTCTCAAAACGCCAATTAATCTTTTAAATAAATAAAGCAGAACGCCGGTCATAAACTGACCGGCGTTTTTTATTGCCCTGTTGCTGCATTTTATGACCAAATTCTCCTTCTGAATGGCACGCTCGCCGTATTAAACGGCATTAATGCTCTATCGAACAGCATCGATGCTCTCCTGAATGGCTCGTAGGTTTTCTTAATAGACCTACACCCTCTTTTGAACAACCTGCACCCTCCTTTGAACGACCTGTACCCTCCTTTGAACGACCTGCACCCTCTTTTGAACAACCTGCACCCTCTTTTGAACAACCTGCACCCTCTTTTGAACAACCTGTACCCTCTTTTGAACAACCTGTACCCTCCTTTGAACGACCTGTACCCTCCTTTGAACAACCTGTACCCTCTTTTGAACAACCTGTACCCTCCTTTGAACAACCTGCACCCTCTCTTGAACGACTTCCAACCTCTCCTGAACGACCTCCAACTTCTCCTGAACGACCTCCAACCTCTCCTGAACGACCTCCAACTTCTCCTGAACGACCTCCAACCTCTCTTGAACGACTTCTAACCTCTCCTGAACGACTTCCAACCTCTCCTGGAGGGGTTGAAAAAACTATACTATTGAGCATCCAGTGTCATAAACAAAACGATTAAATACCTTATCTTCCATCTACTTACCTAAAACAATACACCATGACTGAAAAAATGATCATTCCTCAAGATGTTGATGCATTTGTTCAATTCCATGTGATGGCGGAAAGTGAAGATGATGCCGAAGATTATTTTGTAATCGCCAAAGAACGCTTGTTGGGTGCTACAAATTGGAATGCAATTATCCATGCAGATGCGCCTCAAATCGTTTTGGTTAATCATAAAGGTGAACCTGTAAAAAGAAACGCTCATCAAGGCGATCATCTGAAACTAATTACTGACACTAAAGAACAATGGTTTAAAATAACTTCCATTGCCTATGATGACTATCCTGATTACAATGCAGAATCAATGACGATTAGTATTGCAGAAGTAAACGGACCACTTAAGAACGGTGAGGAAATTCCGGAACCGCAGTATTTCCTCATAACAGGAAGAAGGCAATTGAAATTAACCGCCCATTATTATCACGACACATTTAAGAACAACAGTCAGGAGCTGGATTCATTTCCCTGGCTGCAATGGGCACAGGCAATTCTTGATTTTTCTGAAAACGATTAAGCATGTCTGAAGCATTATCATACAAAACCCCGGAAGTAACATTTACGGTTTCAGACATCAGGCAGGAAACTGAAAATGTAAGAACGTTTATATTGCAACATCAGTCTGAACAATTCACTTACGAAGCCGGCCAGTTCCTGACATTCTTATTCCCACATCATAACAATACCGAAAGGCGTTCTTATTCTTTTTCATCTGCTCCTGTAGTAGATGAACATCTTTCAGTAACAGTAAAAAGGATTCCGAACGGGCATTATTCAAGGCATCTTTTTGATAAGGTTAAGATTGGTGACAGGTTAAAGGCAATAGGTCCGAATGGATTTTTCGTTTTACCTGAAAACGCAGATCATTTTAGCCAGATATTCTTCCTTGCCGCAGGCATCGGTATTACTCCAATCTTCTCATTAATTAAAAAGGCACTCCACGATAATGTTTTTACCTCAGTAGTGCTTTTGTACAGCAACAGTACGCTTAACGAAACAGCTTTTCATACCGAACTGGAAGCATTGCGAAGCCAGTACCCTACCCGTTTTACAATCGAAAACCTGTTCAGCGATTCAAAAGACTTGAGTATGGCAAGACTAAGCAAATGGTTATTGCCTCAGTTAATATCGCGGCATGCAACAACAGAGCGGGATAAGCAGTTGTTTTATTTGTGTGGGCCGTTTACCTACATGCGCATGGCCATCATTACACTTGAGGAAATGGGATACGCTGCGAACCAGGTAAGAAGGGAAAACTTTGACACCAGCAAGCCCAAACCACAAGTTATTCCACCCGATAAAAAGCCTTACGAAGTATCACTTGTTTTTAATGACAAGAAGCATACAATATCCGTTCAATATCCCGAAACCATTTTGCATGCAGCTAAACGTGCGGGACTAGCATTACCCTATAGCTGCGAATCGGGACAGTGCGGAAGTTGTGCAGCAAAATGTACAAATGGAAAAGTCTGGATGTCAAACAATGAAGTGCTAACTGAAACAGAGTTGGAAAAAGGTATTATTCTTACTTGTGTTGGCTTTCCTGTAGACGGACCGGTAACTATTGAGATAAAATAAAACCTCCGGTTAATTTTTACCGGAGGTTTTTACAAAAGGAAAGCAATTTCAGGAAAGTAGCTCCTGGGCTTTGATCTCTATAAGAATGCTTTCAATATTCTTTACAGGATCAACTGTAACCGGAACTTGTCCGTTAAATGGTGTTTTCATGAATAATTGAATTGGGATTTAAAAATGGGTGAACGATAGATATTCAGTTTATACTTGTTCAAGGGGGCATTACAACAAAGGTTCGATCTTTCATTAAAACGGCTACAAATTACCAAAAACAAACTATACCCGGATAACAATTTGAGCGTTTCTATTTATGATTTAATTCTTAGGAATTTTTAATGATGAGTTAGCAGAGGCTCTTTATTACAACAAACCATTTAAGTGCGGTATCGTTTTATTAACCAGACAGAAAGTTTTTCCCAAAAGGGAAAACAAAGACATAAATTCTTATTTTAGATGCACTTAAAAAATCACAAATCTTATGGCAACTACCAAATGGGTATTAGACCCCACTCACTCCGACATCAGCTTCAAGATTAAGCACATGATGATTACCAATGTTAACGGTCACTTCAAAGATTTTGACGCTACGGTAGAAACGCAGGACGGAGATTTTTCCACTGCCATCATTTGCTTCTCTGCTAAAGTTGATTCAATTGAAACCAAGAATGCACAACGTGATGAACACCTGAAATCTACTGAGTTCTTTGATGCAGCCGAACATCCTGAGATTAAATTCACAGGTAAGACAATGCAAAAAATTGATGAGGAGACTTACAAGCTTACAGGCGAACTTACCATGAGAGGCGTTACCAAACCTGTTACATTTGACGTAAACTTTGGCGGCGTAATGAAGGATCCCTGGGGCAATGAACGTGCAGGCTTTGAACTGAATGGTAAAGTGAACAGAAGAGATTTCGGCCTGCAATGGAGCGCAGTTACAGAAGCCGGTGGCGTAGTAGTTAGCGACGATGTTAAACTCCACGCCTCAGTTGAATTCATCAAACAGGTTGAAGAATAATAATCACAACATTCACAAATAAAAAACGGTTTTCAGTACTCACTGAAAACCGTTTCTATTTTAAAGAATCCGTTCTTACAACTTCTCTACTTAATAAACCGCTTCATCTCCCTTTCTGCATCTCTCGACTTAATCGATTCGCGTTTATCATGCAGCTTTTTACCCTTACCAAGCCCGATCTCCATCTTTGCCAAACCTTTTTCGTTTACAAACATGGAAAGCGGAACAATGCTATAACCTTTCTCCTTCACCTTGTCGGCCCATTTCTTTAGCTCCTTTTTAGTTGCTAACAGTTTTCGGTCGTGCACCGCTTCGTGACCTGCATAACCTGCATTCACATACTCGGCAATATAAAGGCTCTTAATCCAAAGCTCACCTTTACTAAACAGGCAGTAACTATCGTTAAAACTCACCTTACCATTACGCACCGATTTAATTTCGGAGCCTGTCAGCACGATGCCAACGGTCAAACGGTCTTCGATAGCATATTCAAAAGTGGCCGGCCTGTTCTTTATATAAATGTTCTGATTCGCCAAGGGTTAAAAATTTAAAGCCCGATTCCTCTAGTTATTCTTTGTCATAAACCACTCAAGCGTTTGAGCAAGTTTAAGTTTCAGGTTCTTACGGTCAACAATGAAATCAAGGAAACCATGCTCCAGCAAAAACTCTGAACGTTGGAAACCTGAAGGCAGATCCTTCTTAATAGTTTCTTTAATTACACGCGGACCAGCAAAACCAATCAATGCCTTAGGCTCTGCAATGTTGATATCGCCAAGCATAGCATAAGATGCAGTAACGCCACCCGTAGTAGGATCGGTCATGAAAGAGATGTAAGGCAAACCTGCTTTAGCCAGTTGCGTCAGCTTGGCAGATGATTTAGCCATTTGCATCAGCGAGAAAGCACTCTCCATCATACGCGCACCACCCGACTTAGAGATGATCATGAAAGGTAGCTTGTTGGCAATTGCGTAATCAATACCACGCGCAATCTTCTCTCCTACTACCGAGCCCATTGAACCACCAATAAAGTTGAAGTTCATACAGGCAATCACAAGGCCATTGCCACCTACTTTACCAACGCCCACAGTCATCGAATCCTTCACATTCGTATTCTTACGGGCTTCAACCAACCTGTTTGCGTATGGTTTCAGATCCACAAAGCCAAGCTGATCTTTACTAACGATGTTTTCAAACAACAATTCATATTGCTGATCATCAAAAAGAACATCAAAATATTCCGGCGCGTTGATGCGATTATGGTAGTTACACTTCGGACAAACCCAAATGTTATCCTCCAGTTCCTTTACAGTATAAGTAGCCTTACATTCCGGACATTTATGCCACAGGCCATCAGGCGCTTCCCTTTTCTCTTTAGTATTAGTTAATACCCCTTTTTTAATTCGTTTGAACCAGGTTGAGGACATAGATTCTTCAGTTAGTTAAAAATCTGAGTTTAATACAAATCCTTATTTTTCAGGAAATGCGGCGGTGAAGATACAACACAGCCATGATTTCGTACAGTCAATCATTTCCGCCCATTCAATTGCCTGCTTCTTATAAAGAATAAGCCGCATCATGGTTAAGCGCAAAAATTAAATCGGCAGCAATTCCACTTCCAAAAATTTTGATTAGGATTTATAGGATTTAAGGATTGGTAGGATGTGTGATTGGACAATGAATCCGGGGATTATCGGTAAATAAATCCTTTCATCATTTAATCCAACAAATCCTAATTCCGATTTTGGACACACATCACGGGAACTCCCGTGGTCTATGTACGATTTTGGACACACGTCACGGGAACTCCCGTGACCTATGTACAGTTTTGGACACACGTCACGGGAACTCCCGTGACCTATGTACAGTTTTGGACACACGTCACGGGAACTCCCGTGGCCTATGTACAATTTCGGACACACGTCACGGGAACTCCTTTGGCCTATGTACGATTTCGGACACACGTCACGGGAACTCCCGTGGCCTATGTACAATTTTGGACACACATCACAGGAACATCTAATTGCTCAAACCTTCCAGGTTTTAAAAACCTGGAAGGTTTTGTATTGAATAGTAAATTTTAGACAAGAATAAATTTTCAACCAGTCAGTAATTCACACAATCCATCAAATCAAAAATCTCAAATCGAAAATCAAAAATGATTTGGGTGTCAGCTTCAGGAACGCTACTCAGCATCCGTTGCTATGGCACACTTCAACTCTGGGGAACTTTAATCAGCTTTTTCCATGTTATCTGTCCGACATTATTCGCCAACCATGATCAATAAAAAAGGAGCTACTCAAAAGCAGCTCCCAATTACGTTTCTAAAAACTTTTCTTACGCTTCAACTTCTTTCTTTTTCGGAAAATTAAAAAGCAGAGATGTAAGAATTGGAACGAAGAAAATAGCCACTGTAAGCAACGAAGTAGCAATGTCAGCAGTATGACTTCCTAAAAATTCACTCAACGAAGCTTCAGGATAATAATGCTCATACAACGACATCACCAGCTTCAACCCAAGAATACCAATCACAATAAAAGCAGCAGTTTCAAGGAATGAGTATTTATGCATCAGCTTAACAAACGACTGTGCCACAAACCGCATAGCAAGTATCCCAATAAACACCCCGATACAAACCAGCACAATATTATCCGTGAAAGCCACGGCGGCAAACACATTATCGATAGAGAAAGCCATATCCATCAGCTCAACCAATGCCACAGTAGCCCAAAAAGAACCAAAAGTCCCTACAGTCATCTTATATAACCAGTTTCCTTCCTTGTTGATTTGTTCTTCTTCATCGGCATCCGCATTTTTTCCTTTCCACCAAGCCCAAACAAGGTAAAGCAGGTATAAACCGCCCAACGGTTTCAGCCACCAGATCTTAATAAGAATGGTAGCAAACAACATAGCCAGTCCGCGGAAAATGTAAGCACCGAAAATGCCATACTTTAAAGCCTTCTCCCGCTGATGTTCGGGCAGATCCATCACCATTGTTGCCAGCACCGCAGCATTATCTACTGATAAAAGGCTTTCAATAATCACCAGGTTGCCGATGATCGCTAAAGAAGGTAAAGGATTGTTGATGATTTCCTGTAATCCGCTCATTATAAACAAAGTTTTCAGACAATAAATGCCGCGCAATATTAAGCAGATTATACGTGGGCAGAACAGAGATAAATTGAGTGTATTTTTTTAAAAACACTTTCTTTTTTACAAACCGGACATTACATTTGTAGCCAACAGGTTCCGTAGCTCAGTTGGTAGAGCAGCTGACTCTTAATCAGCGGGTCTAGGGTTCGAGTCCCTACGGGACCACTTAATTTTCAAGCACTTACAACGTCTTTAGTTTGTAAGTGCTTTTTAATTTGCAAGCAATTTGCAAGCAAACTTGGTTCACCACCCAGTTCAAACGGTGAAGACATCTGAGTATGCCAGAGATGTGGCAATGCCTTTTACGGGGCTTTACTCCCCCGCTTCTTTAATTTTCTCAACTCTCTAGCTCGAAGGAAATTTCAGCGTAGACAACAGATTT
>JADMIO011507100.1_pt1 | contig 20834 bp, 14 predicted proteins | sample 8958161 | NCBI WGS metagenome assembly JADMIO01 (sample SAMN16585339, study PRJNA669376) | soil metagenome | isolation source: Crop rotation soil | place: USA: Cullars Rotation, Alabama | collected 2011 | reverse complement strand
CGCCACCGCGGATGCGCACGCCGCGGCCGCGACGGGCGAGGCCGTAATAGGCAGCGCCGCGGGAGACGGCGTGCATGAGGTCCTCACCGGTGAGCGGCTTCACGGGCTGCATGCCTTCTTCGGCGAGCCAGGCGTTCAAGGTGGAGAGGATGCGCTCGCGGACCAGCGTCGCGTTGAGGACGCCGCCGTTGAAGAGGATATGCGTGGGGCACGCGAGGCCGCTGGGGCCGCGGCGCACTTCGCCGTGCTCGGCGCCGGCCGCCTGCTGGCGGAGGAAGCGGGCCATGTGGCGGGTAATCGCGGGATCGGCCGCATAGGGCAGGCCGAGTTCCTGCAGGCCGACGCGGCGCTGGCCGGCGGGCATCTCATTGCTGCCGACGGTCGGCAGGAAGCCACCGCCGAGCACCTGTTCGATGTCCGACCGCAGGAGCGACGCTTTGATCGTGCCGCCCACCAGGCCGGTTCCCTTCCCCAGGATCGTGACGGGCTGCTCCTTGGCCTTCGACTCGGGGTCGAGCAGTTTTTCCTTGGCGACGCGGCAGTTGGCCCAGAGCTGCTGATGCTGCCGGCTGTCGATGCGCGTGCCTTTTTCGGTGGCGAGGCGGTGTTGAACCACGCCGGCCAGGGCGAGATCGATATTGTCGCCGCCGAGCAGGATGTGCTCGCCGACGGCGACCCGGCTGAGCGAGAGCTCGCCGCCGCTCTCGGTGACGGCGATGAGCGTGAAATCGGTGGTGCCGCCGCCGATGTCGACGACCAGGATGAGGTCGCCGACCTGGACGCGCTCACGCCAATCGGGGTGGCGCTCGATCCAGGCGTAGAAGGCGGCCTGCGGCTCTTCCAGGATGGTGATGTTCTGGTAACCCGCCTGCCGCGCGGCTTCGAGCGTGAGCTCGCGCGCGACGGCGTCGAAGGACGCTGGCACGGTGACAAGCACCTGCTGCGAGGTGAAGGGCGCGTCGGGCATCTTGGCGTCCCATGCCTGGCGGAGATGCTCGAGGTAGCGGCGGCTGGCCTCGACGGGCGAGACGCGCTCGACGCCTTCGGGCGCGCGGAAGGGCAGGATCGCGGAAGTGCGGTCGACGCCGGAGTGGGAGAGCCAGGATTTCGCGGAGCTGACCAGGCGGCCGGCATTCTCGACACCGCGCTTTTGGGCGAGGCGGCCGACGACGTAGGGGCGATCGGGATCCCACGGAAGGGCGATCGTGCCGGCGGCAAAATCGGAGGCGCCGGGAAGATAGAGGAAAGAGGGGAGCATCTCTTCGTCGCGGACTTCGCCGGGATTTTCAAGCTGCGGGACAGGCAACAACTGCACGTTCGCGGGGGCGAAGGGGTCGGCATTCGCCGTCACCTCCGCATACGCGAGGGCGGAGTTGGTGGTGCCCAGATCGATTCCGATGACGTATCTCGGTTCCAACGTTTTCCTTGCTGTCCTACTCGATTTCGATTTCCGCCGGAGCGATGATGGCGGCGTCCTGCCTGCCGGCGAGGACCGGCAGCTCTACCTTGGCGGCGCGCCACCCTTTATGCCGGAGGATGCCGCCGGCGGGTGGCGTAGCGGGCACGTTGCCGATGAACTTGACGACATTCGGGTCCTTGGAAGGCGACTTCGTGAACGTGCCTTCCACGCCGTCCACGACCGGCTGGAGCGTGACATAGCGGGCGACGGCGTCGCGGCATTGGTCGTGGAGCTCGCGGACGGCGGCGCCGACCTGATCGTCCTGATAGCCGGTGATATCTTCCATCAGGAAGTCGATGAGGCGGGAGTCCCGCTGGAGAATCGCGAGGAGCTGCAGGGCGCCGTCGGAGGTCTTCACGACGGGGGCGGCGGGCTTGGGCGCGACGACGGGCGCGGGCGGGGCTTTGCGCGTGACGCCGAGATCGTCCATGGTCTCGGGGGAGAGCTCGCCGTGGAACAGGAGGTTGAAGAAACAGCGGAATGCGAGAAGAATGCGATTCAAATTCGAGGCTCCAAGTGTTTAGGATACCGTAGGCGGGCGGCGGTTCGCGGGGCGAGTGTGGGGCGGTCCGGTAGTGGGTCAGTTTGACTGCTTGGCATGTTAAGAAGTGGCATCCGCGCGAGTTGGGCGTTTCGTCAACTTGAAAGGCCAACATCCCAACTTTTAGATGAGGCGCCAAGTCTAGCCTATGACGGAGCCCTGAAGAGCCGACAGATATCTCTTGCTGAGTGAGAATTTAGTACCAGCGGCAAACTCTGTTTCATCGGCCGTTTTTGGGCGGTGGCGTTTGCTTGGGCAATACGCCTCCGGCTCGTGGGTCGAGTGCCCTCGAATGTGGGCCGGTCTTGGATTCAGAGTGTTTTGAGAAAGGCGATCAGCGCTTTCTTGTCGTCGGCCGGAAGCTTTAGTCCGAATTCATGGCCTTTTACGGCGCGCGTCTTAACGTTGTAACCTCTCCAGCCCGTAGGCACGTAATCATCGCGCAGACGGTTCGCATCGAACCAATCCTCGAGTGTAGCGACCGAGCCATTGTGTTCAAACGGCCCTCGGTACCAGACTCCCTTCAGCGAAGGGACCTTGTAATACCCGGTGCCGCGGCGTGTTTCGATTGTCAACTTCGGGTCCGTCCCGATCGGGATATCCAGAATGCCGTATTTCGTCCGGTGCTCCTTGGGGATCTGGAAGCCGGCCGCGGGGAGAAGCATATTGTTCGTATATAACGGAGGCGTGTGACATCCGCCGCAGCCTTGTGCCTCGAAGACCTCTGATCCGCGCTTCGCTAGCGCGTCTTTTCGATTCGGGTTCGCGGGCGGCTTGATTGAATATAGATAGAGCGCCAGCGCGTACAACTGCTCGTCGCTGTAGCGCTCTTGCGTGGTGGGATCCACTGGCGTGCGGAAGTCTGGCGACGCGGGGATGAATCCACTGTAGTCGCCAAGATCGTCAGCACCCTGGTTCAGGGCCGAGTATCGCATCAGATCGGCTATACCGCGGTGACGTTGTAGACCGCTCTTATCGAGGTAGCGCCTGTCCTTGATCCCAATCAGGTCGGGCAATTGGGGGGGCGCTAAGGCGCTGGATCGGTGACGCAGAAATATTCCGGGTGGAATCGCTTCGTAATACCCAAGGTGCTCTTCCAGGGGTGCGCTGAACCAATTCTCGTGCGGGTCTGGGTTCGCCCAAGGGGTCTGGACGAGCGACCGCGCGACCTGCCGTGCTGTCTTTAGCGCCGTCTCGGGGTCCTTGGCGGCGAGGCGTCGAACCGTGAATGCCACCACCCGATCGCCGGGGAAGTTGCCCTGCGCGCCCTTAATAACGGTTCCGTCGGCCTGCAAGCGCGTATGGCACATCCCGCAGGCGAAGGATCCAAGTTCCACCGTGCCCTTCTTCCGAATGACATAACGCAACGTCGGAATCGTCCCATCCGGGGAGATCGGCACGCCTGTTCGTTTCAAGAACTCCGGATCCCGGACATCGTCGACACTAATTGGACTTTCCAATGCGCTGGGCGAGTCGAACACCAGTTCGCCCGCACGAATCCAATCCTGCTCAGTCCTAAGCTTCGAGGCGTCGAAGACATAAGCCGACTCCTTTTGCCTTAACGACTCCAGGTAACCGGACGGCTCGCGATCCCGAGCATACACGGGATACGTCTTGTACACGGGGCGCACCGGTATGCGGTAGTAATACTCGGACGAGACCATTCGTAATGAGTGCTCCGCCTGTGCCAACGGTAGTTCGAGGTCAGCCATCGCCGCGTCGTTCCACATGCGGGGGACCTGGAATCGAAACGGCTTTTGGTCTTGTGCCGCTAATACGGTAGCGAGGCTCAACAGAACGTAAGGTCGCATAGCCTAAGTGCTCCTGGTGTGGCCCGATCCTACCACGTTCGTGCTGCAAGAACGTTAAGCGTCCTGGCGCCTAATGTGGCGAGCGCATCTTGCCCACTAACCTGAATCGCCGAGTTGCGACCGTGCGTGGCTGGAGAACGGTTGCACTTCCAAACTGACTAGGCATTCGACGCAAGTTGCGTCGGGGCCGCTATTGCTTTTCAGTGTCTTACGATGCTTTTCGACGCAACTTGCGTCGGAGCGCGTAAAAACCTAGTGCACTGTGTAGCGGGCGCGCAGGGCGAACGGGGCGATCGCGATGTCGAAGTGGTTCCCATCGGGGCCCACCATCTGATAAGTTCCGCGCATCATCCCGGTCGGAGTTTTGAGCGGACACCACGAGGAATACTTGAACGACTCGCCGGGCGCGAGCACCGGCTGGGCTCCTACTACTCCGGGCCCGCGGACCTCCTCGACGTGGTCTACGGCGTCGGTGATGATCCAATGGCGGCTGAGGAGTTGCACGGTGTCCGAACCCTGATTGGTGATGCGGACGGTATATTGGAAAACCCACTCGCCCTGCGAGGGGCGGGAGTTCTCGACGGAATGTTGGGACATTACCTCGACGCGGATACCCATCGTAACCGCTTCAGATACCGGAGCGAGGTCCGCTAGCAGATCAGGCATGAGAGCCCTATGATATCGCTTTACGGGGCCCGATAGGCTTCGAGCCAACGGCCGCTGGGGATGGCGACGCCGATCAGGGCGCCGAACGGGATGAGCTACTCGACGCCGAGATGACAGCGGGCACAGGCTGCAATCTGCGCCACCGGGTCGATGCGGTGCCGGGTGGCGTTGAAGGGCGCGAGTTCCGCATGGCAGGATTTGCAATCCCAGGCGCGCTCGAGAACTAGTTTGTGCACGCGTTCGAAGTGCCAGTAGCCTTTTCGCGGTGTGCCAGCCAACTTTGCGACTGGATGGCACGATTCGCAGGGCGCGGCGACCTGCGCCGCGGTTGCGCTTGCAACGGGAGCAGCCGTAGCGGGGGGCGGCGCGGCTTTTCGGGGAGTCTGCTTCGCGAGAAGTTGACCGAGAATCCGGCCCTGCAGAATCGAGGGTCCGATGAAGGTTCCTTCGAGGCCGGCCTTGCCGTTCAGGCCGTTGAAGCCCGTCGCTTCGCCTGCCGCGAAAAGCCCCGGAATCGGCTGTCGGCTCGCGCTCAGAACGCGACATTCCAGGTCTACGGCAATGCCGCCCATGCTCTTGCGCGTCATAGGGTAAAGCGCGGCAGCGTAGAAAGGCGGCACAGCGACCGGAGGAATTGCCGGTCGACCCACGCGAGCGACGGGCGGGTTGCCGGGGTTGAAGCGATCAAAATCCGTGTCGGCTCCGTTCGCCAGGGCTTCATTGAAGCGAGCGATCGTCGCGAGAAACGTTTCGGCCGGCCACCCGGCTTTCCGCGCCAGTTCCGGCAGAGTATCGGCGGTATGGACGAGGTTCGGATTATGTAAGATCCGTTCGTCGACGCGCCGCGGATCTATCCAGTCCGTCCCAGCGACGTTGAGTTGCGCGCGACCCACGGAATCGAAGACGACCCAAACGCGGCTATCAGGCTGCTGCAGCATCGACTTCAGAATGATGCGGGTCGGCGCCGATTCGTTGACGAAGCGCCGGCCGTCGCGGTTGACCAAGACGCCCACATGATTGACGAAGTTGAGGCCTCGATCCATACCGGGATAGCGAGGGTCGGGTATGCCGCGTGGATAGTTCCATTGGTGGTCCAGCCGTTCGATGACGGCGCCCACGCTTCGTGCGAGCTCCAGTCCGGAACCGGTGGCATTGATGCCGGAGCCGATTAGAATTTTCGGCGGAAACGGCAGGTCTTTCGGCCAATTGTCTTTGACGAGGGTCATATTGCTCTGGTATCCGCCGGTGGCGATCACCACGGCCTGGCCCGAAAGCCGGAAGGCGGCGCCGGTGCGCTCATTTACTCCTTCGACGCCGGTGACGCGGTTTCCCTGTCGGGTAAGCGCGCCGATCCGGGTATTCCAGTAGAAGGTGACCTTACCGGACCGCAGGCAGGCGCGGTAGACGGGTTCCACCAAGCCGTAGCCGCGGCGCGGATTGTCATGGAAGCGAGCGGCCGAATTGCCGGAAATCTGACGAAGTCCGGTGAATTCTACCCCGAGCGAAGTCATCCAGTCGTAGATGTCGCGGCGTGAACGGTCGACGTACATGCGAACCCACGGGAGGTTGGGATCTTCGCCTAAGCGGACGAAGTCCTGGTAGGCCAGGTCGGGAGTATCAGCCGCTCCGAGCCTGGCTTGCAAGGGAGTGCCGACCAGCGCAAGTCCGCCTTCCGAGACGATAGCGTGTCCTCCGAAAACGGACGCGATGTCCACCACCGCGACCGTGGCTCCGCCGCGGGCCGCTTCGAGAGCGGTGGTGAGTCCGGCGATTCCGGCGCCGACAATCACGACGTCGGGCGGTGGAGGTGTTTGGGCCGCCAGGATACAGACAGCAAAGAACAGGTAGAGCGGGCGGAGCATTCGAGCAGTCTAGCACCAGAAATGCGGAGGGGTGGCTGCATCCTATGCTTGCGCGGGCATCGTGGACGGCGCGACGATCACGGCGCCCGGTAGACTTCGCGCCAGCGGCCAGTGGGGAAGGCGACTCCGACGACGGTCCCGACGATGGCGCCGAACGGGGTGAGGATCACCTTGCCGACGTTGCGAAACCAGTCGTCGTTGGAAGTGGCGTCGAGCGCGGCGCCCGCGATCAGTCCCCCGGATGCGCCTGCGGCGAGGCCGATGAGTGTGTTGCGGCCGCGATGGCCGGGACGCTTCCACTGGACGCGGCGGATGTCCTGGCGGGCGAGGGTCTCCTGGCTGGTGGTGGCGTTGATCGCGAGCGTGTCAGGTGTGGCGCCTTGGAGGAAGCCTCGGAGGGTGCGGCCGTCCAGGGTAACGCGGATCTCTGTGCCGGCGGATAGTCCCGTGACGTGCTCCCAGGTGGGCTGGGCGGCGGCAGTGGCGGCAAGGAGTGTGAGGGGCCAGAGGAACTTCATGTGGGTAGGATACTGTTTCGGCGCGCTCCCGAAATGCCCACATGACTGTCGGCATGGCGAGCCTGGTGGCTTGCTTCACGGGGCTCAGACCAGGATGCGGCGGACGAGGTCGGAGTTTTCTTTGACTTCGTCCTTGTAGCGGGGGAACATGCCGATGATCGCCGCGTCGCCGGGTTTGATATTCGAATAGGCGAAGCGGAAGGCCTTCTCCACCTGCTGCGGGCTGTTGCTGGTGCGACCGGCGCCGAGCAGTTTGAAGGCGAGACAGGGGCGTTTTGTGGCGCGGAGCATCTTGCACATGCGCTCGGGATCCTTCTCCATGAAGGTCTCGCCGATGGGGGCTTCGCCGAATTGGGCGCGCGATTCCTCCGGCGTGCGGGTGACGCGGTAGAGGCAGGCCTGGTAGTAGTCGAGGTCCCAACCTTCGCTTTCGACAGTGTCGATCACGGCCGGATTGTGGGTGGATAGGCCGACCAGGACGCCGGTGTCGCGGATCCCTTTGAGGAAGTCCTTGACGAGTTCCTTCTGGCCGCTGCGGAAGCGTTCGTCGGTGCGATTGCCGTGATGCGCGATGCCGAGCGGGCCGAGTTTGGCGGCATCGGGGAGGAGTTTGGGGTTGCGCATGAGCTCGAAATCGGCGAGGAGGATCACGTGCATCCTGCCGCCCTCGGCGCGATAGCGGGCGAAGTCGGCCATCGACTGCGTGTCGTAATGAACCTGCCACGCGTTGATGCCGTGGAGTTCGGCTGCGTGGAGGACCTCGAGGCGGCGATCCTGCGTGTAGTATTCGCGCATGCACTGGTCAAGCGTGCGGTTGAAGTGCGAGTACCCGTAGAAGGGGTTGGACCCCAGGATCAGACGCGTGATCTCCGTCTTCCCGAACTTGACGGTCGGGAGGGTGGGAGCGGTCTCGGCGGCGGCAACCGCGAGGCATGCGGGTGTTTGTAAGAACTCACGGCGGCGCATATAAGATATTCGGAGCTATTATACCTCTTTAAAACTTGACGCGTCCGGTGGAGGCACTCCCGGCCGCGTTCTTGAGTTCGGCTTCGAAGGCCGTGATCTTCGAGGCGTCTCCCGTCACGGGGAACACGGCGCGCAGGGCAAAGGCGCCGCCCGCGTCGGAGGCTGCGAAGAAGGTCTTGAAGTCGGCGGAATTGTCGGTGGCGATGGTGGCGAGCGGCAAACCGGCGGCGTCGAAGAAGGTGTAGACGATCGCGCCGGCGGTGCGGGTATTGTCGAGGCCGGAGACGCGCACTTCGAGAGAGCTTGCGGTGCGGGTCGCCTGCGATGCGGTGATCGTGACGGGCTCCGGCGGAATGACGATGAGCTTGCGGTCCGTGACGCCGCCTAACTCGACGGACACAACGATCGTGCCGGCCGTGCTGCCGGTCTGGAGGGTGACGGCCGCGAGTTCGCCGAAGCGGACCTGCGTCTCGCCGGTCGCGATGGTGAATGGCAGGGAACGGCCGACGACGCCGAGTTGGATGGTGGGGTCGGTGGGGCCCGGTGAGAGCGGCTCGAAGTCGAGTGTGAGCGTGCCGGCGCCGGTCGTCCGCGCGGGGGCGTCGAGATTGACGACGATCGAGCCCTGCTGCGCACTGCGGGCTGTGGGGAGGTCGATCGCGAGTAGCGGATGCGGCAGCGGCGGCCCGATGGCCGTGCCGGTGAGCGGGTAGGCGCGTTCGCCGATGAGGAGGGAGCCGGTCCACGTGCCTGCGCCGGAGGGCTGAAAGAGGATGTCGAAGGCGGCGGTGTCGAGTGGTTGGAGCAGGCGGCCGGCGGGAATCGGAGGGGGCAAGGTGAAGCCGTCGCCGCGGACGTTGATGGGAGGCGCGACCGTCGGGAACGAGGTGAGATTCGTGACTGTGACGCGCCGCGCCACGGAGGCGGCGGCTTCGACGGCGCCAAAGGTAAGGCCCGCGGCAGGGATTGAGGCGCCTTCGAATTGGAAGGTAAGGGTCGGGAGGACCGTCGCAGTGAGGATGACGGCGATGCCTTCGGAATCGAGGGCGGCACTGTAGGTTCCCGTTGCGTTGGCGCGGAAGACAGCGGTGAAGTCGATGGCTTGCTGGGACGCCAGGCCGATGGGGAGCGTGGGCGGCGCGCCTGCGAGGGAGAATCCGGCGCCTTTGACGGAGAGGATCGATAGCGAGGCCGGGGCGGCGGAGGTATTGCGGAGCCGGAAACGCATGGTGGCGGCTTCGGCGGGGTCGACGGAGCCGATGTGGAGGACGGCGGCGACGGGGAGCTCGACATTGCCCTCGATTTTGTAGAGGGAGAATTGGGCGAAGGCGGGGATCGCCAAGAGGAGGAGGAGGGCGGATGGTTTTCTCAAGGGCGGCCTACTGTGGTGGTGGGGACGCCGATCATTGTCGGGACGGAGGGCGGGGGCGGCGGCGCGGCTGTGGGAGTTGCGGGGGTTTTCCTTGCGCCGGACAGGATTCCGGCAGCGGCGCCTCCTCCGACCAGGGCGGCGACTACTACCCATCGCGTCTTCGATCTTGGGGCGGCGGCGGCCGCGAGCGCGCTATGAAGCTCGGCTACGTATTGCGACGACATCACACCGGCGCGGGCCTGCTCCTTATTGGCGATGACGCGGATCTGGAAACGGCCGGGAATGCGGTTCACCTGCAACCCATGCAGCGCCACACGACCCTGCGCGTCGGTGACCGCCACCTCGGTGCGGAGTCCGTTCGCGAACGCGCCGCCGGGGCCTTCGTCGGGCAGGTGAAAACTGACGGCCGCGGCGGAGACGGGCCGGCCGGTCTCGTCCGTCACCTCGACCGTGAGCGGCCGCGTGCTGCGGCTGCCGGGGGCGTGGACGGCGCCTTCGCCTTCCACAATCTGGATTTGCAGGATCGCGATTTGAGCAATCGCGGGGCAGACAAGCGTTACAGCTAACGCGGCGAGCCGGAGGAGCCTCTCATGCACTTAGAGTATGTAGCGGTCATGCGGCCCTGCGCACCAATACGGCAGTCACATTATCGGGGCCGCCCGCGTCCTTCGCCGCCTCGATCAACCGGCGGCAACTTTCTTCGAGCGAATCGCCGTTACGCCCGCCCCGCAGGATGTGTTCCAACTCCGGGGTTCCTACCACGCCATGCAGCCCGTCGCTGCAAATCAGCACCAGAGAACCGGGGTTCAGGGGCACGGAATAGTAATTCACGGTCAGAGGCGCGCTGGCGCCGATCGCCATCGTGAGCACGTGCCGCCAAGGGTGATTGCGCAGGCTTTCCTCGTCGAGACCCATGGGCCGGCCGACCTCGTTGACCCACGTCTGATCGTCGGTGATCATGCGCAGACCCGCGTCGTCCAGCAGGTACGCGCGGCTGTCTCCTACGCTCGCGATGGAGAGGCCGCCATCGATCTCGAGCGCGGCCACCAGGGTGGTTCCCATGCCCTCGAGGCTGGGATCGCTGTGGGCCGCCGCGACCACGCGCCGATTGGCTTCTTCGACCGCGCTAAGGAGGACCTGGGAATCGCGATGCCCCGCCTGTTGCACGATCTCGGCCACGGTGTCGACGGCGATGCGGGAGGCCCGTTCGCCCGCCTTCGCGCCACCCATCCCGTCGGCGAGCACGAAGAGTCCAAGTTCCGGCTGGATGAGGGCACAATCTTCGTTGTTGCCCCTGACGCACCCTTTATCCGATATCGCGACTGCTTCCAACATGTGCTCCCGTAGCGGCGAAAAACCAAATGTAGCACGGATGCAGGACTAGGTAAGACGGTAGAATAAAGGATCTTCCCCGATGCTCTGGAACCGCCTCCGCCTGACCCTCGACATGATTAAATTCGAGCATTCGGTCTTCGCGCTGCCCTTTGCGATGACCGGGGCGCTGCTGGCGTTCCGCGAATCGGGCTTCGGCGCGCCGAATCTGTGGCGAACGCTGCTGTGGATCGCGGTTGCCATGGTGGGGGCGCGGTCGGCTGCGATGGCGTTCAACCGGCTGGTGGATTCGGAAATCGACGGGCGCAATCCGCGCACCCGGACGCGGCATATTCCGGCGGGGCTGTTGAGCCGCGGCTTCGCATGGGGCTTCGTGATCGTATCGTCGGGAATGTTCTTCCTGGCGGCGTGGGCGCTGAATCCGTTGTGCCTGCGCCTGGCGCCGCTGGCGCTGGGGATCGTGTTCTTCTACTCGTTCACGAAGCGCTTCACGTCGTTTGCACACCTGGTGCTGGGGTTCAGCCTGGGGATCGCTCCGGCGGCGGCGTGGATCGCGGTGCGGGGCGAGCTCGATCCGCGGATTCTGTGGCTGACGGCGGGGGTCACGTTCTGGACGGCGGGGTTCGACATCATTTACTCCTGCCAGGATTACGAGTTCGACGTAGCGGAGGAGTTGTTCAGCGTGCCGAGGATGCTGGGGGTCCCGGCGGCGCTGTGGGTGTCGCGGGTGCTGCATGCCGCGATGATCGCCTGCCTGCTGGCGCTCGAGAGCGCGCTGCATCTGGGCGGCTTCGCACTGGCGGGAGTGGGGGCCATTGTGGCGCTGCTCCTCTACGAACATACATTGGTGAAAGCTAACGACTTATCGCGCGTGAACGCGGCCTTCTTCACCATGAACGGCTACGTGAGCGTGTTATTCTTTGTCTTCTGGGCTGCTGATATTTTCTTCCTGAAACCGGGTGTCTGAAGCATGCAAACTGTCATCGACGATCGCCGTCTCCTTCCCATTCGCGACAAGGTAGAGGCGGGCCAGCGGCTCTCGTTCGAGGACGGACTGGCGCTCTACCGCACCAGCGATATCCTCTCCCTCGGCTACCTCGCCAACATCGTGCGCGAACGGCTGCACGGCGACACCACCTATTTCAACGTCAACCGGCACATCAATCCGACCGACGTCTGCGTGGCGAGCTGCCGCCTGTGCGCGTTCGGCAAGCGGGTGCGCGATCCCAAGGCCTATACGATGTCGCTCGAAGAGGTCTGGCACCGCGCCGGGGAGGGCTGGACCGACGCGGTGACCGAGTTCCATATCGTCGGCGGGCTGCATCCGGAACTGACGCTCGACTGGTTCTGCGAAATGTTGCGCGGGCTCAAGCAACGGTTCCCGCAGGTCCATCTGAAGGCGTTCACGATGGTCGAGGTCGCGTACCTGGCGCGGCGGACGAAGATTTCGGTGCGAGAGACGCTCGAACGGCTGAAGGCCGCGGGTATGGATTCCCTGCCCGGCGGCGGCGCCGAGATTTTCAACGAGCGCGTGCGGCGGATCATCTGCGACCACAAGATCGACGGCAACGAGTGGATCGAGACGGCGCGGATCGCGCACCAGCTGGGGCTGCGGTCGAACTGCACGATGCTCTACGGGCATATTGAAAGTGACGCGGATCGCGTCGATCACCTGGTCCGGTTGCGCGAATTGCAGGACGAAACGCATGGTTTTGTGACGTATATTCCGCTGGCATTTCACCCGGACAACACGCCGCTCGACCATATCCCGAAGACGACGGGGTTCCTGGACATCAAGAATGTCGCGGTGGCGCGGCTGATGCTCGACAATATCCCGCATATCAAGGCGTATTGGGTGATGATGACGCCGCGAATCGCGCAAATCGCGCTGCGTTTCGGGGCGGACGATATCGACGGGACCATCGTGGAGGAGCGGATCTATCACGATGCCGGCGCGACGACGAACCAGGGCATGCGGCGCGGCGAGCTGCTGCAACTGATCCGCAGGGCCGGCCGGGAACCCGTCGAGCGGGATACGCTGTATCGACCGGTTCAGCGCACGGAATCGACGTTTACCGTGCTGGTTTAACGCATGAAACGCGCAAAATTGGCGATTTTCGGCGCCTTTTTTGGCGTTTTTGGCGCCTTTTTGCCGGTTTCCGGCGCCGAACCGGAGCCTTCCGCGCAGCAGATTGCGGCGCGGCTCACTGCCAATCAATTGCGGGCGGATGTCGCGTTTCTGGCGTCGGACGCTCTACAAGGACGTGGGACACCCTCGCCGGGGCTGGACGCGGCGGCCGAATTCGTGGCGTCGCAATTCCGGCGCGCGGGGCTGGAACCCGCCGGAGATGACGGGTACTTCCAAACGGCGCCATTTGCCAATGTGACGCCGAATTTCGAAGGTCTGCAGTTGACGCTGACGATCGGCGGCCGGGGTGTGGCGGCGGAGCAGGCGTCGATGGGGTTGCAGCAGCCGGCGGCGGTCGAGGTCAAGGACGCCGCGGTGGTACTGGCGTCGCTGGCGGATGCGGCGGCGGTCGACGCGCTCACAGCGGAGCAGGTCAAGGGCAAGGTACTGATCCTCGATGCTACGACAGCGGGCGGCGGTCGCGGGGGGGCGTTTGCGGTGGCACGGCGGGCTCCTGCACTGGCCGCGAAACTGCGTCCGCTGCTGTTGATTCTGTTGCGCGCCGATGGGCTAGGGATCGGGACCAATGCCCGTTTACGCGACGAATCGTCCGTAGCCGTGCCGATACTGGCGGTATGGGATAAGGGCGTGCGGGACGCCCTGAAGGACGCGACGGCGGGAACGGTCGATGCTTCGGTCACGGCGCACATCGCGGCGCCGAAGGTGGAAGCGGTAAAGCTGCGGAACGTGGTCGGGGTGCTGCGCGGGTCGGACCCGGTGCTGCGCGACACGTACCTGCTGATCACGGCGCACTACGACCACCTGGGCGTGCGCGGGAGCGGGCCGGACACGATCTTTAACGGGGCGAACGACGACGCGTCGGGAACGGCGTCGGTGATGGAGATCGCGGGCACGCTGGCTGGGCTGCCCCGGCAGCCAAAGCGCAGCTTGGTGTTCGTCGCGCTGTTCGGCGAGGAGTTGGGGCTGGTGGGGTCGCGGTATTACGCGCAGCACCCGGTGTTTCCGCTGGCGAAGACGGTGGCCGACCTGAATCTGGAGCAGTTGGGCCGCACCGACGACGTTACGGGGCCGCGGGTCGGGATCGTGAATGCCACGGGGTTCGACTACACCGACATGACGACGGTGCTGGCGAAGGCGGGCGAGGATTTCGGCGTCCAGGTGCTGAAGGACGAGGCGAGCAGCGATGCGTTCTTCGGCCGCAGCGATAACCAGGCTTTCGCGGACGCGGGCATCCCGTCGCACACGCTGTCGGTGGGGTACGTCTTCCCGGATTACCACCAGGCGGGCGACCACTGGACGAAGATCGACTACGACAACATGGCCAAGGTGGGCTGCACGGTGGCGCTGGCGGTGTACCGGATGGCGGACAGCGTCGAGGCGCCGCAATGGAATGCGGAGAATTCCAAGACGGAGCCGTACCGGAAAGCGCGCTAGAGCAGGTCACCCTTCCACAGTTTGCGGCCGCCCAGCGAGGTATGGAATGCCCATCCCGCGAGGGCCACGGCGCCGAGCAGCACCAGGGCAGTGCCGCTGAAATTCCAGGAGGACAGGCGCGCGCCCGGCACGTTCGAGGCGTTGGTGAACAGAAGCATGGCGGACATCGCCAGCAGCCCCCAGCGCAGCACAACGAAAGCGAGTGCGAAGAGGGCCGCGAAGGCGACGGCGGTATTGAACCATGGATGGCTCCCGTCCGAGAGGTTCACCGAAGCGAACATCAGCGCGAAGGCGACACCGGCGGCCCACTGGTTGCGCAGCACGGCCCGCAAGAGGAAGATCAGCAGGAGAAACATGAGGGCTTCGCGGATGGCATGCGGAACCGCCACCGCGACCATGGCCAGATAACCGCGGGAACCGCTGAGAGGCAGCGTCATATCCAGGTTCGGCCAGCCGCCGGCGCGGCGCAGCCACCATTCGGAGAAGCCGTTAATCATGGCAATGGCCGAACCTCCGGCGCAGCCGATCAGGATATCGCGGCCGACGATGGGATCGCGGATGCGCCCAATCAGCACGGTCGACCAGGAGATTAAGGTTTGCGGCCAGCGGCGGCGCACATAGGGCTCGAGGGCCATGTATACAGTCCAGATCAGGACGGCATAGAAGACCGACGTCGCGAGGGCCACAAGGAACGTGCCGAAGGTTCCGAAGGAGACCATGATATGCGCGCGCGTCACCCAGAGCGCCATTTGCAGCCAGAAGATAAAGGCGGCCAAGCGGAGCGCGCCACGGCGGTCGCCCCGCTGACGGCGGAGATTGCCGAGGGCGAGCAGCACCGAGGCGACGAGAATGACAATCAGCAGCGCGCCGAGGACGGTGAAGGTCACGGTTTGCGAAGAAGAGTCCATCGCGCCCGGCGTGCGGTCCGGGCGGGACCAAGGCTCGACGATGCAGAAGAAGACGGGCTGGCCGCGCAACGATGCAGCCTCCACGCGCTGCGGCCGGGGGGCGTCTCTGGTCCAGGCCATGCGCGTGTCGGACGCGGCGAGGGAGGTCCAGAGCGGCTCGGCGGGTTTGAACTGCGACGGGTCCATTCCGGCGGCGGCGAACAGGGTATTCCAATCCGGCGGCGGAACGTCCTTGGCCGGCGTTTGGAGTTGCGGCGGCATGCGTTCGAAGTAGAGCAGATGCCCTCGCGAGTCGAGTCGCAGGCGGGTCATCCCGCTTTCGTCAAAGGGCGGGTCGCTCCAATAGACCTGGCCAGGGGTCAGGAGGTCGTCGTGGAGCATGATGCCGGTGATCGGCGCGATGTGGGAGCGGTACTCGAAGCGGAGCGCCTGGGGATTCAGGGCCAGGACCTCACTCCAGTTGGCGCGCGGTCCGCGGCTGCTGAACCATTCGAAGAGCTTGTCATCCCAATCGAACCGGTAGACCTCGTCATACGGGTGTCCGGTGACGCCGAGTCGGGCGGCGACGTCGCGCGACTTTTGGGCCAGCACTTCAGGGCCATACTCGGGCGCGAGCATGACCAAGGCGCTCGATCGCATCGCAAGGGCGACGGGCAAACCGAGCAGCACCAGCAGCAGCAAAGGAATCGCGAAACGGAGCGACAGTCCCTCGCCTTCCCCAGCGGCAGCCACCATTTCGGGGGAGGGAGTCTCTCCGGCGGCGAGGGCAGCGGCAAGAGGATCGCCACCGGGAAGCGCGGCGGCGACGGCGAGCGCGGAGGCGGGCCGTTGCGACGGTTTCACGCTCAGGCAACGGAGGATCACGCGCTCGACCATCGGGTCGAGATCGCGAACGAGGGTCGCGGGGCTCACGGGCTCGCTTTCCCGTTGCGCGCGGATGAGACCGGCGAGGGTCGTGGATTCGAAAGGCAGCTTGCCGGTGAAAATCTCGTAGAGCACGAGGCCGAGCGCGTAGATATCGCTCTTGATGCTGACTTCCTCGCCGGCGAGCTGCTCGGGCGCCATGTAGGCGGGGGTGCCATTGCGGACCTCGGCGCCTTCGATCTGGCCGGCGAGACCGGCGAGGCCGAAGTCGGTGAGCAGGACCTGGCCGCGAGCGTCGAGCATCACGTTGGCGGGCTTGAGGTCGCGATGGAGGACGCCCTTCTCGTGGGCGGCGGCGAGTCCGGCGCATAGCTTGCGCGCGATCTCGAGGGCTTTGTCGGTGGGGAGGCGGCCGATGCGGCGGAGGAGGGAGCCGAGGTCCTCGCCGTCGACGTACTCCATGGAGAGGAAGTAGAGGCCTTCCATTTCGCCGAGGTCGTAGACGCGGCAGACGTTGGGGTGGGAGACCTGGCGTGCGATGCGGACTTCGTTGCGGAAGCGCTCGAGGGCCTGTTCGTTGTGCGAGACCGCTTCGGGGAGGAACTTGAGGGCAACGGGCTGGTCGAGCGAGAGGTCGTCGGCGCGATAGACTTCACCCATCCCGCCCTTTCCGAGCATGGCGATGATGCGGTAGCGTCCGCCGAGCAGTTCGCCGGGGGCAAAGCGGCCGGGCGAACTGCCATGCCGGGGAGTGGACGTGCGGCTGTCGCGGGAGGCGACGGCGGCCCGCGGTGTGCTGGTGGAGACCGTTTGGGTCGCGAAAGATCCGACCGCGCCGCCGCAGGATCCGCAGAAGCGGCTGGCGTCGGAGACCTCGCTGTGGCAGGTCGCGCACTGGGGCATCAGAGATAGTGTACGCGCGTTAGGGTGGTGATTTCCCACTGGGTGCGACGACGAGGAAGAGCGCCCTCTCAACGCGGAGGAAGCGCGGAGAACCGATCTGAGGGATGCCCAACAGCTCTCCCTCCGGCCGGATGAATTGTTCTGCTTAGGGAGCGCCGCACTTGCGGACGCGTCCCAGGAGTTCTCCTTCCCTCGGAAATGTGGACGTGGCCGCGCATTCAGGCGGTGCCCCGTCGCGATATGCCTAGACGCTCCATGCGGGAGGCCAATGTGGTTCGCTTGAGACCCAGGCGCGCGGCGGCGCCGCCCGGACCTCCGACAACCCAGTTCGATTCACGCAGTGCCTGGAGGATGGAGTCGCGTTCGATTTGTTCCATGGTCCGAGCGGCGGCGCTGTCTGATGCCGCGCCCGTGCACTTACTGATCACTTCCTCCAGTTCCTTGAGGGGCGCTTGCAGCACCGGTCCGGAGGTCAGGATCACGGAGCGCTCGATGAAATGCTGGAGTTCGCGGACGTTTCCTGGCCACGGATAACGGCTGAACACATCCATGGCGGCGGCCGGGACGGATTCGATGGCCCTTCGCATGCGATGCGCGTATTTCCGGACGTAGTGCTGGACCAGGGGTGGGATATCGGAGGGCCGGTCCCGCAGCGGCGGGATGACAATCGGGAATACCTTAAGGCGGTAATACAGGTCCGCGCGGAATTCGCCCTTGGTCACCAGTTGTTCCAGATTTCGGTTGGTGGCGGCAATGACGCGGACGTCGAGATGGACGGTGCGATTGCTGCCGAGGCGTTCGAAGGTCTGATCCTGGAGGACTCGCAGCAGCTTGGTCTGCAACTCGATCGGGATCTCGCCAATCTCATCGAGAAATAGCGTCCCTTTGTCGGCGATCTCGAAGCGGCCGGGTTTCTGAGCGACCGCGCCGGTGAAGGCGCCACGCTCGTGCCCGAACAGCTCGCTTTCCAGCAGGGACGCCGGAATTGCGGCGCAATCGATCTTGATGAAGGGTTGGTCCCGGCGGGGGCTGTTATCGTGAACCCCGCGGGCGATCAACTCTTTGCCGGTGCCGGTTTCACCGAGGATGAGGACGGTGGAATCGGTGGGGGCGACGGTGCGAACCTGGCTGAGGACCGCGCGCAGTTCGCCGCTTCGGCCGACTATCTGCTCGAGATCGTAGGCAAGGCGGATCTGCTCCTCGATGTATTCGCGCTCGGTGGCGAGGCGAATCTGAGAGGACGTCAGTTCATCGTAGCGGAGGGCGTTGTGGAGGGCGGCGGCGACGAATTGGGCGAGCTCCTGCCAACGACCGATATCGAGCGGATCAATCTCGCCGGCAACACTGGTTCCGAGGAAGAGGACGCCGAGCACTTTGCCTCCGAAGATCAGGGGGAGAACGCAACCTCTCTTAAAATCCGGGCGGCTGACGAGCTCGCGGATCCACGCGGACTGGTAATACGCCGGGGCCAGAGCGGGCACATCCTCCTGCCTGAAAAAGATGGGCTGACCGGACTCGAAGGCACGGCCGGACAAGGTGCCGTCGATTGGAATGGCGGAGCCTTCCGGAAAGACCTGCTGCTGGCCGCGGTTCAAATAAAGTTTTAGGTTCTTCGTGCCCGGCTCGGGCAGAAAGACTGCAGCCCACTCCCAGAGGTCGTGGCGCTGGAGGCCCGCCAGCACCGCGTCCACGACACTGGGTGCTTCCAACTTGGCGATGAACTGATGGGTAAGGTCGACCAGGAGGCGGAGCCAGTCGCGGTCGCGTTCGAGCTCGTCGCGGAGACGCTTGCGCTCGGTGATGTCCTCGACGACGATGACCCAGAGCGCGGTATCGCCATTGGTAGCGGGTAGAAACGAGCCGTGGGCGCGCACCCAGGAGATGCTGCCATCGGGGCGGTGATAGCGCTTCTCGATGTCGAATCGCTCGCGTTTTCCCGCGAGCACCTCGTCTTCGACGCGCTGGTAGGCGGCGCGGTCGTCTTCATGGGTCAGATCGGCACAGGTGAGGCAGCCCAGCTCGGCCATAGCGTGGCCCGCCATTCTCTCGAAGGCTGTATTGGCGTCGACGAAGTGCATGGACGTATCCATGAGGGCTACGCCGATTAACGAGTTGTCAAATACAGCGCGCCAGCGCTGCTCGCTGCGGCGCAGGTCTTCTTCGGCGCGTTTCTGCAGCTCTATGTCAGTGTTGGTCCCGAACCATCGGATGATGCGTCCCCGCTCATCGTGCAGGGGCACGCTGCGGGATAGATAGCAGCGGTATTCGCCGCCGGAGGTCCGATGCCGCTCCTCCTGCTCGTAGGCGGCGCCCGTGGCGACGGAGTAGCCCCAAGCCTTTAGCACGCGCTCACGATCGTCGGGATGCAGTATCTTCTGCCAGGCGGCATCGCGGTCGCGCCGGACTTCGTCGAGCGTGATATTGAGCTCGGAGGTCCAGCGTCTGTTGACGAAATCGACCGTGCCATCGGGCGGGCCGCTCCAGATCTGCTGCGGGATGCTATCGACGAGATGCCGTAGCCAGAGATTCGTCTCACTCGCGGCATCGTTGACGGAGCGTTTTTGGGAAAGATCGACAAGGACTCCCACGAGATCCCCGGTGGGAGTGACGAGTCCGATTTCGCGCACCCAAACGGCGCGCCCGTCGGTCGCGACCATGCGGTATTCGAGGTCGTAGGCGCCGGCGGCGCGGATGCGGTCGCGGCGGGCGGCATGGATAAAGGCGCGGTCCTCGGGGTAGATCCGGTCCGTCCAGAAGGCCGGTTCTTCGGTCCAGCGGGAGAGCGGATATCCAAGGAGCATTTCGGCATAGCCGCTGACGAAAGTGAAGCGCGACGCGTCGGCGGGTGCGCGCCAAACGATCGCGGGAATTGCGTCGATCAGCTCGCGACAGGATTGGACGTCGGAGGAGCGTAGCACCGACATGCATGCCCCCTTCCAGGCGATCTCATCCTATCACGAAGGCCCGCGGAGGACTCCTCCGGCGGGCCAGGTCGAATTCGTGAGACGTCCAGTCGGCGAGTTACGACGTGCCGTCGTCACCGCCGAGCAGCAGCATGGCGAAGCAAGCGAGTCGCGGGTTGGAACTGCCGTGTTATCAGTGAATTCGTAGTTCCTGCCGACCTCACTTGCATCGGCATTTCGGTTGCCCCTTCCGAAGGGCGGCGGCGACGCTGCCGGGAGCGGGAGATTGTCCCGTCGCTCGGAGGGGAGAAGCAAAACCTTGTGGAACGAGAAAAACTGGAAGCTGAGCTCCGTCAGGCTCTGCAGCGCTTGGAGCAAGTCGTCATTTCCAACCCGGCTATCCTATTCACGTTGACAGCCAGCGAGGAGCGAATCGAGGGCATCAGCTGGGTTAGTGACAACCTGCGCCAGATCCTGGGATACGACCCGGCAGAAGCACTCGGGCACGAATGGTGGAAGGCACACATCCATCCGGACGACCGCGATGCAGTGGTCAGCGACGTTCAGACCACGCTGTTCGCGGCCGGACAGACCGCCCACGAATACCGTTTTCAACACGCGGACGGCGAGTATCGCTGGACGAAGTGCCGGGTGCGGCTGATCCGCGACGAGTTCGGGCGGTCCATAGAAGCGGTAGGCGTCTGGCTGGACGTTACCGACCGCAAGCACGCGGAGCACGAACAAGCGAAGCTCCGGCAACAGCTTTATCAGGCACAAAAGCTGGAGAGCGTCGCCAGGCTGGCCGGGAGCGCGGCGCACGACTTCAATAACCTGCTTACGGTGATCAACGGCTACAGCGATTTCCTGCTGAAGCGGCTGCCAGCAGACGACCCGCTGCGGGAATGCGCTTTGGAGATCCGGATGGCCGGCGCCCGGGCCGCTACACTGAGCCAGCAGCTTCTGGTTCTAAGCCGTAAACAAATTGTACAAGCCGTGGACCTGGACCTTAACGATATCGTCGGCGAGGTCGGAGGGATGCTGCAACGCGTTCTCGGCGAAGATGTGCGGATCCAGTTGCTTCTCGATCCCCACTTTCCAGCACATTGGGATCCTAAGCTTAGAATTCCACGTGGACAAGTTGTCGCG
>JADMIO010647521.1_pt1 | contig 20835 bp, 18 predicted proteins | sample 8958161 | NCBI WGS metagenome assembly JADMIO01 (sample SAMN16585339, study PRJNA669376) | soil metagenome | isolation source: Crop rotation soil | place: USA: Cullars Rotation, Alabama | collected 2011 | reverse complement strand
CCCATAGAGCCGGGCGAGTCGTTCGCGCGTGTTCGTGAGGCCGATGCGCTCACCGATCTGCTTGAGCGTCATCGGGTCTTCGCCATCGAGGCCGTAGCGCAGCCGAAGGATCTTTGCGGCCCGGTCGTCGATGTCCTGCAGCAGCTCGGTCAGCAGGCGCAGCTCATCGTTCTCGCAGACGATCATGTCCGGCGTCGGCGTGTTGGTGTCCGAGACAAGCTCATTGATCGTCAGCTCGCCGTCGTCGCTGCCGGACTGGGTGGGGGAGTTGAACGCCTTGACGGCTTTCTTGATGATCTTTAGCTTCTTCGGCGACAGCTTCATGTGCGCCGCCAGTTCTTCTGTGCTGGGCGTGCGGCCAAGCTGGTCTTCGAGGTGGCGCATCGCGTACTTCAACTTCGTCATCATCTCGACCATGTACGCCGGGATGTGAATCGGCTGCACCGCGTTGATGAGGGCGCGCTTGATCGCCTGCTTGATCCACCACGAGGCATAGGTGCTGAAGCGTGCGCCGTTTTCCGGATCGAATCCTTCGACGGCTTTTAGAAGCCCGATGTTCCCCTCTTCGATCAGGTCCGTCAGGCACAGGCCGCGGTTGACGTAATGCTTCGCGATGTTGACGACCAGGCGGAGGTTGCTCTTCACCATCCGCTCGCGGGCTTCAAAGTCGTTGTCGCGGATGATCCGCCACGCGAGCTCCTTCTCCTCGTCGGCCGTGAGGAGGCGCGACTCGTTGATTTGACGAAGGTAAAGCTGGAGCCCGGATTGGACGGCGGCTGATGACATAGTGTTATGGGATACATCGGTTGCGCGAGTGACCGGGTTTGGTTCACAGATCCAACCGATTCGGATTGTCCGAATCGCACCGCGAGCTTCGCACGCCGGAGTTACAGCCTTATCGGGCGCGAGGATCATCGGTTCGGTCGTGCGGATGCGGTTTCGAAGTGCCGCAGAGGTGATCCGGTCCGGATATGACGGATATGCGGGTGGCGCGACGTGCACCGATCGCGTTCATCAGTGACGTGTGACGTGCGCAATGAAAAGCAGGCCGTCCTTTTCGGGGACGGCCCGCTCGTGTTCAGGCTAATTCGCGCGCCGGGCAAGCCCGGCGGCTAAATGCTGGAAGGAATCAGCACTCTCTCGTGCTCAACTTTCCTGCTCTTCCGTCTGACCTTCGTCCTGCTGACGTTCCTGCTGCTCTCCTTCTTCTCCTTCGCCGAGCTTGAGGTCTCCCAAGCCGCCGCCGAAGCCGCCGCCTTCCAGGCCGCCACGCAGGCCGCGCTTCTCGGAGCGAACGGCTCGCTCTTCCTCGCGCTTCTGTTCTTCCTGCGCCCACTGGGCGCGCTTGAGGGACAGACCGATCTTTCGCTCGTCGCTGTCCACGCGCAGGATCTTGACGTCCAGCTCCTGGCCGACCTTGAGCGAATCTTCGGGCTTCTCGACTTTGTGGTCTGAGATTTCCGAGATGTGCAAGAGACCTTCGAGGCCCGGCTCCAGCTCGACGAAGACGCCGAAGTTCGCGATCTTCGTGACCGCGCCCTTGACGACCATGCCCGGGCGGTAGTTGGCCGGGATAACGGTCTGCCACGGGTCTTCCTGCATCTGTTTCAGGCCCAGTGCGATGCGCTGCTTTTCCTGATCGACGTTGAGGACCACTGCGCGGACCGACTCGCCTTTCTTGAGCACTTCGCTGGGGTGGCCGATCTTCTTTGTCCACGACAGGTCGCTGACGTGGAGCAAGCCGTCGATCCCTTCTTCGATCTCGACGAATGCGCCATAGTTGGCGATGTTGCGGACCTTGCCCTCGACGACCGAGCCCGGCGGATATTTCTCGGAGACCCGTTCCCACGGGTTCTCTTCGACCTGCTTCATGCCGAGGCTGATCTCCTGCTTCTCCTTGTTGATCTCCAGGACCTTGACGTTGACCTTCTGGCCCGCGGAAACCACCTCGCTCGGATGGTTGATGCGCTTGGTCCAGCTCATCTCAGAGATGTGCACGAGTCCCTCGACCCCTTCCTGCAGCTTGCAGAACGCGCCGTAGGACATGATGTTGACCACCTCGGCCTCGTGAACGCTGCCGACGGGGTATTGCGTCTCGATCGTCTCCCACGGAGACGCTTCCTTTTGCTTCAGGCCCAGCGCGATCTTTTCCTTGTCCTTGTCGATCGACAGGACCTTCACTTCGATCTCCTGATCGATCTTCACCAGCTCGCTGGGGTGATTGATCCGGCCCCAGGACATGTCGGTGATGTGAAGCAGGCCGTCGATGCCGCCAAGGTCGATGAATGCGCCGAAGTCGGCGATGTTCTTGACCGTCCCCTTGATGACACTGCCGATCGCAAGCGCATCCATCGTCTTTTTCTTTAGCTCTTCGCGCTGCACCTCGATCATCTTGCGGCGGCTGATGACGATGTTCCGACGCTCTTCGTCGATTTTGAGGATCATCGCGTCGATGTGACGGCCGATCCAATCGCTGATCTCGCCCGGCCGGCGGATGTCCACCTGGCTGGCGGGGAGGAAGACGGGTACGCCGATGTCGACGAGCAGGCCGCCTTTGATCTTCTTGGTGACCTTGCCGCTGACGGGATCGCCTTCCTTCTTGGACTTCATGATGGCTTCCCAGTTGATGATGCGATCAGCCTTTCGCTTGCTGATGCGCACCAGACCGGTGTCGCCTTCCACGTCTTCCAGGAGGACCTTCACTTCGTCGCCAACTTTTACGTTCTCGGGTTCATCGAACTCGCCGCGCTCGAGGATGCCTTCACTCTTAAGTCCGAGCTCGACGATGAAGTCGTCGCCGACGATGCCGCTGACGTGACCCTTGATGATTGCGCCGGGGGTGAGGTCCTGGACCTCTCCCTCTTTGACCATTTTTGAGATGTCGAAGCTGAGTGCGCCCGCTTCATCGCGAGAGACGGCGTCCGGGAGTGCGAGGGCGACGGCGGAATCAACCTCGGCGTCGATGTCGCCGAGGGAATTGAGCAGGTTGTAATCGACCATAAGAATAGACAAGGGCGGCAAAACGTTTTGCCGCCCGACCTTTCCAGATGCGCGGGCCAATTGCCAAAAAGAGTTTGGTCTTAACGCCGACGCCCGCGCAGGCTCGACGCGACCTCGATTAAAGAGTGACCGGAACGGACCATCCGCCGATCGTGGGGAATCCGGAAGTATAAGTTCACACAGGCGACGTCGCAAGCGACCCACGGACCTTCAAGAGGGGCGGTTTCCTGTGCCAACCGTGGCACATCGGCGTCGCTCTGCCTCTCGCATGAGAAGTCAGATCCGCAATTCCCGTCCGGTAAGCATTCGGTGGGCTTCGAGGTAACGTGCCTGCGTCCCTAACACGACGTCATCAGGTAGGGCCGGAGCGGGCGGCGTTTTGTTCCAGGAAAGGCCCTGCAGGTAGTTCCGGACGTATTGCTTATCGAAACTCGGCTGATCATGGCCGGCTTCATAGCCGTCTGCCGGCCAGAAGCGGCTTGAATCGGGGGTCAGGACCTCATCCACCAGGATCGTAGAGCCGTCCGGGAGCGTCCCGAATTCAAACTTCGTGTCCGCGATGATGATCCCACGCCCGGCGGCGTATTCCGCGGCCTTGGAGTAAAGCGAGATCGTCCGATCCCGCAGCTCCATCGCCAGGCTCTGACCGATGCGTGACGCTGTCTCCTCGAAACTGATATTGATATCGTGGCCCGATTCCTCCTTCGTGGCAGGCGTGAAGATCGGCTCCGGCAGCTTCTCACACTGTTTCAGGCCCGGCGGAAGCTGAACGCCACAGACGCGGCCGCTCTGCCGGTATTCACTCCAACCGGAACCGGCGAGATAGCCGCGCGCGACGCACTCGATCGGCACAACTTGCGCCTTGCGCACAAGCATGGATCGTCCCCAGAGTTGATCGCGAAATGGATGCAGCTTGCTCGGGTATTGATCGATCTCCTGAGCGACCAGATGGTTCGGGAACTGTGTCTCAAACATCTCAAACCAGAACAGACTGATCGCCGTCAGGATCATTCCTTTCTCAGGAATGCCGTTGGGCATCACACAGTCGAACGCGCTGATTCGGTCGGTCGCGACGATCAGAAGCTGATCGTCGCCGACGTCGTAGACATCCCGGACCTTGCCTCGGCGAACGGGAAAAGGAAGGTCAGACTGAAGCAAAGCATCGGCCATGTCGCAAAACGTAGGATGCGCCGATCGAAAAGTAAAAGCGCATTCAGATTACCGTCGCGGCGGCGTGTTTGTGACTGATCGCGGCTCTGCTAAGATTCCCGGTTGCCCGGGCGAGGGACGCAACGCACCCCGCACGCCGGTGGAATCCGGCGCACGTCAGTGCGGGAACAGACGCTGCAATTACGCGAGTGCGTGCGGTTTCATCGCAGGTATGTCGATCAAGTTTGAGATCTATCGAGACGGCACGCGGCTGACGGCCTATGAACCGGTCGCCGCGACTGCGGTCGGCCCGGAGAGCGTGCCGATCCCGGGAGAGGTTGCGTTCCATGATGGCCTGCTCGTCGTCCATCACTCGGATGATCACGCCACGGGGGTCTCGCTCCTATGGGACGCTGGCGCACCGGGCGCCTTTCAACTTGAAACGACCCGGCTTCTACCCGGAGATCGGCCCTACATTTTGAACGTCGAGCTGGCACGGTTTCGGCTCATGAAACTGATGCAGAAGCAGGAAGACTGGAACCTCTTCGACTTCCCCAAGACTGAAAAATTTGCCCAGCGCTTTCACGAAGCGCAAATGATCTTCGCCGATGCTTTAGGTCTTCGAAGTGACCCGGGAGCCGCTTCGAAACTGGCGGATCGATCACTTGAAATCGCGCTAGAGCTGGGCGAGCAGCTTGCGATCTTTCACGGCGAGCTTCTGATCAATCGACGCAAGGCTTCGAACGCGTTTGTGCGTCACATCTTTGGCTGCCGGATTGATCCGGGCGTGCCGAACGAGAAATACAAGGAAGCGCTGGTGGGGGGCTTCGATTATGCGGTCGTGCCCATGAGTTGGAAGCAGCTTCAGCCCGATGAGCACGTTTTCCAGACAGAACATCTCGACGACTGGATCGAGACGCTCAACAAACGCCGGATGCCGACCATCGCAGGTCCGCTCGTGCGCCTTGATAAAGCAGCCGTCCCGGATTGGATGGTGATCTGGGAGCACGACTTCGACATGCTCCGCGATACGGCGTATGAATTTGTCCAGAAAGTCGTGACACGCTATCGCAAAGCCGTTTCCGTCTGGAACGTGATCTCCGGCATTCAGACGAACACGGCATTCACGTTAACCTTCGAACAGATCATCGAGCTGACGCGGCTGATGGTCGCTCAGGTGAAGACGATCCTGCCGACGGCGCGGACGCTGATCTCGATCCGTCATCCCTTCGGCGAGTATCACGCCCGTGGCCGCGGTGCGGTGCCTCCCATGCTGTACGCGGAAATGGTCTCGCAGGCGGGGATCAACTTTGATGGGTATGGGCTCGAGATCGAGATTGGAATTCCGCAGCCGGGCAGTTTCGTTCGTGATCTTTTTCAGATCAGCAGTCTGCTCGACAAATTCTCTACCTTGGGAAAGCCACTATTCATCACGGCGATCGGCGTGCCGGGACGACCGACGCCGGACCTGGGCGACACGTCGCAGGGTCGGCTCAGTCCAACCGCGGCGGGGCGGTGGCGACGACCGTGGGACCCGCAGCTCCAAGCCGAGTGGCTCGAAGCGGTTTATCACATCGCGCTCAGCAAGCCCTATGTCGAAAGCATCGCCTGGAGCAACCTCGCCGATGTGAATCAGACCATTCCCGGGGGCGGATTGCTCGACGACATGTTCCGCCCGAAACCGGCGTACACACGATTGCAGCAACTGCGGGAAAAGTTCAAGCAGTTCACGAATCGCAAGTGATCGGTGCTCGTCGTTCCGCAGCTAAGGGGATGCGACCTGGCATGTCTGATGACGATCCCTCAGCACGAGCCGGCCAGTCGAGGCAAGCGAAGACGTCGCAGCCTCTCGCGTGGACGCTGCCGCAGCGGAACGTGCTGATCGGCGTGCTCGTCGTCCTGCTTGTGCTCCTGTCGGGTCGCTATGCATGCAACCGTCGGTATGTCAGCAACCCTCAGCCGGTCATCCCGCCGCGCTTTGGCGAGCTGGCGGATCGCATTGATCCGAACGTCGCGTCCGAACAACTGCTCGCCGCGATCCCGAGCCTGGGCGAGAAGCGAGCGCACGAGATCGTCGTTTACCGCGAAGCGTTCCGCGCCGATCATCCCGGACGAAATCCGTTCGAGCGGCTTGAAGATCTACTGAAGATCCGCGGGATTGGCGTTGCGATGATAAACCAGATGGACCCATTCCTCCTATTTCCCTCGTCCTCGTCAGTCGCAACTTCGGAGCCACGGACACGTCCGACTCAACCGAATAACGACGATCGACTCGATCTTCCCTAGCACACCTTTCGCAATACCCTCCTATAATCCACGAATCGTCTTGGCGTGTCGGAAGATTCGCCAGCGTTGACATTCGCACAGGAGTGCCATGGCCCGCTTCGAAGTCGTCAGCAAGTTCAATCCGCAAGGCGATCAGCCACAGGCGATCGATAAGCTCACGGCGGGGCTGAATGAGGGAAAGAAGTTCCAGACGCTGCTGGGCGTTACGGGTTCGGGCAAGACGTTCACGATGGCCCATACGATCGCGCGCGTGAATCGCCCGACGCTCGTGATCAGCCACAACAAGACGCTGGCGGCGCAGCTTTACGAGGAATTCAAGGAACTGTTCCCCCACAACGCGGTGGGTTACTTCGTCAGCTATTACGACTATTACCAACCCGAAGCGTACATCCCCCAGCGCGACATCTACATCGAAAAAGACGCCAGCCGCAACGACGACCTCGATCGCCTGCGCCTGTCGGCGACGAGCAATCTGGTCAGCCGGCGGGACGTGCTGCTCGTCGCATCGGTGAGCTGCATCTTTGGCTTAGGTTCGCCGGAATCATACCGAAACAGTGTGCTACCGATCCGCAAGGACGAGCCGACCGACCGCGATGAGATGCTGCGGAAGTTGATCGACCTTCAATACAACCGCAACGACATCGATTTCAAACGAGGCACGTTTCGCGTGCGCGGCGACGTGGTCGAGCTGCATCCCAGTTACGAAGAATTCGCCTATCGCATCGAATTCTTCGGCGACGAGATCACCACGATCGACGCGATCAACCCCCTCACAGGGGAACTGCTCTCCAGTCACGAAGGAATCTTCATCTATCCCGCGGTCCACTATGTGATGCCGGAGGATCAGGTCAGCCGCGCCGTGCAATCGATTCGTGAAGAGCTCGACATCGCGGTCATGAAGCTGCGCGGCGAGGGAAAACTTCTCGAAGCACAGCGACTGCTCGCGCGAACGAAGTACGACTTGGAGATGCTTCTCGAAGTGGGCATGTGCCCGGGGATCGAGAATTACAGCCGACACCTGGACGGACGAAAGCCTGGCGAAAAGCCGTACACACTGATTGACTATTTCCCGAAGGACTATTTGCTGATCATCGATGAGTCGCACGTCACGCTTCCGCAGATCAAGGCGATGTTCAACGGTGACCAGAACCGCAAGAAGGTCCTGGTCGAACATGGGTTCCGGTTGCCGTCGGCGATGGATAACCGGCCGCTTCGGTACGAAGAGTTTGAGCAGATGTGGAACCAGGTCGTTTACGTCTCCGCGACGCCGGGCAAGATCGAATTGGAGAAGACGGGCGGCGAAGTCGTCGAGCAGGTGATTCGGCCGACTGGGCTGATCGATCCGGAAATTGTCGTACGACCTGCGCAGGGGCAGGTGCCGCACCTGCTGGCCGAAATCAAGGAAAGAGCGGAGCACGGCGAGCGCGTGCTCGTGACGACGCTCACGAAACGTCTTGCGGAAGACCTCAGCGCGTATATTCAGGAAGCGGGCATTCGCGGACGCTACCTGCATAGCGAGATTCAAACACTCGAACGCGTTGAGATTCTGAACGAGCTCCGCAAGGGTGATTTCGACGTGCTGGTCGGGATCAATCTCCTTCGCGAGGGTTTGGACCTCCCCGAAGTCTCGATGGTTGCGATCCTCGACGCCGACAAGGCGGGATTCCTGCGAAGTGAGACATCCCTGATCCAGACGATCGGCCGCGCCGCGCGGAACGTTAACGCGAAGGTGTTCCTCTACGCCGACAGCATCACGCCCGCGATGCAGAACGCGATGGACGAGACGTCTCGTCGCCGACAGTTGCAGTTGGGGTACAACCAGCAGCACGGTATTACCCCGCAAACCGTTCAGAAAGCGATTCGCGGCACGCTGGAGACGGAGATCAAGGCCCGAAAGACGGTCCAGCAGACGCTCAAGATGGACCCCGACTCCTACGACACCGCCGAGATCGTACGGCTGCTTGAGGAAGAGATGCTGGAAGCCGCGAAAAATTTGGAATTTGAGCGCGCGGCCCAGCTTCGCGACAAGATCAACGAGGTGAAAGGACTACCGACGATTCGCAGCGGCGATGGCTTCGCTGGCGGCGAGGCTGCTACTGCTGACGCTGAACCGCGTAGAATCTGGCAACCCAAGACGCCGCCGCGCGGAAAGCGTCGCGTGGCGAAGTAATACAATCGCACAGAGACTGCATTTGTCATGACGACCTTGTTTCCAAGCCTCGACCAAGTCCGCGAACTGATTCACCTCGCCCGCCGCGAAGATCTCGCCGAGGATGATGTCACCAGCCGGCTGATGATCCGCGAAGATCTCATCGGCGTCGGGACGCTTATTCAGAAAGAAGTCGGCGTCGCGTGCGGATTGCCGATCGTGGAGATGATCTGCCGAGCCTATGACGAGCGGTTGCGCGTCGAGATGATCCCTGGTTTTCACATGGAGATCATCGAAGGGCGCTTCAGCGACGCGCGCACGACGCCTCTGTTGCGTGTCCGTGGGCCGATGCGATCGCTTTTGTCGGCAGAGCGCATCATCCTGAATTTCCTTCAGCGCATGTCCGGCGTTGCGACGCACACGAATCGATTTGTACGACGGCTTACGGGCACCGGTGCCAAGATCTACGACACGCGCAAGACAATGCCAGGCATGCGCGCCCTCGACAAATATGCCGTTCGCGCCGGCGGCGGATTTAACCATCGCATCGGGCTTTACGATGGCCTGCTCGTAAAGGACAACCACTTAACGCCGGTTTCGACGCGAGAGCTGGGAAGTTTCCTGAGTCAGGTTGTATCGAAGAGCCGGTCTGAAGATCCGAATCGATTTATCGAAGTGGAAGTGACGTCGCTCGAGCAATTGCGCGAGGTGCTCAAAGTGGATGGCATCCACGTGATCCTTCTCGATAACATGGACTGTCCCAACATGGAATCGGCGGTTCAGCTTCGAGATACAGCGGGCCGCAAGGGAGTGATTGACCTCGAAGCGTCGGGCGGCGTGACGTTGGAGACTGTTCGTCCGATTGCGATGACGGGCGTTGACCGGATCGCGGTTGGAGCGATTACTCATTCCGCGCCGGCGCTGGACATCAGTCTCGAGGTCGAGCCCGTCTAGGGAGGCAGTCGCCTGTGGCAAACCGTTCACCGGCAAAGAACATCACCGATCTGACGGGGCGCGTTGCGGTCGTCATCGGCGGAACGTCGGGGCTGGGGCGCGCGATCGCGATCGGGCTCGCCGAAAGTGGCGCGGACGTCGTGCCATCGGGCCGCCGCGCTGAGGTGTTGCCGGAGCTTTGTGACCAGATCGAATCGCTTGGGCGACGAACGTTGCGTCATCCAGTGGACGTGTTGTCCCGTCCTTCCATCGATGGGCTTCGTGATGCGGTCGTCGCGCAACTGGGCGGTGTGGACATCCTGGTCAACGCAGCAGGGCGGATGCTTCGAAAGCTCGCCGTCGATATCACCGAAGCGGAACTGCATGACGTAATGGATACAAATCTCACGGGCATGCTTCGGGCGTGTCAGTCGTTCCATGGGCCGCTGAAGCGGAGCGGCAGGGGGCGCGTCATCAACCTCGCTTCGGCAACGTCATACGTCGCGTATTTCAATGTCGCAGCCTATGGGGCATCCAAGGGGGCGGTCATGTCGCTGACGCAGTCGCTCTGCGTGGAGTGGGCCGCCGACCGAATCAATGTAAATGCTCTAGTCCCCGGCGTTTTCCCGACGGAGATTAATCGAGCGGCGATCGAAGGGACGCCGCGCGGACAGGAGATCCTGATGCGAACGCCGATGAAACGATTCGGCCTGCCCAATGAGATCGTCGGTGCCGCCGTCTTCCTCGCATCCGATGCCGCCAGCTTCGTCAACGGGCACGGCCTGATCGTTGATGGCGGGGTGCTGGCTTCGGGGGTGAATGCTTAGGAAATATTGCGGCTGAGCTCGCGTTCTGTATACTGACCGCAACGATCTGTCGCGGTTCAATTTTGAGCGGGGAGACGCATGCCGCTTCGAGGAGGCGGTATTCTCAAGTCACGAATCCCAACGTCATCAGCGACTGCTGCCTCTGCCACCAACGGAGCTTGGCGGACGGAGAATCCCAACCCCGAAACCCCCGGCGGCCGAAGCATTCCGCGCAACCGAATCGTGAGTTGGATCCTTCAGTCGATCTTCACCGGCGAGTTATCGAGCGGGGACCGGCTTGTCGAAGAAGAACTCGCCGAACGGCTCGGCGTCAGTCGTACGCCCGTGCGCGAAGCGCTACGCGATCTTCAGTGCACGCGGATGATTGTGCTTCGTCCGAACCACGGTGCGACCGTGCGGCCGTTTGGTCCGCAGCAGCTCCTGGAGATCTATCAGCTCCGCCGGATTCTCGAGGTTGAAGCGACGCGGCTTGCTTCGCGCTTTATCAGTCCGTCGGCGCTCAAGGAAATCCGCGACCAGATGCAGGCGCTTGCCGCGTCGCCGGACGAGAAAAACGAAGCGTGGCTTGAGCAGTCACTCTCCCTTGACCAAAGACTTCACGAGCTGATCGCGTGCAGCAGCGGAAGTGAACGGTTGTCGGAAGAGATCCATCAATACTGGATGCTCGCCCGCTCGATCGGCGATGCGGTGAAGCACAAGGCGCGCACGCAGGAACCGGCGCTGCATGAGCACATCCGCATCATCGAGCGGCTGATCGACCGCGACGCCGACACGGCTGCGCTGGCGATGGGCCAGCACCTTGACAAGCGGGCCAAAGGTGCGATCGCGGCATTGTTTCCGCAATAGAGGGGAGAGGCTTCACCGCGTGGAACCCGATCGTACGAATGCTTCGCAGCGACCCGTTGCGCCGCCGCCACTTCCGTTGCCTGCCCAGCCGATCGGTTATCACGGCGGTTCAATGATTACGCCATCGCAGACATCAGATCCGTCGAGCAATACCGTCCAGCGCGTTTTTGACACCGTCATCGGACCCAATGTCCGATTCCGCGACAATATGATCCAGCTTGTTTGCGTGATCATCGGAGCGGTGGGGGGCGTCGCAGGCGGATATGCATTCGCGCGCAACCCCGACGACCGTCCAATGTACATGGCCGGCGGCGCCATCGGCGGCCTGATAGTGGCATTGATCATTTCCGGGGGCGTCATTGGAGTCATCCGCTTCACCCAGGCGGCCCGCCGCCGCTGATACCCCGGGGCAATTGGAATGAAGATTGCGTGTCTTCGGAGCAAAGGGTCGCGGCGCGCGCGGCCCGGAAATGGTCACACGCACGACGGAGGCAATCATGGCTCATCACGGCAGAAGTGGTCCGGCGGCAGTTCCGGCAGGAAACCGTGGATCCGTACTAAACTCAGCGAAGAAATCAGCCAAAGGCCCTCGCGGACGCACCGCGAAGACGACTGCTCCCGATCGATCCGCCGGCCCGCGACCGACCGAAGGAAGGGTCTGGCAGGAATTGAAGACCGAAGCCAACCGCCCGATTGGCACCGGCGGCGGTAAGAAGCGCGGCGACCGCCAGAACATGGACCCCGACCCCGGCATGCGGGGTAACACCACCGCCACCAAGCGTGGCAATCGCCGAAACATCGGACTCCGCAACGACCGCAATCCCACGTCAGTTGCCGGGCGACGGAACCGTGTTCCCAATGAAGGCGGATGATTGGCGGATTGAGTGATTCAGTGATCGGGGATTGAGTGATTGAATGGAACTTCTTCAATCGCTCAATTTGCCGATCACTGAATCTTCCTCACGCCGGCTTTCCCTTTGGCGGTACGCGGACGACGCCATCGGTCATCCAGCAATCTTTCACATCACCGTCAGATTGCTTCGACAACTGAAATAAGTAGACAGCGACGTCTCCCTCGGTCGTCGTCAGCGTCACGGATTGCTCGGCGTGATCGTCCTTCGTTGTCATCTCCCCATATTCTGCCGATTTGAAGTTCAGCATCGGACGATACGCCGCAGACTTCACCATCGGAATGAAGCGCTCCAGTGGCCCTGTGAACTTCTTATTGCCCGGCGATGCGAAATTAAATACCGTCGCGATCCCTGCATCTTTTTCGTCGTTGTTCTGAAGCGCGTCCATCAGGATCTTGACTACTTGCTCAGCCGTGTATTCCTTTCGCGGCCCGGGCAGCTTCGAGACGTCGATGTCCACCTTCGCCAGCGGAACCTCCCGTGCGATGGGCAGCCCATCGTCATCGTCCCCCGCATTTGCGTTCATTTCGCGGTGGGCCAGGAGGCCAATTCCGCCGAGCAGGAGCAATACCGCAAGGACGCGCAAGAGGCTTGCCATGGGACGTCTCCGAACACGCGAAGGATCGATTCGAGACCGCGGCAATCTGGACGACCTGCAGTATACCCCGATTACGCTTGCCTACTGCACCGAAATCGCCAGAAGGTTCCGATCGTCACCTTACGAACTCATTGAAGCGTTTTGACAAACTCTCCCCACAATTCGTCCACCGTCTTACCCGTGTACTCCTTCCACAAGTCCGGCGAATAGCGCCCCTCCCGCATCGCCGCGTTCATCTTGACGACCAGCTCATGATCGTGATGGATCACAACGTACTCCAGAAACGCAGCGGTCGTGCGGTAGCTGTCGGTGTACTTTGCCCGCCGCGGATTGACCTTCGGTCGAAGGTTTTCCGGCTCATACTTGAACCAGCGGATGTAGTCCGCGACCCCTTCGACGAGCCAGCTTGGATTGTCGCGAGAATGGTACTGCTGCGCGACGTGCACCAGTTCATGAACGACTGCGCCCACGGCTTCTCCGTCGAGGTTCTGCTTGAACCAGGGGCCGGCACAGACGATCTGCGTCCCGTTGGTAAACGCGACGCCCTTCATCTCCTTGCGAATCGTCACGGAGAGTTCCGCCGGCGCGGTGTATCCTTCGCTCGGCAGCGTCTGCACGATCTTCGGATACCACGCTTCCAGCGTCGGCCGCAGCTTCGTCTCGACCCAATCCTTCAACTCCGGCGTCTCCGAATAGTCGATCTTGATCTCGTACTTCGGCTGTGGCTTGGCTCGCTGTGCCAGGGCCGGCGCTGCAACGATCAACAGGCAAGAAAAAAGGCCGATCACCGACGATCCGAATAGCCAGCCACGTGAAATGTTCATGATGTCTCTCTTCCATCCGCACTCTGTCGCGGCTTCGATGATAGATCCGAATTCTTCGCGATCGGTTGCACCTCAAACGCCCGACCCGCGAAGACGCGCCCCGAATCCTGTCCGATCGCTCCGCGTTTTGCCAGAACGAGCGCTTTGGCCCGCTCGAACTCCTGCGGCGAAATCTGTCCGCTCGTCATCATGACGTGAAGGTCGTTGATGCTAAAGTCGAACGACATACTTTTCGCACGTCGTTCGAGCGACCGCCGGACGAAGCGCATGACGGCGAGCAAACCGGCAAACCCGGCCACCGCGACGCCCATCCAGATCGCAATCGAGTTCGACATCGCGCGTACGCCGCTGTCCGGGTTAGATGCGTCCAAGTTTCGAACGTTCCGCCAGCATGTTACAGAAGAGTGCGCCCTGCCCGATCGCGTCATCGAGGGCCACGTGTGTATGCGGGAGCTTGTCAAACCACCGAGCGGGCATGTTTCGTTTTGTCGAGTCGCGATAGCCTTTGCCGAGCAGCGCCATTGCGTACGTCTTGATGTCCAGTGCCGAGTGGGAAAACGGGCTCTCGCCGGCGAAGCGGATCAGGTACCAGTAGACGAAGAGAAAATCGAACGCGGCAGGATATGCAACAAAAACCGGCTTGCCTGGCAGTCCCTTGAGCCACCGCACATATTCCGGCATCACCTCGTCGGGTGGGCGAGCGCCCGTTCGACTCGCTTCCCAAGCCTCTGGCTGTGACGCCCAGAACTCCATGGTCTTTGGATCACCTTTTGCGCCGTCCAGCAGCTCCAAATTCGCCGAGAACGTTGAGACCATCTGCTTTTCCGCCGTGAACGCGGCCGATGCGAAGCTGAGCATCGAGTTCGGCCCGGGGATCGGGCCGTCGGTTTCGCAGTCGGTGCTGACGTAGATCTCGGGAACCATATTTTACGCTTCGTCCGATCGAAAAAGCCTTGTCGCGGACTACTGTGGAAGGGGGATAACGCAATTCCACCGCTGGGACTTCAGTCCAGAGCGCGCAGGGTTGTTGTTCACGTATCGAATCGCTTGGTGAAGATACTCTTTCGAGTCGATGAACGGACACCAGTAATTCCGTGCCCAGGGTGAAGGGAGCGTTCCGTCGGCACGACGATGATTTGCGAAGGGATGGAGCGATTCCTTGTTCAACTGCATGGTTGCCTTCGCTTTCATGTGCGTGGAGATTTGATCGATATCGCGCTGGTGAGCGCCGAGGACGGCATGTGAGTGATCAGGGAGGATTGCGAGCGCAAAAATCGCGTAATCCGCTTCCTGCGCCGCAATGTCGAATCCGCGAGCGATCTCGCGAGCTTGGATGCCGGTGAATCGGACGGGGTCGTAACGAAGCGCCTCCTGGGCGCGCTTGCGCAATTTGCGGTCGTGGGGGATGTGGGCAACGGACTCGGTTGTGTTGACCTTTGTTGCGGGTCCGAACCGGAGCAGTTCGTAGACGCGAATCGTTTCGGACCAGGAGCCGCGCGGGTCGTTTGGCAACCAAAAACCGTATGCGCTGAAAATGAAGTGATACCCCAGGATCACGCGATGAGCATAACCGATTCGATGTTGAAGAAAAACGCGACAAGTCGCGTCGCTTCATGAAGCGACGCGATTTATCGCGCGCTTTCTCTTCGCGCTGATCCGCTACATCTTCCCAATCATCGCATCCCCAAACTCACTGCACTTGATCTTCGTCGCGCCTTCCATCAACCGTGCAAAATCGTAGGTGACCATCTTCGCGCCAATCGCGCGCTCCAACCCTTTCACGATCATGTCCGCGGCTTCCTGCCAGCCCATGTATTCGAGCATCATGACGCCCGAAAGGATCACACTGCCGGGGTTGACGACGTCCTGGTTGGCGTATTTGGGCGCGGTGCCGTGGGTGGCTTCGAAGACGGCATGACCGGTGATGTAGTTGATGTTGCCGCCGGGCGCGATGCCGATGCCGCCGACTTGGGCTGCGAGGGCATCGCTGAGGTAGTCACCGTTGAGGTTGAGCGTCGCGATGACGTCGAAATCCTCGGGACGCGTGAGTACCTGTTGCAGCGTGATGTCGGCGATCGCATCCTTGATCACCAGTCCCGCGCCGGGCTTGCCATCGGGAATCTTGCACCAGGGGCCGCCATCGATCTCGACCGCGCCGAACAGCTCTTTCGCGAGTTGGTATCCCCAGTCGCGGAAGGCCCCCTCGGTGAACTTCATGATGTTCCCCTTGTGCACGAGCGTGACGCTCTTGCGCTTGTGCTTGATCGCGTACTGGATCGCTGAAGCGATCAGGCGCATCGATCCGGCCTTGCTCACGGGTTTGATGCCAATGCCCACTTCGACCTTGTCTGATCCGGTCTTGTTCGGGCAGACCGCTTTGGTGAACTCCAGGGTCTTCTCTGCCGTGCCGAAGCGCACCTTCCCGAACGCCTTCGCATCAAATCCCTTGAGGAAGTCCAGAACGGCTTGAGATTCCTTCGTCCCCGCCGCGTATTCGATGCCCGCATAAATGTCTTCCGTGTTCTCACGGAAGATCACCATGTCTACCTTCTCCGGGTGCTTCACCGGCGACGGCACGCCCGTGAAATATCGCACGGGGCGCAGGCAGACGTAGAGGTCGAGCATCTGCCGCAGCGCGACGTTGAGCGAGCGAATCCCGCCGCCGACGGGCGTGGTCAGCGGACCCTTAATGCCGACGAGGTAATGCTTGAATGCATCGACCGTGTCATCCGGCAGCCAGTTGTTCAGCTTGTCGAACGACTTCTGCCCCGCGAGCACTTCAAACCACGCGATTTTCCGCTTGCCGGAATAGGCTTTTTGCACAGCCGCGTCGAAGACGCGCACGCTGGACCGCCAGATGTCAGGACCGGTGCCATCCCCTTCGATGAAGGGAATCACCGGGTGGTCCGGCACATTCAGTTTTCCATTGCTGATCGAGATTGTTTGACCACTGGCGGGGGGCGTTACGTCTTTGAACTGGGGCATCGCGAACCGTCCTCAAAATCGAAGGAAAGCAGCATCGAGCAAGGCACGACCCGCGTGCCCGCCCTGCGGGAAGAGGCGAACCGTATCGGTCGGTGTTAGGAGAATCAAGGGGAAGACGCCGCGCGTTCTCCATCTCGGCAGCCGGACAGAATGTCCAACGTCCGCTAAATCGTTTTGCCAACTTCGGACGATAGGGGGAAAGCCCAGAATCCATCTTTGATCGCATGCGGAAAGGCATCTACCCAAGATGAATGAGCGTTCGTCGTCTTCTCAACACAGCTCAATACTGCATCGACGACACCGCGCGCGTCCGATGCTAGAAGTGCTCGAAGACCGCCGTGTCCTCTCCGCGGTAGCTGAAGTTGAGCCGAACGATACCGTTGTCCATGCGCAGTCGCTCGGCAACTTCAATAACCAGTCCGCCGACATCAACGGTTCCGTGGGTGACGGCGCGAACGACGCCAAAGATGTGGATTTCTACAAGATCACGTTAGTGCAGACGACGCATCTGTCGCTGACGGTCACCGCCGCGGACAGCGCGAACCTCAACGCGATCGTAAGCCTTTACAACACCGACTTAGCCAACACATTCGATCCCTCGGGCTACAGCGGCCATCGATTGCTCTCGCAATCGGTCGGCTCGAGTGGCACGGCGGCGCTTACGCGGGATCTGAGCGCGGGGACCTATTACATCGCGGTCAGCGGCGAGGGGAACCGCTACTTCTTCCCGATGCTGCAAGACAGCGGACGAGATGGAGAGACTGGCGCCTACCAACTTCACATCGACGGCGCGTCGATCGCCAGTCCGTCATTCGTGCTCGCCACCGAGTTTGATGATGTCACGCAGTTCGATACGAACAACTTTCCCGTCGTGCACACACCGCCGCAGGTGTTGCACTATGACACGACCAGCCCGCTGGATGTCAACGCTGACATCCAGATGTATGACATTGATTACAACCCGATTCCGTTTTCGACTTACACGAGTACAAGCGCGTCGGAGCTTCAAATCACACCATCGCGCGCTTTGCCGCCGAATACGTATCAGATTTTCGCATATGACTCGAACAGTAATCTCATGATCGAGTCGTACTTTACGGTCGATGGTGTCTCGGGGAACACCAATGGAGATGCGCCGGATACCATCGATCATGCCCGAGACCTGGGAGACATCAGCGACGGATCGCTCGCGCAATTCAAGGGCACGATCGGCGACAATTCCGACTACACGCCCCTTGATTCCAACGGCAACGCGGTGCTCGATCCGCACATCGGCAACGTGGTAAACCAGGTAGATGTCTATCACTTCACGATCAGCGGCAACCCGAACCAGCCGTTCGACTTCGTCGCCGATGCATCCGCGGGACGAATCGGCTCGGGATTCGACCCGGCGATGACGCTTTTCCGTGTCGAGAACGGCGCGGCGGTCGCAATCGCGGGAAGCAAGGACGCCCTCGACCAGACCGCCGGCGAGGTCGAAAGCGGCGGCACTGCGACGTTCCCGTATTACTTCGAATCGCACATCGCCGTCTCGCTGACGCCAGGCGATTATTACGTCGCGATCGGCAGCGGCAACAATTACGCCGATCCGACGGTCCCACGAAACTTCGGCGCGGGTGGAGTCTTTGATCCGCTCGTCTCGCAGAGCGGAACAGCGGGCAACTCGACGGGGCCGTATCTCCTGAGCGTGAGTGCAACGTCAACACCCCCCGCGATTACCAGCGCCGATCACGCGACGTTCACTGCAGGTTCCTTGGGAACATTCACGGTGACGACGACCGGCACGGGCAGCGCGGCGATAACCCGCACCGGCGCATTGCCTTCCGGCATCTCATTCGTCGATAACGGCGACGGCACCGCCACGCTTTCCGGCACGCCCGCCGCGGATACGGGAGAGGAGTACGAATTCACGATCACCGCGTCGAACAATGTCGATCCGGATGCGACGCAGACCTTCACGCTGACGGTGAACGAAGCGCCATCGATCTTCAGCGTCGATCACATAACGTTCACGGTAGGCTCTGCGGGATCGTTCATCGTTCGGTCCAGCGGATTCCCGACGGCCGCGCTCTCTGGAACTGGCGCAATTCCCGTCGGTGTCGTGTTTACGGATAACGGCGACGGCACTGCAACGTTGTCGGGCACGCCCGTTGATGCCACGGACGCGACGTACCCGCTGACGCTTCATGCCAGCAACGGCGTTGGGGCAACGGCGGATCAGTCGTTCACGCTGACCATCCAGCCGGCATCGCCAACCCCCAGCACGGACGTGGCCCCGACGATCACCAGCGCGGATCACGTTGCCTTCATCGCCGGCACTGCGGGATCGTTTACGGTGACGACCAACGGCACGCCGGTCGCGTCGCTAGTTCATTCCGGATTGCTGCCATCAGGCGTCACCTTTACCGATAATGGCGACGGCACCGCAACGATTTCGGGTACGGCGGGGGCGGGGGCCGCGACCGACTTCCCGATCTCAATCGTCGCCAGCAACGGCACCGCGCCCGATGCGACGCAGGACTTCCTGCTTACGGTCGCCGGCCCCCGTCCGCTCATCATTGGTCCCGGCAATCGCGGCGACGAGATCCAGGTCAGTAACGCCGACGGCTCCACTCGCTTCTCGATCACCGACCCTTTTGAGCTTGGCCGCAGGCGAACCGAGCTTCGTGTCGCATCTGCCGACCTCACCGGCGACGGCACGCCGGACATCATCGTCGCGTCCGGCCCGGGCGGGCCGGGTCAAGTGGCCACCTTCGATGGCATCACCGGCGACAAGCTTACGGGCTTCGACGCATTCGCAACCGCAACGCGCGGCGGGGCTTTCGTCGCGGCGGGGGACGTGAACAACGACGGCACACCGGACATCGTTGTCGGTCAGGGACGAGGCAGGGGAGCGCAAGTTCGAGTCTTCGATGGGACGGACCAATCGGTGATGGCGGAGTTCAGTCCTTTTGGAATGACGAATCCCGTCGCGGTTCGCGTGGCGGTTGCGGACGTCGATGGAGACGGGTTTGCCGACGTCATCGCAGCGCCCGGCCCGACCGGTCGAAACGCCGCGGTGAGCGTCTTTGACGGCCATGACCTTTCAGCCGGCAACGCCACGATGTTGTCGTCCTTCTCCCCGTTCGGCCCGGCCTACACGCGCGGCGCGTTCGTCGCGACCGGCGACATCGACGCCGACGGCACCCCTGAGATCATCGTCTCCAAATCGCGCGGGCGCCGCTCCTCCGTCGCCGTCTTCGACGCATCCGACCTGCAGACTCCAACGACGACGTTCTCCACTCCCTCCTCGACTGGAGTGCGAATCGCCGTCTACGACTTCAACGGCGACGGCCACGACGACATCTTCGCCGCCACCACGGTGCGGCGATCGTCTATCATCTCAGTCATCAGCGGCGCTGACGGCTCGACGCTCCACACCTTCCAAGCCACAGGACGCGGCGGCGTATTCGTGGCGTGACACAAACGAAAGACCCCGCCGGTAAGGGCGGGGTCTTTGTCGTCTAGTAGTTCAAAACGTGCGCGAATGGCGCGTGCTCATCACTTGATGAACAACATCTCCCGATACGTCGGCAGCGGCCAGAGGTCGTCGCTGACGATCGCTTCAAGTTTGTCGCCCGCGATACGAAGCGTATTGAGCGCGGGGAAGACGTGTTCGCGCATGTGCTTGGCGTGGCCGAAGGGCTCGCCGTCGCCGTGGTGCGCCTGTGCCTTCTCCAAGCCGGTAATGCCGCGCTGGAGGTCGTTGAGCGTGCTGACGAGCGTCGAGAGCGTCTCCAGTCCCGCGGGCTGCGCCGCGCCGGCGGCCTTCGCGGCGGCGATGCTCTCGGCCAACTCCTTCTGGTACCGCATCGCGGCGGGAAGGATCATCGTCTTGGCCATCAGAAGCGCCGTGTTCGCCTCGATGTTCAACGTCTTCACGTACGCTTCGGACAGGATGTTGAAGCGGCTCTGAAGCTCCTTCTCAGAGTAGACCTTGTACTTCGTAAACAGGTCGATCGTGTCCTTGCGCGTGACGACCGGCAGGGCCTCGATCGTGTGCTTGTGGTTGGGCAGGCCGCGCTTCTCGGCCTCGGCGTGCCACTCTTCGGCGTAGCCGTTGCCGTTGAAGATGACCTTCTTCCCTTCCTTGATGATGCTGGGAAGCAGATCCTGAATGGCCTTGGTGAGGTCTTTGCCACCTTTCACGTCGGCTTCAAGCTTCGTCGCCATGTAGTCGAGCGATTCGGCGACGATCGTATTCAGGACCGTGTTGGCGCCAGAGATGTTGGCCTTTCCAGCACAGTGGGATCCGAAGCTTGGAATTCACGTGACTTGAAGTCGCGGC
>JADMIO011437923.1_pt1 | contig 20844 bp, 16 predicted proteins | sample 8958161 | NCBI WGS metagenome assembly JADMIO01 (sample SAMN16585339, study PRJNA669376) | soil metagenome | isolation source: Crop rotation soil | place: USA: Cullars Rotation, Alabama | collected 2011 | reverse complement strand
GCCCCCCGCCGCACGGCGCCTTTGTTCGCTGCGCCTCCGATCGCTGCGTATTAGGCGAGGGCGATGCGGGCCGACTACGCTTCCAGGTGATCCGCGGAAAGGCAGCACCGGTGCGCGAGCTCGAGGCCTTCAGAGGAGATGCGCAGCGCTGGGATCTTTCGCGCGACGGCCGGATGATCGCCTCCTTCGATGGACGCCGATCGCTCGCAATCATCGATCTCGACAGCGACGCCCGTTCGTTTCATACGCTGCCCGCCGGTTTCGCCGTACAAAACGTAGCCTTCGGATGTCGCGCGAATTCATTTTTTCTCAGCGGTTACGGGAACGCTCGGGAGTCGTTTCAGATCCTCGACTACGACGTGCAGAGCGGCGAAGCGCGCCCGATCCGAGAGAGCAGCGGCAAGCTCTTTACCCGTCCGATGCCTTCACCCGATTGCCGTCACTTGCTCTTCGGAACATTCGACTTCGATACCGACGTCTGGACGACGACGCTCGATTGAACCGCGAGCCAAGACGAACGCGCGGACTTTGAGACCGACGTGAGCATCGGATTCGCGTTTGCGGTTCCCAAGAGACGTGCGAAATCTTGGCCGATCTGCGGTGTGAGGCGATCGCGCGGATCGGTGCCGAGTGCCGCCCCGGTCAACGCGGCCAGCTGCATCAAGAGGGGAGCGCTCCCGTGAGGCACTTTCGTAAACAAACGGAGGGCGAGTTTGAAGAGTTCTCGCCCGATCGCGGTTCGGGAAACGGAATCGAAACCGGAAAAGCGTGTGCACCATCGTTTGAAGGCGCTTTCTTCGAGTTGAAGAACGCCGTTGATGACGACGCAATCTTCGATCACAGCTCGGACTTCGCAAGAAAACTTGGACATCGAAGCGCTCCGCTCATCCGCGCAGGCAACCGAGAACGTAGTCGGGAAAGCTCTCGCGCGACACGAGTGCTATCTTCAGCCAATTTTTTGGCGCGAGCATGCGCTCGATGGATTCGGGCGGGATCACGACGGCGCTGAGAAAAGAGGCGTGTTCCGGATGCATGCAAGCCAAATGAATCGCGCCGGTCTCCGTCGAGGCGCCGAGAACGACGAATTCACCGTCGGCGAGCGCAGGGTTCCATTGAAAAGCCACGCCCGCTTGGATGATCTCTCCCTTTTTCACGGGACAATCGTCAGGCGTCTGCGAGAGCGTGTCCCAGGCGGCGAACTGCGACAAAAGGATCATCGGCTGCATGGCGGTGAGAAGATCGAAGACGAGATCGAGATCGAAGGTGCCGGACTTCGTCGCGAGGGGCGGCTCGGGCTCGTCAGGGGACTCGACGAATAGTCGCAGCCGCACTTCGCGGGGTGGAGGAGCTTCGCCTTCTGCGGCTTTCGGCTTTCGGAAAAGCCCGGCGAGATCGCCGATCCCGAAGGGGATGAAATCGAAGGCGCTCCACATCACTGTCTTGGCGTTATCGACCGTGAATTGAGCGGTGTTGCTAGGTCTCCGTTTGAGACCTGAGGACGAAGCTCACGACGTCGTAAACGGGTCCCGATCGTTTTGCGTCAATGTGAAGCGCGCGCGCGGATTCGTCGAAGACCCCGAGTCGATACCTGTCAAAACTGAATGCCTCGAGCTGATGAGTCGCGCACATCAACGAAGATCCGGAATCTGAACACTCGAAAACATGCCGTCGCGGATCAACGTTCTCAGCGGGGCGATCGTCTGTCTGTTGCTGTCGGTGGGCTGCCACGAGAACGATCCAGGCGTGGTGGCCGAAGCCGATCACCCATCACCGCCGGCATCCGATCCGATGCCGATGGTGATGCCGATGCAGGCGATCGATGCGGGCGACACGACGATGAGTGCTCCTGTTGATGCCGGGTCGATGATCGGCCCGCAGGATGCCGGCATGAGGTCGGCTCCGGACGCAAGCAGCGCGCCTTATGACGCGGGCCCGGCCGCGCAAGGAGAGGCGATGGTTGCGGCCATGAGCGACGACTTCGAGGAGTCCTCGCTGTCCGCGCACTGGGCATTGCTCGACTCGCGAAACGCCGCCGATGCGCGGGTCGATTCCGGTCGATTGATCTTGGAGATGAGATCGACGGCGCTCTGGTACAACGCACAAAATGCTCCGCTCCTCTCAAAGACGATCAACGGCAACTTCCGGATGACGGCTCGTGTGCATGCCTATCGAGCCTCCGATCCCCGGATGCCGCTGGTGCGAGAGGTCCATCTCGGGGGTCTGATGGCGCGCGATCCCGACAACCGCGGTCCGACGCCCAACGAAAACTACGTGCTGATCGTTCTTGGGCGGGCTTATGCCCCGGAGAATTCGGTTGAAACCAAGACGACCGTCGACAGCATGAGCACCTGGAACAGCCCCGCTTGGCCGACGACAGAAGCGGAGCTCCGGATCTGCCGCGTCGGTTCGTCGTTCAATATGTACAAGCGTAACCTTGGGGCAACCGCTTGGACTTTGGCGATGACCTACGATCGCCCGGACCTTCCGCCCACCCTCCAGGTTGGGGCTTGCGCATATGCGAGCGGCTCTCCGACGATGCCACCCGATCTGCGCATCGAATACGACGAGATTACGTTTTCGACCGTCGAAAGCGTCGCCGATTGCCTCCTCTGACACGCTTGCTCAGCCCCCTTACCTCGACGGCTTGGCCGAGGTATGACGGGATCTGCGATGACGGCCGAGAGCGCAGAGTCCTCTGGAGGAGACCGGATCCGAAACCTGATCACCCTTCAGGGTGATGCTGCGTTGATGACGCGCATTCCTTCCGAGTTGCGCGTCGAGATCGACAAAGAGTTCACGCGCTACACACGCAAGCGCAGCGCAGCCGAGCTGCTGACGTCCGCGAGTCTATTCGAGGAAGCGTGGCCGATCGCGCGCGATGCCTATAAAGCGGCGCGGGCGACCGCCGATCGCATCGCCGAGACCGGTCTATTGCCGATGCCCAAATCGTTGTCGACGCTCGCCGAAGCGGCCGACCGCACGATCGCCGAGGTCGAAGGCTCGCAGCGCGCCGTCGATCGGCGAACGATCCACGCGATGTTGACCCCGACGGAAGCGATCGACCCGCTTTGTCGCAAGTTTACGACCACCTCTTTCGATGTTCAGCTCCGACGCTTCATGCGCGTGGGTGTGCTCCTCGCGTTTGCCGCCGTCCTCGCGTTCCAATTTATTCCGCGCATGTCGGCCGCCGCCAGCGCGAGTTACAACGACAATTTTGTCCCGCGTTATGTGCTCGATGGCGATCGCAAAACTTCATGGTTCCTTCCCGATCGAGCCGAGGGTTGGATCGACATCCTCGCGAGTCGTCCGATCAATCTGCACCGCGTCATGATCGCCAACGGAGTCAATGGCCCGCTCGATCGGGGTGCCAAAGACATCGAGATCGTCGCTTTTCGCAACCAGACGATCATCAACTCCGCCAAAGGAACGATGCCGACCCCGGTCGCCAATCCGAAATTCTCGGAAGTCGCGCTCGAGGCACAAGACATCGATCGTGTTCGCATCAATGTGAAGAGCTTCTACGGTTCGGGCGGCGGCTTCTCCGATATCAAACTCGAGTAATCGGGAGCGCGAACGACGCGCACGCCGCCCAGCGATCGCCGTGAACTCGCCGCGATCCGTGCGGATCGACGAGTCTTCTCGGATCGCCCCGAACTCGTGCCAGATCGGCGCACTTTGACGTCGCAGATCCGGATCGAATCGCGGCGCGTCGTTTCGTGTCGCGGGCCTGCATCATGCGGAGCGCGAGAACGCCGCTTGCGAGATCGCGTTGGCGATCGCGATCTTCGACCTTATTCCCTCGTGCAGTCCGACACCGAAATCGATCCTCGAGCAAGGTTCGTTGTTTTGAAATGGATCGAGAGGTGTGGCCCTTGCTTTGCTCATGTAAGCGCCATGACCTCGACAAGGATTGCACAGCAAGCAGGTTGGCTTCGCGCGGCATTAGGAATGGCTGCGCTCGGACTCGCGCTCGGAAACATCAACTGTTCGCCGCCCTCCGCGGACGACTCGCAAGAGAACCTCGATGAACTTCGTCTCGGCCGAACTCTCGGTCGCAACTTGGCTGCGATCGGCGAATTGCCGGATTTCAACGGCGATGGGATGGACGATTACTACTATCGGCACCTTCAGGGCGGCGGGAACATTCTCAAGTTCAACAACTACAAGCAGACGGGATCATACATGGGAGACGTTGCCGTCCCCGGACTCCCCTATGATTGGTGGCAATACAAGATCATGCTCGCGGACGTGAACGGGGATGGATTATCGGATCTCTACCTGCATTCGAAGGTGAACGGCGGATACGACTATCTCGGCCTCGGCCTCGGCAATGGCCAGTTTCAGATCTGGACCCAAGTGTTTCCTTACAATTGGTACATCTTCGATGCGGAGCTCGGCGATGTCGACGGCGACGGCCGGGCGGACTTGGTCCTCGCCGGTGTCTACGGCATCTATTACGGGCGATCGAACGGCGTCGATTTTCACCTTTGGGACAACTACATCGCTGGCGACTATCACGAGTGGGTTCCGCGGATGGGTGATTTCAATGGCGACGGGCGCGCCGATCTCTATCTGCATGCGCGCGCCAATTCGTCGCGCACCGTCGATCTGATGGCCTTCTCAAATGGATCGGGCTTCATTCTCTGGAGCGGCATCTTTCCCTATGATTGGCGCGGGTACGAGATGCATTTCGCCGATATCAACGGAGACCGAAAGGCGGACATCTACGGCCACGGCTTGCCAGGAACCCACGCCAACGATTGGTTCGCGCTTTCCAACGGAACGGCCTTCAACTTCATCACCTGGGTCAATGACGATGATTGGACGGACCTCGAGGTTCGCCTCGGCGACGTGACGGGAGACGGACAAGCTGACCTGGTCCTTCGTTCAATCGGGCACAAGCCGGGACGCCGAGCTTCGTACGCGTACTTCGGGGTCGCGGCGTCGATCGGCAATTCTTTTGATCTCGTGGAGGAAGACCAGGAGACGGTCGACAACAACTTGGCGTTCTCCGACCTCTGAATCGTCGACTTCTCAACTCATAGCCCAGCGGACGCAAAAACGCCCCTTCGGCGCCATTCACTATAATGGAGGCGTGCGACTCGATTTTCGTGAGCCCTTTGCGCTGCAACGGGCGCAGACGCTCTTCGAGTCCGTTCGGCTGCACCTCCTCTTCGATGGCACCGGACTCGTCCAGGTTCTCACCGACGACGGCTTCGATGGTCCGAATCCACCCGCGCGCAGCAACGATGTCCTGCTCGGGCGCGAGCGCTTGTATCGTCTGCATCGCTCGCGGGTTGGAGCATCGGATCGAGAGCTGATCGAGCTCGATCGATCGACGGCCACGACTGCACTTCGCGCCTTGAATCTGACGAATCGCACGTTGCTCGCCGTTGCCGAACAGTGTGTCTCGGGACTCGAGTTGCGCGGTGAAAGCAACCTCCTCGGCGATCTGGCGAAACGTCTCGGTGAATCCGCTTTTCGAGCTCGAAGGCTGCCGCCGCAGATCACTTACGCCGAACCCAACGTCATCGATGAGGCGATCGCGACCTCGCGGGCACTGATCGCCCGCGTCGCCCGTGTGCTCGAAGTCTCTGCGCTCTATTGCACTGCCAGCGAGGCCGCAGAAGAACTGACGCTCTTCGGTGATGTGTCCGTCCCTCTCGACAACGGGCGTCGGATCCAAAAGCTGCAAGCGCGTCGGCAGAGCGTAGCGGAGGCCGTCGAAAAGTTTCATGCCGCCCTGCTGCCGCACTATCTCCTGCAGCTTCATCCCGAACATCCGATCGGCATCCTGGCCGGGGTACTGCAGATCGGCAAAGACTTCCCTTTTGGCGAAGTCTCGTTCGCGGAGATGACGTTTGCCGATCGACTCCTCGACCTGTGCGAGCGAAGCGGCTTCACTCCGCAGCAGATCACCGAGCTCGTCGAAGCCACATTATTCAACGAGGGTGCGCATCGTTTGACCGCCCGCGATGGATCGCGCCTGCATCGGATTCGCGACTGTTTCGATCGCGGCAGCGCTGATCCGAGCTCGCGCGCTCTCTACCTCGATCTCCTTTTTTCTCGCGTGGCGTCGGCGATCGAGCCGGGAGGAGATTTCGAAACGACGTTGAGACTCGTTTCGGCGCCGAAGACCCGCTGACTGAGATCAGCGAGCACCAAACGTTTGAGTCGCGTAATCGCCATAGGTTGTTCCGGCGCCGTAGGCGAAGCCGATCCCGATCTCGTTTGAACCACCGCTCATGATGTTCAAACAGTGTCCGGTCGAGGTCATCCAACCGTCGACCATCGCGGGCGGAGTCGGGTAGCCCGCGGCGACATTTTCTCCCCGTGCCTGGGCGGTGTAGCCGGCGCGCGAAATCCGTTGTTGGAAGTTCGATCCGTCGGAGCCGGTGTGAGAGACGAAATTGTTCGTCACCATGTCCAGGCTGTGGCAGCGCGCGGCGATTCGAAGCTGAAGGTTGTGCACGAAGATCGGGGCCGGTGCTTGCGCTGCGCCTCCGCAGGTCGCGCCGCTCATCCGCTCTACGTTGACGAGCGCGAGGACCTGATCTTCGAACGCGACCCAATCCGCGGGCCAGGAAGAAGGAACGGTGCAGTCGGGTGGTCCCGGTTGTTGCACGACACCGCTATCGGCCGCGCCCGAATCGATAGGTTCACTCGCATCGGCGGCACCGGCGTCGACTGCGGTTCCAGCGTCGACCGCGCCTTCAGCGTCCAACGGCGAAGCGGCGTCGGGGTACGCTTCGGCGTCGGCTGCGATGCCGGCATCTTCGACAGAATCCACAAAGTGATGCCGCCGCGTGTTTTGCGAGTGCGCCGCGTGCAATTTCTCAGCGAGCGCTTCGGACAGGCTCGAGGGCATCGAGCTCGAGGCTTCATCTTCGCGCGCATCTCCGATCGTGCCTTCGCAACCCGTCGCGAAGACGCTCAAAAGGATCCGGATCAAGATGGCGCGGTTCGTCCGCAAGCGGGCGATCATTGAGCGAACTCTAATCAATTTATGCGCCACGCCAAGCTGTGGTCATCGCCGCGCAGAAAGCGGCGGTCGCACCTTCGCCGAAGGGGAAGAGAGTCCTCACCCGGAAAAGCCGGTGATATGACGTCGCACCCAAGCGGGATCGTTTGGGGTCGCATTTTCAATCAGCACACGATGGCGATCGATCTCGAGACGGAGCGCAGTCAAACGCGCTTCACGCTCGGCGGGAGGGAGCGAAACGAGATTGCGGACGGCTTGGATCGCGAGGCTTCCGTAGCTGTCGAAGGCGTCGCGACACTGCTGGCGATGCGGATACGAAACGGTGCCGCCGCGTCCCGTGCGGACGGCGTCGTGGTTCGAGAGCGTGCGGGCTTCGTGGAGCCAATAGGTGCCAAGGCCCGAGAGCGCGCGCAGAATGCGATCGGCAATGCGCCTCGCGTCTTGAATGGGGAGCGCCCAGGCTTCGAGCATGCCTGCATCGTAGGCCTCAGCGCTCGCCTCGCTCCATTCGCGCGAAGCAGGATCGAGTCTTGCGAGCACGTGCTCCATCTCGGGCGAGCGCTGCCGCATCATGAACACGCCCGGCGCCCACGGTACGTTAGTGTTTACGACGGCGGTGCCCGCTCCGAGATCCGCGGACGCAGTCTCGGGACCGTTGAGCATCGTTGCCCATTCGGGTCGTCGCAGATCGGCGGCGGTCAGACTCAGTCCGAGCTCGCCATTCGCGAACCGGGCCGCCCCTTCGAGATCTTTAGGGTCGTTGCCGGCCGTTTCGACGTAGCGGCGAAGTACATCCGGAAGTCCCTTCGGTATCGTCATGACGGTCGATAGATTGTCGTCCGCAATACCTTGGGCGTTGCGTTGTTCGCGCGCGTGGCAGGGAACCGCGCGAGTGAGGGTCCATCTCTGATTCGAGATCGCGCAAGATCGGCTCGAAATCAGCGCAGATCATCGTAGGGAAAGTGGGCCGGGGTCGGGGGCCGAAGGGCGAACGCGGCGATTGCAGCTTCTGCTGCGTCATAGAGTGCATATGCGGCCCGGCGCGCGCGGCGCGCTTCGAGAAGCGGTCCGGCCTCGCGTGAAACCCAACTGGCAAGCCATGTGAACATCCCTGGGTCTGCTCCACCCCAACGGATGAGAGCGAGCTCGTGGTCGTTGTGAGCGATCATCGACGCTTCCTCTGCGCGCTCCGCCTGAACCGCGAGCGCACGATAATGCTCGGCAAGTTCGGGGCGACTGGTGGCAATCTCGCAGAGTGCCCGGTGAAAATGCGCCGAGCGAGCAGCGAGCTCCAAACGATCGACCCGACGATAGTGGACATCGAATGCGCTGTTTCGTTTGTGGTGAGGCTCGAACTCTGTCACCGACTGCTGCGCCGACTCGACGCTTCGCGTTTGCTGCTCAACTTCGGCGATCGCGATCGCCGCGGCACTCGTTCCTGAGGCGAGTCTTGCGATCTTTGCTTCGGCGACGGCGAGGTCGGCACGCGCACTTCGAAGGTCCTCGTCGCATCCGTTGACGCCTCTTCGGAGCACGACGGCCTCGCGACTGAACATGTCGAACACCGCAAGAATCGAATCCGCGGTGGTCTCGTCCAAGCGCCGCTTCAAATCCGCCCTGCGGGATTCGATCCTTTGGATCGAAGCTCGCGCGTTGGATCGCGCTTCCATGGCTGATCGATAGGCGGCTGCTTCTTGTGGAAAGGCCTCGAGTCTCGCAGTCTTCGTGCCCAGGGCGCTCGTCTCTCGTTTGAGTGCGTCGCTTCGTCGATCGCGTTCTGCGTCCGCTTCGACCCGCAAGCGATGAAGGATCAGCGTGCGCTTGCCGGCCATGAAGTCCTGGCGTGTCCATTCGGCCACGAAGAGGCGCGCACTTTCGGGATCACGGGCCAGCCGGGAGAGGAACGCTCGTCCTCGCGTTCGCTCCGCCGATTTGTGGCGCAACAACTCTCGTTCTCTCCAATTTGAGCGGCCGGCGTCGATCGCTTGCCGGAGACGCTTTATTGTTTCGTTCGCCGAATCCGTGTTGAGCGCCGCCGCTTTGTAAGCCTCGAGCAGACGCGGCGCTTCGAAGGCGAGGGCACTCCGAGCCTCTCGTGCTTGGCGAAGGAGAACAGCCTCCGATTCCATGCCGTCCACTTTCTCCAAGTCGGCTCGAGCGAGCGCGCTGAACTTTTCCGCGAGCGTATCTCGCCTGACGGGCGCTGCACCTCGAGGGGCCACGTTGTCTGCAACGTCTTGCAGTATGGGTTCGATCGATCCACGTGCGGCAGCACCGCCGGAAATGCGAGAAAACATGCGCCGATGTATCGGATTCGAACGCGCGAGCGTTGCTCGTTGATCCGAGGGCAGCGCAATCAAACGTCACCGCTCAAAGAGGCTGAAGACGATTGCCGAAGCGCGCACGGATCGTTTCGACGTGACTTCGGTCGAGCGTGTAGTGGAAGGCGAGGCGCAATTTCTCGAGCGCGGGTAGTCGCGCAAACTCGAGCACCGCGGTGACGTCGGCCTCGCGGACGTAGCCGAAGTCGAAGAAACGTAGCGCCGCAAGTCTTTCCGCATTGCCAGCGACGATCGCCGCGATCGGCTCCTGATCGTGGGCCATGAATAACGAGAGCGATTCGAGGCTCGGAGCGAACGGCGCTCCGAGCAAGGTTTCGATGCCCTCGGCGCGGATCCTTGGATTGGCGGTGAGCACGCGTCGCAGCCGGTCGAGCGACCGACTCTCGCGGAGCGCGCGCATGCTGGCGTCGGTGAGCCCGAGCGCTTGCAGCGAGAGCTCCTCGAGCTGAGAAAGGTGAGGCGATCGTGCGAATGCTTCGGTGCCCCGATCTTCGATCGCATTGAAGGCCAAGCTGAGACGGCGAAGATTGGAAAGTGCGGGCGACACTGCCAATCGAGTCGCAGAGGCGATCGAGAGCGCGCAGCTCTCGAGGTCGAGCGCTTCGAGTGCTCCGAAGTGTTGCGCTTGTGCGAGCGCCTCGGATGCTTCCTTGTTGAGGCGGTTTTGCGCCAAGGAGAGCGATCGGAGACGCGCGAGCGCGGGATGAGCGAGGATCTTGCCGAGGGTGATCGCCGCGGTTTCTGCACCCGATGTTTTCAATCCGCGGATACTCAACGCCTCGATCGGTTCGCGGCGAAAGAGCTCGTCGAGCACCGCTGCGGCTCCGATGGCGTCGAGTCTCCCGTGCGCGATGAAACCGCGACGGAAATCCCAGATCGCGCGCGGAACATGAAAAGCGCGCACCCAGGCGCCTTGATGCTTCTTGAGCAGTTCGGTGATCCGATTGTCGTGTTCGGAAGACGCGCGGCATTGCAGCGCGATCAGTTCCCCGCGCGGATCACTGCGTTCGAGCAGCCAATCGGCGATCACCAGCCGCGGTTCATCGTCGGCAGGACGCGCGATCACTTCGGCGAGAAGAGCGCGCGCCGTCGGATCGACCGAGAGATCGACGGGTTCGTACCGGCGCGGCACCCGGTCTCGTAACATGAAGAGGGATCGAGGAGAACGCGTTCAGGATGCGATCGAGGCCCGCGCCGGTCGTGGCGCGAGGATCGACTTCGCGCGCTTGCGGACGTTCTTGTCAGCGGCTTTGTCCTTCGTCGCTTCGAGCAGTGCGGGGCGTGCGCGATCCCCGAGCGCGCGCAGCAATTCCTCCGCTTGATCGGCGTGCGGTTTGGGGAGCGCGAGCAAGGAGACCAGATCGCGCACGTCATCCTCTTCGAGCGCGCTCGGATCTCGCTTCACGACGACGGCGAAATGCTGCAGCGACAGCGACTTGGTTTCCGAATGGGCGTATCCGTGCGCGAGCGCCGCGTGGAGCACGGGAATGCCGTAGCGATTCTCCTCGACGATCGCCCGTTCGAGCGTCTCGATCGCTTTGTCCGCCTTGGCTTCCGCGATCATCGTCCGCGCGGAGTGTGCGATCTCCTCGGCGCTCTGTTCGATCGGGGTCGCGACCGGGCTCCTGCTGAAGATTGCGACCACTACGAGCAAGAGCACGATCTGGATCGCGCCGAGCGCTGCGAATTTGTGGACGCGAGATCCGGGAAGGCGATCGAAGCGATCGCGGATCGCCGTCGAACGCTCGCGAAGTCGCAGGCGATCCCCGAGGCGAAGGCTGCGGGCTTTTGGCTCGACGAGATGCCAACCTTTTTCGAGCCAAAGGAACATCGTCAGCTTGGCCGCAGAAAGATCATCGTCGCTCGCCGCACTCTGCTGCAATTCCGGCGCAAAGATCGTAGCTCCTTCCGCCTGATCACCGAGCGCGACCATGCCGAGAGAGACGCGGAACGCGTGGGCAACCCATCGTGCGGACGAGCAGCGTTCGAGCGGATCGGCGGCGAGCAAGCGATCGACGATCGCCGCGAAACGAGCTCGCGCGGGATCGAGGCCTGCAGCTTCTGCGAGGGCGACGCCCGGTTCCGGGTAGCGACCGGCGATCATCTGATGCGCGATCACGCCGAGTGCGTAGAGGTCGATGCGGCGATCGAAGACCGCACCTTCGATCAACTCGGGCGCCGCATAGATGCTGCGGCGCGCTAACTCCGGTTCGCAGGTGCCGAAGTCGGTAATTCGCACTCGCTCATCGCGATCGATGATGATCCGCGCCGGCGAAAGTTCGCCGTGAACCAGACCTTGATCGTGCGCAAATTCGATCGCCTCACAGAGCTGCGCGAGGATCGGAGTCGCTTCTTCCGGTGTGAAGCGAGTTCCGCGTTCGAGGATCGCTTCCAGCGACTGACCCGCGGCGAGCTCGCGCACGAGATACGGGCGTCCTTCGAAAATGCCATGTTCGAGGACGCCGACGATGTTCGGATGTTCGATCGCCGCCAGCTGTCCCGCGGCACGCCGAAAGTTTGCTTCTCGTGTCGCATCGTTCTCACTCTCGCTTCGAAAGACTTGAAGGATCGCGCGCCGTCGATCGCTGATCGATTCGACGAAGTGGCTCTCGATGCGTGCGCCGGGGCGCGGGGCGCCAAAGGGCGCCGTCACCCTCCATTTGCCGCTGACGAGCGACGCTGATGTCTCGAGGACAGACGCCTGGGTCATGCCGCAGGAAGATGCCACCGTTATGCCGAGCCGACGTCGACCTGACAGACAGAACTTTTCGCGCCTCATTCTGGTCGCGAGAACCGAACGGCTCCCGCCACGGAGCCGATCGGCTCTCGAAGAACATCGAAAAACCGCGGGGCCGAGCGCTGACCGAGGACGTTGACACTCGGTCACGTCTATGGTCGTTCGCTTCATCGTGCACGTCGATCCACCGCAAACGCAGGGCATTTCGGCGGACATCTCCCTGACGCGAGCCCAGCCGTTGCTCGGTAAGGTTCGCTTTCTCGGAGTCGCCCTGATCTGGACCGTGCTCCTTCTTGCCGCGATCGAGATCGTACTCCGCTTGTTTCTTTGGTCACCCAAGAATTGGTTTTCGGATCCCGAGGTTGGGACCTATCGGACGCCGAACACCGAGATGATGCAGAGCCAGGAAGGCTACAGCCAAAATCGGGTCAACTCACTCGGCCTGATGAGCCCTGAAATCGGAGCCAAAACGCGGCCTCGCGTCGTGTTCATCGGTGACTCGTTCACCGAGGCGCTCGAAGTTTCGCAGCCCGAACGTTTCGCTTCGCGCATCCAAGCCCAGCTCCCCGACGTCGAGGTGATCAATGCGGGACAGATGGGCTTCTCACCGGTCAACGGCCTGCGCTTGGTCCTCAAGCTCCGACGTGAGGTGCAGCCTGATCTCGTGGTCATCGGCCTCAACGATGGTGACGTCGATGATCTGTTCGATACGACGCGGCTCCATCTCGCCACTTCGCCCGACGGAACCTTCGGGATTGCTCGTGAAGAGAAGGCCGAGTCGTTTCGCGAGCTCCGTGATTTTGTCGAGCCGCTCTCACGCCACTCCGCGCTGTTCTACTTTCTCTTCAGCCGCGGAATGTTGCGCGTCCACAATCAGCAGGATCGATTGGCGGAGAAGTTTCGATCTCCATCGGGCACTCCCGAGATCAGCCCGGTTCCGTCGTTGTCGCCCGATATGAAGCGGGCGGTGCCCTGGCTCTTTGCTGAGTTCAAGAAGCTCGAGCTCCCGTTGGTCGTCCTTTACTTTCCTGGTCTCGACTACGCGCTCGACGGATGCCACCGCCAGCGAACCGATGTCGGCGAACTCTACCATCAGAGTGCAGACCAGCTCGGCATCCCGATCGTCGACGTCGGCGATGATTTTTGCGCACGTTTTCTCGCGACGCACGAACCGAGCAACGGTTTCAACAACGGCCACGCGGGCGTTGGCCACCTCAATCTGGTCGGACATCAGATCATCGCCGATCGCGCAGCACCGGTGATCCATCGGACGCTCGAAGAGAGCGCGCGGCCCAGCGAGGGTGCGCAGTGATCTTCTCGAACGTCGAGTTCTTCGCCTTCCTGGCGATCGTTCTCGCGATCTCTTGTTTTCCGCTTCGCGAGGGCATGCGGCGCAACGTGCTCCTCGTCGCCAGCTACATCTTCTATGCCTGGTGGGACTGGCGCTTCTGCTTTCTTCTCTTCGCGACGACAACCCTCGATTTCAATGTTGCCCGCTGGATCTTCGCGGCGCGCGATCCGGTGATCAAACGACGTCTCTTGATCGCGAGCATCGTCGCGAATCTCGGTGTGCTCGGATTCTTCAAATACACGAACTTTTTTGTCGACAGCTTTGCGGCCGCCACCGGTGTTGCGGTGCCGCACCTGAGCGTCATTTTACCGGCGGGCATCTCCTTTTACACGTTCGCCTCGATGAGCTACACGATCGACGTCTATCGCGGTGAGCTCGAGCCGCTGCCCAGCCTGCGCGACTTCTCATTCTTCGTATCCTTCTTCCCCCATTTGGTCGCGGGGCCGATCGTGCGCGCCTCTTTCTTCGTGCCGCAGCTGAAAGGCATCCATCCGCTGAAGTGGAACAACATTCGTCTCGGCGCCGAGATCTTTCTCCGCGGTTTCGCGAAGAAAGTGCTCTTCGCAGATACGCTCGCGGTCTTCGCCGATCCGGTGTTCAAGACTCCAGGGCTCTATTCATCGCCAACCTGCTGGATGGCGGTCATCGCTTACGCGCTTCAGATCTACTACGACTTCTCTGGCTACACCGACATGGCGATCGGAACGGCGCGGATGTTCGGCTTTGAGTTTCCAGAGAACTTTCGCCATCCCTATCTCAGCCGCAGTGTCACCGAGTTCTGGCGTCGCTGGCACATCACGCTTTCGACTTGGCTCCGCGACTATCTGTACATTCCCCTCGGCGGGAATCGGCGCGGGCGCTCGCGGATGTATCTCAATCTCTTCATCACCATGTTGCTCGGCGGGCTTTGGCACGGCGCCGCATGGACGTTCGTGATTTGGGGCGGGCTCCATGGTTGCGCGCTGGCGATCCACAAAGCGTTTCAGGATCGACGCGTGGCGAGGAGCAAGCCCGGCCCGATCCTTTCTCTGCTCTCGTGGACGGGCACGCAGGTCTTTGTGCTCGTCTGTTGGGTCTTTTTTCGTAGTGAGACCTTTGGCGGAGCCTTCACCTTCCTGAAGAAGATGATGTTCATCGATGCGCCGGGAGTGGTTTGGTACCACATCCCGAGCGCAATCTTGATCGCCGCGAGTGTCGGGCTCCATCTGATGGTCTTGTTGCGCGACGAAGCGCCGATCGAGATTCCGCTGCGGCGTCCGATCGGCTGGGCGATCGCAAGCGCCATGGTCGTGATCATCCTGCTCTACGCGCCCCTCAATGTGAGCCCGTTCATCTACTTTCAATTTTGAGGACGCCCGATCTCAGGGCGCGCGGTCGAAATTGATCGGATTGTCCCACTGGACGCCGTCGATCAGCGGCGTCAGCGCGCTTCCGAGCACCGTTTCGTTGAGCAGCACTCCGATGCGATTGTCGCGCACCGCACCGTTGTGAACGGTCAAATCTCCAAATCGAAGATCGATCCCGTGCGCGGCCCCGCGGATGACAAAGTCGCTGAGCTTGAACGACGCGCTGCGACGCAAGTGCAGACCGTCGCCTCCTGGGCCGGCGATCAGCATTTCGCGAAGGTTGATCCGCGACGTGCCTTCGACCGCGTGCTGGGTCGGATTTTCGATGCGCAAGCGTTCGATCGCGACGTCGCTGTCCGCGTCGGCCGTGATCGCGTTACCGTTGCTTCTGACGATCGACATGTTTTTCGCGTCGAGCTTCGCTCCGTTGACGAAGACGCCTTGCGAGGGACCCTCGGTTGAAAAGCGATCGATGACGACGGTCGCGCCATCGTACACTCCGAGCGCATGTCTCAGTTCTGCGATCCCATCGTTGCGGACCACGGAGACATCCTCGAGCATCGCGTTCCCATGGAGGTCGATCGTTCCGTGAGCATCGACGATCCGCAGGCGCTTGCCGATCACCGTCGAATCGCTTGTCACGGCCACGCTCTGCAACACGGTGCCTTCGCCCGGCGTCTCTCCATCGCTGATCGACATGTCTTCGAATCGTGCCGCGGAGTTCACGAGCCGCAGGCAGGCGAACGTGCAACCGCGAAGCTCGACGCGTTCGATCGCTGCGTCGCTGTTGGTGAGATTGATCGCTCCGTTATCGCTGCGTTCGCTGCTGAAATCGGCGATGTGCACCGCCGGCGATCCGAGTCCGAGGTTGAAGGTGGCGCTCCCGCGACTGCGCAAGCGCTCGATCTCGATCGGTGTTAGGAGGTTCGCATAGAGGTGGGCGGGGGCGCGATCGACGGTCCACTCCACGTCGCGGATCGTCGCCTTGCGAGTATTCGGGCCGATGTTCAGGAGTTCGACGTTTTCGAGTCGAAAGTGATCGAGCGCCACAGTGCCATGAGACGTAAAGCGATTTTCGTGAACCGAGCGAAGGACTGCATCGTGGATTGCGATCGTCGCCGTGTCCGCGGTGAACAGCCCACCGAGACTGTTCTCGATCAGCAACGTTTGGGCATCGAGCGAAGCTTGGCTCACCACGAGGGCTGTGCTGGTTTCCGTCGCGCGGATCGCGACGTCCTCGATGTCGGCATGTCCATTGCCTCCCTCGACGTGGATCGCGACCGGGCCGGCGACATCGAAGCGCGCATGCTTCATCTCCATGCGGCCTCCCGCAAGAACCACGACTCCCGTGTGAATCCGCCACAGATCATCTCCATAGAACGCAGTGGAGGTCGTGCGAGCATGCGGGGTGCCGCCGCCACCGTCGACGTAGAGCCCGAACGAGATGTGATCGAAGACGATCGCGCTGATGTCTGCAGAGGCGCGATCGCCCACGGTGAGACCAACCCCGATCCCGCCATGGATCCGGGCGCGCTGGCCAACGACCGTTGAATCCTCGTGCGCCCAGATCACGCGCGCCGAGCCGGCGTCAAAGTCGACTCCGCGAAAATCGATTTCCCCGAATCCACGCGCGACCACCGCGCTCCCGAGTGGGCTGAACAGATGCAGATCGCGGATCGAGAGCGTTCCTTCGCGGACATCGAGAATGGGCCCGTCTCCTGATCCGATCACATGCGTATCGCGGGCACAGGCGCCGCGTAGGGTGATAGAACGATCGATCGCGACCTCCTCGTGGAGTTCACCTTTGGCGATCGCGATCGTACTCGCGCCCGACATACGTGCCGTCTCCAGCGCCACGCTCAATCGATCGAGGGGTGCGCCGCGGGTCCCGTCGCCGCCGGGCGAGGCCCCAGGGCGAACGAAGAGAACGCTTCCGTCGTCGGGGAGTCCGTCAGCCCAATCGCCGCTCGAACACGGCGTTCCGATCGGGCTGCACTCCGGTTCGCCATAGAATTGCGCCTCACCCAAATTGCAATCGCGAACGGGTTGCCATTCGGGAGGTTCGCAGATCGGCAGCGTTCCCGTCGGATCGCTTTCGATCCAACCTCGAGGGCACGGGGTCATCTCGGGTGCTGTGGGACCGATCGGGGCGGCCGGTGGATCGGGCGGGAGCGGTTCATCGTGCGCGGGGCATGGCGAAATGCAGATCCGCTCTCCGCTCAGCTCGACGTCGTTTCCAAGACAGGCTCCGATGTTCGCGCACTCCTCGGCGTCAGGTCCGAGGAATCGAAACTCTTCGACTGCCTGGCTCAGCGCCTCTTCTCGCTCCCAGCGAAAGTGTCGATCATCAAAAACGCCACGATAGATCCCTTGGGGAGAGGGGAGGCTTCGCGATTTGGTTCCCGATATTGCGCTTGCGATCGGACCCGCCACTAAACCGATCTCTTCGAGGCTGCGATCAAATCCGAGCCACTCGATGTCGCCCTCGATCTGAACGTTGAGTGCGGTCGCTGCGCTGCGATCCGCGAAGACTTCGAGTGGGGCGTCGCTTTTTTGGATGGCGATGATGAAGGATTGGTAGCGATGGTCCTCCGGTTGCGGGAGAACTTCTGCCGCATGACAGCCGGTCACAAGGAGGCTGCCGATCAACGCCGCGCGGCGCACGTTCGATCCGTAGCACGAAGCGATCTTCTCCGGACCCCGCCCAAAAGAGTCTAATTGTGAGCCAATAAAGTCATATTGACTTTATTGGAGGAGACGCTTAGGATCGGCGCATTGTGAACAATCTCTCTCTGGTCGCCACCGAGACGCTCGAGATCATCTCGCGTGGCACGTATGTGTCGAGCTCGGGTCGAAGCGTCACTCTCGAAGGGGTGCGCGCGGCGGTCGAAGGCACGGCGCTCTATCGACCCCAAGACTTGAAGCGCCTCGAAGCAGAGCTGCCCCCGCTCCGCGAGAATCTCCGCACCGCGATCGAAGTGACTCGGGAGAAGACGGGTGCGGCGGCTCGTCGTCTGACGCTCGAAGATCAAGAAGCGCGCATCGTTGCCCTCAATTTTGCTTCCGCCAAGAACCCTGGCGGCGGTTTCATCGGTGGCGCCCGCGCCCAAGAAGAGGATCTCGCGCGTTGCTCTGCGCTCTATGCCTGTCTTGTCGAGCAAGAGGAGTACTACCGAGCGAACCGTGCCCACGGGTCGCCGCTTTACACCGATCATTTGATCTATTCGCCGGAGGTCCCCTTCTTTCGCGGAGAAGATCTCGCGCTTCTCGATCAGCCGTTTCGCACTTCGATCATCACTTCACCGGCACCGAACGCCGGCGCATGTGCACAACGCGAAGAAGGTACCGCGGGCGTGCGCGAGACGTTGCTGAGGAGGGTGAAGCAAGTGCTCTTGGTGGCGCGCATCTACGGGCATCGTCGGCTCGTGCTCGGCGCCTGGGGCTGCGGAGCGTTTCGTAACGATCCCGAGCCCGTTGCCGATGCCTTCCGCGCCCATCTCGACAGTCCGTTGTTCTCCGGTGCGTTTGAAAAGATCGTTTTCGCGGTCTTCACGAGCGGGCGAGACGCCGCGAATTACGACGTTTTTCAGACGCGTTTCGCTTAGCACGACCAGGTCGTGCGAGATCGGGTTCAGACCGCTGGTCGTCCGACCGGCCTTTCCTTCGATCGCTCCTGCGCCGGCACGCGAGATCGGCTCATCGTGTCCGTCGCGGGAACGTTGCTTGACCCGTTCGCAACGCGATCCGTAATTCGCGGATCAATCCAACATGAACGTTCGCTCGTTATCTTCGACGGCCCTGCTTCTTCTTCTTTCGAACGTCGCCTGCACCGATCGTGACACGACTTCGAGCGTTGCCCACGACGAGTCCGAGTTTCGGGCGCGAGCGCGGCGAGTGATCGTCATGGTTTGGGACGGCCTACGTCCCGATAGCGTCAACAGCTTCGACACCCCGAATCTTGCGGCGCTGGCGGAGCGAGGCACGACGTTCGCCGACAATCACTCGAGCTACCCGACGTTCACGATGATGAACGCCGCGGCGCTTGCGACCGGCGCCTTCCCCGGGACGTCGGCGTTCTACGGCAATACGCTTTGGCAGCCGGGCGCGAAGGGAAAAGATGCGAGCGGTACGAACGTCGACTTCCAACAGCCGGCGTATCTCGAGGATTGGTCGATTCTCGCGGCCCTCGATGACTACTACCAAGGCGAGCTCTTCTTGACGGGCACGCTCTTCGAGTCTGCGCATGCGGTTGGTCTTCGCACGGCGGCGATCGGGAAATCGGGCGCCGCTTACCTGCAGGATCATCACCTTGGCGGCGTCGTGCTCGACGAAAAGATGGCGATGCCCCTCGACTTCGCCCGCGATCTTCAGCGCGCGGGCTTCAAGCTTCCGAAAACCACGCCGGTTGCACATGCGGCGGGCGCGATCGCGCTTGCCGCGGACAATCAAGATCCGACGGCGGCCGGTCCGAAGAAAGTTCTCGCCGATGGTGTCAGCTCCGATCCGAGCGATGCGAGCGGCACTCCGTATGAAACGGCCAATGCATACATGATGAATGTGTTTCTCGACTACGTTCTGCCTGTCGAGGATCCGCAGCTCAGCTTCGTTTGGTTCCGCAATCCCGATTCGACACAGCACACCTACGGCGTTGGAACCAGCAATGCCTTCGATGCGCTCCGAGCCCAAGATGAGCAGCTCGGGCTTCTCGAACAGCGGCTTGCCCAGCTCGGGCTCGACAGCGACACCGACATCATCGTCGTCTCCGATCATGCCCACAGCAACGTCGCCGGATCGGCCGAGCTCTTTCCTTTACGCGGGATCGAAAACGGCGGCGCGGGCGAGATCGACCCCGATGGATATTCGGTTTCCGGTGATGTTCGCCTCGCCGATCTGATGACCCGTGCCGGATTTACCGCCTACGACGGTTCCGGTTGCGTTTCTTCGCCGCTCCTTTCTGGTATCACCGCCGCCGGAAAGCACGTCTATCCGTTGCTCACCGATGTCGACGGTCACGTCTGCGGCACCGTCAACAAGACGTACAACACCGGTTCCTTCAGGGTTCCGACGACGCTCTCGAGCGACGCGGTGGTGATCGCTGCCAATGGCGGCAGCGAGTACCTCTACGTGCCCTCGCACGATCAAGACTTGATCGAACGCGTCGTCCGATTCCTTCAAAGCCGCGTCGAGTTCGGCGCGGTCTTCGTCGGATCGCAATACGGTGCGCTTCCCGGAACGTTGCCGCTCGATCTGATCAGAGTCGAAAGCGCGCGCAGCCCCGACATCATCGTCAGCTACGATTACGATGATCAGGCCTACGTGCAAGGCTACCCGGGCACCGAATACGAAAGCATGTTCAACAATCGCGGCATGCATGGAAGCTTCAGTCCGATCGATGTGCACAACACGCTGATCGCCGCGGGCCCGGACTTCGTCGCAGGCTTCGTCGATCCGCTTCCGAGCGCGAATATCGATGTCGCGCCCACCGTCGCGCGCATCCTCGGTCTCGAACTTCCGGGCGCCGATGGCCGTCCGCTCGCAGAGGCGCTCGGACGCGGTCGACCCCTTGAAACTTTTTCGGTCGCCGAAGTCGACGTGTTCCCCAACGACTTTGCGGAGAATCTGACGATCGCCGGGCCGACCGATCCCGATGGTGGCGATTTCGATCTCACGAAGTCGAGCTACGTTCCGGTGCTCCACGCGAAAATTCTCGATCGCGGGAATGCGGCATCGGTCTATTTCGACTACGCCAAGGCCTATCGGCAATGAGGATCGTCGCGCTCTTCTGCGTCCTGTCGGCAGTAGTCGTGACGCCGGCGTGGAGCGATCTTTTCCGCGTCGATCGTTCGCTCCACTATCGCGCACACTATTTCGATACCGCGGGCACTCGTCATGAGCTTGAGGTTTGGCGCGATAAAGACCGGCGCTTGCGCCGCGACAGCGATGGGATCCTTTCGATCTTCGTCGATCACCGGGGCGACGGCGACGATGCCTTTGAGGTGGTCGATCGTCGCCGCCAGGTGCGGATGCAGGTCGGCAAGAATCAATTGCACCGTCTCGGGTTGTTTTCCGATTGGGCGAGCCTGGCG
>JADMIO011529862.1_pt1 | contig 20848 bp, 22 predicted proteins | sample 8958161 | NCBI WGS metagenome assembly JADMIO01 (sample SAMN16585339, study PRJNA669376) | soil metagenome | isolation source: Crop rotation soil | place: USA: Cullars Rotation, Alabama | collected 2011 | reverse complement strand
CCCGACAGCAACAGCCATATTGCCCACAGCGTATTCGAGAATGAGATCCCAGCCGATGATCCATGCAAAAACCTCGCCGAGGGTCGCATAGGCATAGGTGTAGGCGCTACCCGCCACCGGAATCATGGATGCTAGTTCTGCATAGCAGAGCGCCGCAAATCCGCACGCGATCGCAACGAGAATGAACGAGATAGAGACGGCCGGTCCAGCTCCGGGACGGCCGAACGTGCCGACGGCATCCTTGCCGTTCAAGAGCAGATTCAAAACTGGAGCTTTGAATATCGAAGGATATTCGAATTTAAGCCCCGCGGCGGCCGTTCCGGTGAGCGTGAAGATTCCGGATCCGATCACGACGCCGATCCCGAGAGCGACCAGACTCCACAACCCCATGCTGCGGCGGAGGCGGTGTTCAGGATCGGCGCTGAGCGCGATCAGATCGTCAATCGATTTTGTGCGAAAAAACGAGCGCGCGTGTGTACCGATCAAGGGTCAATTGTTACACAAGCGAACTTCCGTGCTTGGGAACTTATTTACCGCTTGCGCTGGCCTTTGACCATCTTCTTTACTTTGCGCTTTTGCGAGCCGCGTGCGACATCCGCGGCCCGAGGAGCTTTGGCTGGAGCTTCCTTCCGCGCTGCGCGTTTCAGTTTCTTGCGTTCGGCTCTGTCCTTAACGTGTTTTGTGTTCATTCCACCTTGATCCCTGCGTATTTCGCAATTAACTTTTTCAACCCGTAGCCGGGAAAACTCACTGTCAGTTTCGCGTCCTCGCCTGAGCCTTCCAGGCGAAGTACTGTTCCGCGGCCGTACTTTGCGTGCTCCACGGTTGAGCCTGGTCCGAACTTCTTTTGTCCGGGTCTGCTCACCTGCGGAACAGATGCAGCCGCTTTCGGGGCGACCGGCGCTGGAGCCGGGGCCGCACCCCCACTAAAAAACTGACGAATGCTCTCGACTGAATTGTAAGTCTTCCCAGTATAGAGGTTCCGGCGCGCTGTCTCGCGCACATCATGAGTTTCCGCGAATAGATCGATGGAACCAGCTCGTGTTTCTTTTCGAACTAGCTCGATCAACTCTCGTGGAACTTCGTTCAAAAATCGCGAAGCAATCGAGGCCTCCGGGGCACCTCCGCCATATCGTCTTCGATAATGTGCCCAGCTCAAATAGAGTTTTTTCTCGGCCCGCGTCATTCCGACGTAGCAAAGCCGACGTTCTTCTTCCATCGCGCTTCCGGAATCTAAGGAGCGAACGTGCGGGAACAGGCCCTCTTCCAGACCTGCAATGAACACCACCGGAAATTCCAGGCCTTTCGCGTTATGCATGGTTAATAGCGAAATCGTCGCGCGCTCATCGACCTGATCGGCGTCTGAAACCAGTGCAGCGTGATCCAGAAAATCACGAAGCGACTCACCTCGCTCTGCCGCGTCGCTCGCTGCGTTGAGTAGTTCATCCAAATTCGCCAGACGTGCTCTCGCGTCCTCAGTTCCTTCCTCTTCCAGCATCTTGCGGTAGCCGGTCCGTTCCAGAATCTCTGAAACGGTATCCGAAATCGGTCGAGATTCGACTTGCGATGCAAGCTCGTTCATCATGCTATGAAAAGCCGCGAGCGCCGCTTCAGCGCGCGCCGGAAACGCGTGCTCTTCGAGCATTTGCTCCAGAGCAGACCAGAGCGAGATTCCATGCTGCCCAGCGTACTGCTCAAGTTGGTCGATACTGGTCCGGCCGATCCCACGTGCCGGCGTATTGATGATACGCAGCAAACTGATCCGGTCATGCGGGCTTAGTAGAACCTTTAAATATGCGAGGAGATCTTTCACTTCCGCGCGTTGATAAAAGCTGAAGCCTCCGACTACGACATACTTTCGACCGTAACGCCGCAATGCTTCTTCAATTTGCCTGGATTGTGAATTGGTCCGATAGAGGACCGCGATGTGCTCATCCGGATTACCAGAAAGCCGGCCCTCAATTGTATCGGCGATCCATAACGCTTCGTTTTCAGAATCTGGTGCATCGTACAGATGGATTTTTTCTCCTGCACCCGCTTCCGTCCACAATTTTTTGCCAATTCGCTCCGTGTTGTTCGCGACCACCGCGCCCGCCGCTTCAAGGATGTTTTGAGTGGAACGGTAGTTCTGTTCCAGACGAATCGTCTTAGCCCCGTTAAAATCGCGCTCGAAATCGAGGATGTTACGAATATTCGCGCCTCGCCAGCCGTAAATCGATTGATCTTCATCGCCGACGACGCAGATGTTGCGGCGCTCTTCTGTAAGAAGCCGCATCAGTTCGTACTGACTACGATTTGTGTCTTGGTACTCATCCACCATTACAAATTCGTAACGTTGATTGAGCTTTTGACGCGTTGTTTCATCGTGGGAAAGCAAGCGAACGGTTTCGAGCAGCAGGTCGTCAAAATCGAGCGCATTCGATTCCCGCAACCGCGCTTCGTAGCGTTCGTAAACCGTGGCTAAGCGCGTGGCAACAGGATCTGTAGCCGCCCGCAAGATCTCGTTTGGAGATTGTTTGTGGCTTTTCGCATGGCTGATCCGCGAAAGCGCCGCCCGATGCTGCATGAACTTCTCGTCCAAGCCGAGTGATTTGTATATGGACTTCAGCAACGCGATCTGATCGTCATCATCGTAAATCGTGAACTGGGGCGTGAATCCGGAACGGATTTCCGCTAATCGTGCTCCTTCGCGACGAAGCAGCCGCACGCATAAGGAATGGAAAGTCGAAACCGTGGGCAGATCGCCTGGAGTTGAAGGCAAGGTGTCCAACAATCGGCGTACTCGCTCCCTCATTTCGCCGGCCGCTTTATTGGTGAACGTTACGGCGAGGATAGCCCAACCCGGGACCCGATGGGCAGAGATCAAGTGAGCGATTCTGTGAGTAATTGCCCGAGTTTTACCGCTCCCAGCTCCAGCGAGGACTAAAAGAGGCCCTTCGACATGCTCGGCGGCTTCCCTTTGCCTAGAGTTCAGCCCCTCCAAAAAATCCATCAGACTATGATTTTAACAGCCTTGACTCGCGCAAACCCACAAAATTATTGAATGTAAAGCAGTTGTGCAGAATTTTCCTCTAGTTACAAAGATCAAACGTTTTCTTAGAACGGCCGTCTACGCCATAGGGTTCTGTCTCGGGAAGGTGTTGCTGTTGTAACCTGACTACGGACTCGTGCGCCTCTTCTTTTGGATCGATTGGTATTGGGCTACTGCCAGAAAGCAGTTGCAAGTGCAGGGCGGTGCCAGTGCTGATTGAGTTCGAACTGATCGACCGAGCAAGAAGTGGCGAAGATGCTGCTTTCAATCAGATTGTTCACGCCTACCGGAAGAGGATTCTGGGCACCATTGCCCGGCTTATTGGCCGCCCGGAAGACGTGGACGATGTTGGCCAGGAAGTTTTTCTCCGGTTATACTTTTCCCTCGATCAGCTTCGGACACCCGAGGTTTTTGAGCCGTGGCTTTACCGGTTAACGGTCAACGCGGCTTATGATTACCTGAGGCGGCAACGTCGGAGACATGAAAGCCGGATGTCCGACCTCAGCGAGCAGCAGGTTGTAATGGCGGGCGGCAGCAGGAAGACGAAGTTCGGCGCACCAGGATTCGTGAATTGACTCAGGCGCTGCTTGAGAAAGTCTCCGAGGAAGATCGAATTTTATTGACGCTCAAAGAAGTGGAAGGATTATCGCTGAAGGAATTGGAGAAAGTTTATAACGTAAACGAAAACGCTTTGAAGGTCCGGCTGTTCCGGGCTCGTCAAAGAGTATTAAAGGCTTACGAATCGGGCGATATTTAACCGGTTTTTCCGGTTTCCCAAAAGCGCGGGTGAGGAGTATAGAATGGATCGGATGAAAGACAAGCTGGATTCGCTGTGGGCGGAGTATCGCGAAGCCTGCCCCGACCCGGAACCGGACCCGAATTTTCTGCCTCGGTTATGGCAGAAAATCGAAGCCCGGCGAGCCTCTGCGTCTCCTTTGCTCTTCCGGCGATGGGCGGAAGCGTTTGCCCTTGCTGCCCTCGCGTTTTCGCTTGTTGTCACCACATTCCTTCTTCCGCGCTATCACCGGCGTCCGGTTTATCAGTCGACCTACGTGGACGTTTTAGCCGATTCCTTTGACTATACTTCGTTGCTGCCGGGTGGGGACACTCGATGAAGTTCACCCGGTGGACGATCGCCCTCTATATGGGCGTCGTGTTCTTGAGCGGAGCTGTGCTGGGCGGCCTCGGATATCGGCTTTATTCGGAATCCAGTGTAAGTGCGAACGCTCAGCGCAATCCCGAAGAGTTCCGCAGACGCTACATGGATGAAATGAGGTCGCGGCTAAAACTCAGTGATGACCAGGCTTCCAAATTGAGTGCAATTCTGGACGAGACTCGCATGCGATTTCGTGCTACTCGTGACACGATCGAGCCGGAAATGCAGAGGATTCGCGAAGAACAGCAGGAGAAAGTTCATACAATCCTTCGCCCAGAGCAGATTCCCGAATACGAAAAGATGCGGAAAGAACGCGACGAAGAGATACGGAGACGCGGACTGCCTCCTCCTCGATAATTTGTAATTAAGAAGATTGAAACGACGGCCGGTGCTTATGCCACCGGCTGTTTCTTTTTCGCGGCTGCCGCTTCGCGGACCTTCTGATACTTCTTCTGGAACCGATCGACGCGCCCTTCGGTATCGACCAGTTTTTGACGGCCGGTAAAGAAGGGGTGGCAGTTCGAACAGATTTCAACGCGGATGTCGCCCTTATGCGAAGAACGCGTGCGGAACTGGTGGCCGCAGGCGCAAATCACATTGACTTCCTCGTAAGCGGGGTGAATTCCTGGTTTCATGGGAGACAATTCAAGATTACCACAGGCGGAAAACCCCGCACCGGCGTGAACCAATGCGGGGTTTCACTAGAGAACTCAGCTTCGCGTGAAGGGACCGGTCCGCTTGAGCAGCGGCCTCGTCACTGAACGAAACCTGAACGTAGGAGGGTCGACTTTAAGAGTCAGCCACCTCACGCGTGGATTGAGTGCAGTAGTTACTACTTCCAGATATCATTTCGACTGGACCACCTCCTTTCTCAGTGATGCCTCCATCATAAAACCGAGGTGATCGCGTGTCAATAATTTTAAGAGTAAAACATTTTTTATCCTTTACGTTTTCCTAAAAACGAACCGGCTGAGCGAGCGTGAATGTCAACCGCGTTTCGGAAGGAACTCGAACGCGTTGCCCCTTCGTCGCCACTTCGGCGACAGTGCCAGCGCCCGCACCGGCTCCCGCGCCGATCGCCGCGCCCTTACCGCCTCCTGCAATCGCGCCAATGATCGCTCCCAAAGCCGCTGTACCGCCAATCACTTTCGCGCTGCGGGCGGTACGAGAACCGCTTTGTTGAGTAATAGCGCTGGTATCTACATCAACGACTCGGCCGTTAATGTTCAACGACACAATATCGAGCGTCAGAACAGTTCGGCCTTCGATCTTTCCGGACTGTTGATCATCGACCAATTTGACAACTACATCCGCGCCTCGCGGAATGATCGTGTTCCCGCTCGGATCATTCACCGGCTCATCGAGCGAAGCCTTGAATGTCTGGCCAACGGTATCCCGCTGCGAATCGACGCTATCGATCATTCGAATGGTCAGAACGGTACCTGCTGCAATTTCCTGGTTCGCGGTCCGCTCGCGCTCTCGCTGTTCAAAGCGATCGCGAGGAGGCGGGGGAGGTGGCGGCGTAATCACGGATGAGGACGGCCGGGGCGGAGCAGCAGGAGCACCACCTTCGAAGGAAATGTTTGAAATTTCGGAGACCGAATAGCTCTCGACGCGATCCCCAATCGCGAGGCGCACGTTCCGCGCATCGCCGCCGAGAAATGAGCCATTCACGACACGACCGTCCCGAAATGTGATCGTATCGGCCCACCCAAAATTTGTAACTAACAGAATTGCTGCCAGATAGCGCATAGACTCCTCCTTGGTCTAACAGATGGCTCTCCTCGGAGCCGCGTTTCAACTAGCTTGACGTTGCCGCAAACCGTTTAAAAGAATACCGGCAATTTGCTTCCCTTGCTCGTAGGCTTCCTCGTAAGCAGATCGGCGCTCCTCACGCGTAAATCCATAGCCTAAACGGTATAGGCGCTCAATCGAGGCGCCGACCGCATACGTTCCGGCATAGGCGATCGCAGCTTTAGGAATGAGGCCTCCGCCAAACGGAACCTTTCCAACCAGTTCCCGAGCCAGGGCACGCCACCCGAAAGCACTCAGGATGATTGAGGCGATCTCATTGCGCTGTTCACGATAGCCGATAGGACGATCACTTGCCCCCGCGAGCAGGAATGCCATCCGGATCTGGTTCATCGTGAGGAAAACAGTATCCGACGTAAACTCGCCAACGGTCCACGGAATAGAAAGGAACGGCACCACGTCCGGAATCGCTGTAGCAAGGCTGAAGAATGCATTCTCTTTAGCAACTGTCCGAATGATTTTATGGGCGGCAGGATTTCGAAATGGAGCGAGTTTTCGGCCTAACGGAATGATTAGGTCTTCGCGCTCGCGTAAGATTCGGCGGACGCAATCCTCCGGGGATTCCGGATCGAACGAAAAAGCACGGGCGGGACGCAGAATCGAGGAATGATATATCTGAACGTCGCAATCGGGGCCACCACCGCGCACAAGCATCCGCAATGCCTCGACGCGGCGCGCGTGTGAAAAATGCGGGGGCGCGAAATAGGTTTCCATCTCGCCTAATTCTTCGGGAGACGGAGCAACGAGCCCGACGCGAACGGGACGATCCGCCAGTTCACGCAGTTCACTCGGATTGAGATTCGCCAGCGCCTGCTTCAACTGGCGAAGAACCGCTACGGGCATTGGTTTCCGTGAGTTCGAAACAACACTTTGAACTCTTGTTCCCATTGTAGCCCGATACCAAGCCGCTCGATCGTAATGGCGGGAGAAAAATATCGCAGGATGATTTCGTTTGTCGGATGGAATTCGAGTGCGGGCGCAACGAGCAATAATCGCGGCGCCTTGGCGAGGAGCGAGATTTCAGGGAAATACCCTCGAGCCGAGAATTCACCCCGATCGAGATGCCATTTGATGCGCATCCAGTAGTCGAGAGCCTGTAAGGGCAAGTGGATATCCTGGCTGGCTTTCAGCTCGATCACAGCCAGATGCCCATCACAATCGATAGCGAGCAAATCGAGAATCCCGCGGTGACCGCCCGCGAATTCGACCACTTGTCCGTAAACAGGCCGACGCCGGAGAGTTGCATCCAAAGCATCGACCTGATCGCGAATCCGCGCTTCCAGCCGTGCTTCCGGACCGGCTACTGGCAATAAACTGCGTTTCCGAGCCAGACTGAGCTTCGTTTCCAGATTAGTGTAGTCACTGGGCTCGACCTGCTGTTCCCAGCCTTCGGAATCGTGAACGAATACCAGATATTGCGCGACACTCGGATCGAGGAACCGTATGCGATGACAGGTCGTCTGCTCCAATCCGGCAGGGACAAAGATCGCGAGCCCATGGATCGCGAGACGTTTTTCGCGGGTTCTCAGGTAATCGAGCCAGATCAGCCCGAAACTCAATGCGGCGTCCGGCGATACAGCATCTTCGCCCGCGCCGATAGCAGCAAATCCGGAGGTTCCTTTGCGGAGCAAAGCTCGCGGATATGCAGGCGATAGGCTGTGATGTAAGTCCGCTTCCGTGCTCAGCTCGATGATGCGCCAATCCCGGAATTGACGATGCAGCGATTCCCGGAAACGTTCGCGATATCGAAGACGAGTTGTCTTGCGGCTGGAATCATAGTTAATAGGCTCAATCAAATCGACTAGTGTGAGCGTGCCGATTCGCCCGCCGAAGCGAGCAATTTCGAGCTCCAATCGACCGCGCTGTTCGGATTTGACGCGGACAATTCGGCGAAAAAGAGTTCGTGTATGAGTCCAGCATTCGAGCGTAACCGACTTTTCGCGCTCGGTGAGAACAAAGTTCTCAGTAGAGATTGGGAGTGGATCGTCGCCGGGTTCGATCAGGACTGGTTTTTGGCTGGCCTTGAGAAAACGCTCAATTGCCAAATAGGCTTCGTGCGAGGGCTCGTCCGAAGCTCGCCCCGGTTCGGGACGCAAGCGATTTAATTATTGCGCAATTAGCTCTTTTCGGGAGCGGACGTGTTTTTCCAGCGCTTTCCGATCGCCAAAATATGTTGGCTGCACCTCTCCGCGCGCGAATTTTTCAGGAGAACCTTCGAGCGGAATCAGCATGTAGGACTTCGGCACCGGCTGAACCAACTCGACGATTTGAGTGGCCGTTTGGCCCGCAATTCCGATCATCCGATTACCGCTCTTTTGATATTGGATCGCGCGCGGTGTTGCCATTCCTGCTTCCGCTACGGAACCGCCGCTTACCGCGTAGGTTCTTTCGAGCGGTTGATGAGGATCACGAATACGAAAGACAGTACCGTAATTGGCCTGGAACGGCAACTCGGTTTGAAGCTGGTCACGCGCCTTCATGATTGCGGCTCGAATGCGGCTATCACTGATTGACGCAGCCGGTTCGATCGCGTTCGCATCAACGTCCAGCGCAATTTTGAAAAGATAAAACGCGAGCGCAGGAGCAGAATTAAAATCCGAACGCCGTGACCATCCCGTGATCATTTGAGCGAACTGCGAGTTCGGATCTGCTTTCGCGATTCGTTTCTGCCATTCGCCGGCTTTGTAAACCTCGTCAGATGTTGCGATCCGGAGAGCATCGTAAATCGTCAAACTGTTGTTGAATGCAAGTTGAGCTTGCGTCATTTGCCACGCCTGCTGAGATTGCGAACCTTGAGATGGCGCTGGATCGTAGGCGCCAGTTTGCTTCATCCACGTTTGCTGCAAGAGCTGGCTGTTATTTGATAAATCAGCCGGACCAACCGAGCCATTAAAGCCGTGGCCGATCAAAGGAAAAGGAAGACCGACCGGAGTTGCACCTGCCCAACTATAATCGCCGCTTGAAATTACGAGTTGGTACAGATTGTCAGCGAAGTTTGAAATCGGATCGATAATCAAAATCGGGACGTGCGACGCAGTGTGATCAGGGGGAACTTTTATTGTTGAGCCCTTGATCGAAACATGGTTGCCGTAGCCGAGCACCATCCAGGATTCGATGTTTTCTATTCCTCCCGCTTTGATCCCTGCACAAAACTGAGTCAAAATCGTTTGCAAATGTGGCGCTAATGTTGCGACGTTTTCTTTGACGGAAATGTCGGCGCTCGCCAGATGGCGCTTCAACTGATCGCTACGATCTGTCGCCTGCGCATAGCCCGATCCGTATGCGGCTCCTTCGGCAGTTGCCGCGTAAATATGAGCGACGCCGTATTCATCGCGCAGGATCTCGACTTTTTGACCTGCGTGCGCTGTCGCAACGACGAATACAAACGACAGTATTACCGTACGCACGGCATTTATCCGGTGATTCGATCGATTTCGGCGAGATCGTCTGCGCTGAGGCGAATATTCGCAGCGGCGGTGTTTTGTTCGAGTTGTTCCGGTTTGGTCGCGCCAGCGATTACGCTTGAAACGATTGGCGAGGCAAGCAGCCAGCCAATGGCGATATCAAGAAGAGTATGACCGCGCCGCTTTGCGAACTCTTCGAGCTTGGTCACGATCTCCCAATTCCGCGGAGTATTGTACCGATCGCCGAGTCCCTTCCATTCTGCGAAACGGGTATCGGCCGCCGGCTCGGCTCCGTGCTTATATTTTCCAGTCAGCATGCCGCTTGCGAGCGGAAAATACGGCAGTAATCCGAATCTGTAAGCTCGCATCGCAGGGAGCATTTCACGTTCAATATTACGGACCAGCAAACTGTACTCTTCTTGGCAGGTTGCGGAAGCATTCAGGTTGAGATGCCGCGCGGTCCACTGCGCCTCGACAACTTGCCACGCGGCGAAATTGGAACAACCGATATAGCGCACTTTGCCCTGCCGAACGAGGTCGTCGAGCGCACGCAGCGTCTCTTCGATCGGCGTGAGCGGATCGGCGAAATGTATTTGATATAGGTCGATCCAATCTGTTTTCAGACGTTTTAGGCTGCCTTCAACCGCCGCCATGATATATCGGCGTGAACCGTTTTTACGCTTGATCTCGGGTGACATTGGCAGACCGAACTTGGTCGCGAGGACGATCTGCTTCCTCTGCTCACCTAAGATTTGTCCCAGAAATGTTTCGGATCCTCCAAAGTTCCCATAAACGTCTGCGGTGTCGAAAAAATTGATTCCCAGATCGAGCGCCTTTCGAACAACTTTGCGTGTGCCATCAAGATCGATGCGCATCGAAAAATTGTTGCAGCCGAGGCCGACCGCAGATACTTCGAGTCCAGTATTGCCGAGTTTGCGGTGATTCACAGCCCTATTGTAGGGGGGATCAGCGACGCTCTTCGTCTACAGAGATCTTGAGAGCGCGCAAAAACTTCTGATCTTGCGAGGTGAGTTTGATCTTGCCGACTTTGCGCCGGTTTTCTGGAGCAGCTTCGAACTCAACGGATTCATCTGCTTCTTCCGCTTCGTCCCGTTTGTTGAATCCGATAGTCGCTTCGAGCACGAGAAAGACATCGTAACCCGCGCGTTTGATCTCGCCAATTGCAGCGGCGATGCGGTCTGAATCGGAAAGCGATTCGTTGATCGCGTTTCCAAGCTCCTGCATCAGCTCCTTGAGTCGATCGTCCAGAAGGACCTTCTTTCTGCCTTCAGCATAACATCATATCGGCGAAATACAGGATTTTTCGAGGTACTATGCACATAGCTGAAGCAGCACCGAGTGGTAGGATGAAACCGATGTGGCAGTTAGTCACAAAGTTCCTCGGTCATGTGATTCCCGGCGTCGCGCGGCCGTTACATGTCTTGTGGAATGAAATCATTGGTTTTCTGTTCCTGATCTTTGCGTTAGTTGCGGCCGGGTATGCCGTGCGGGCCATTCGCAATTTTGACGGCGATGTTGAAGGGCTCGTTCGTATTTTGATGCCCGGATTATTTGGCCTAGTCATGGGGTATTTTGGCGTTTCCTCCTTTCTCCGCGCCCGTAAAATTTCCCGTTCATGAAAGAGCAGCCGGGCGAGTTCCCCTACACGCGCGGCATTTACCCAGAGATGTACCGGAAACGGCTCTGGACCATTCGCCAGTATGCCGGTTTCGGCTCTGCCGAAGAGAGCAATCGCCGTTACCGGTACTTACTTGCGCAAGGTAATACCGGCCTGTCGATCGCATTCGATCTGCCTACGCAAATGGGCCTTGATCCGGACCATCCACTTGCGGCCGGTGAGGTCGGGCGCGTTGGGGTTTCCATCGCCTCACTCGATGATATGGAGTGCCTCCTCGAAGGGATTCCTCTCGCACAAATCAGTACGTCGATGACGATCAACTCGAGCGCGGCGATTCTGCTGGCTCTTTATGTTCTAGTCGCACGCAAACAGGGTGCGGACTTACGCAAGCTTTCCGGCACAATCCAAAATGACGTCCTGAAGGAATATATCGCACGAGGGACGTACATTTATCCCCCTCGCGCGGCGATGCGCATCATCACGGACCTTTTCGCTTGGGCAAGCACCGAGTTGCCCGAGTGGAACACGATTTCCATCAGCGGTTATCACATTCGCGAGGCCGGCTCGACGGCAGTGCAAGAGTTGGCGTTCACGCTCGCGAATGCGATTGCGTATATCGAAGCAGCATTGCGGGCGGGACTCGAGATCGATTCGTTCGCGCCGCGCCTTTCTTTCTTTTTCAATGCGCACAATAACTTTTTCGAGGAGATCGCGAAGTATCGGGCGGCGCGGCGGATCTATGCACACCTGATGAGGGAACGCTTTGGGGCGAGAGACCCGCGCTCGATGATGTTGCGATTTCACACGCAGACTGCAGGCTCAGCTCTCACGGCACAGCAACCCGAAGTGAATACGATACGAGTGACCCTGCAAGCGTTAGCGGCCGTGCTCGGCGGAACACAATCTTTACACACCAATTCGAGGGACGAGGCACTCGGATTGCCGACGGAAGAATCGGCTCGCCTGGCATTGCGGATTCAGCAAGTAATCGCATATGAGAGCGGCGTCACAGCAGAACCGGATCCTCTCGGCGGGAGTGAGTACATCGAGCGATTAACGGATGAACTAGAGCGCGGAGCCCGAGACTATTTACGGAGAATCGATGAGATGGGAGGCACGCTCGCAGCTATTGAAAGCGGCTTTATCCAAGGCGAAGTGCAAAATTCAGCCTACGAGTACCAGCAATCTGTCGAGACGGGTGAAACGACGATTGTCGGTGTGAACCAATTTAAGGAATCGGATGGACACGTGCTTCCCACATTTCGAATTGATCCGGAATTGGAGAAGCGTCAAATCGAGCGAGTTCGGAAGCTTCGTGCGACTCGGGATTCAGTAATGGTTGAAACTCAATTAACGGCGCTTGAGAACGCAGCGCGTGGGTCAGATAATTTGATGCCACGGATTTTAGGCGCCTGCGAAGCTCGGGTGACTGTAGGTGAAATTTCAGATCGGTTGCGGTGTGTTTTTGGAGAGTATAAACAGACTTAGGCCATTTTTGTATTTGGAGGGAACAAATGCGAACGCTCATTGTGACACTATCGCTATTCTGCTCGGGGCTTGCTCAAGCGCAATCTTGGAAACCGCCCGCAGATAATGAACGGTGCCCTTCAAAATGGGGAGCAGGCGATCAACGTGGCTCGGGCAATTTGATGAAACCGGAAACCGTCCTCCGCGCTGCCCGCCTGATAAAAACCGGAGAGGTGATCGAGCTTGGGGAGGTTCTCGATCCGGTAAACATGCCGTATTTTCCGGGGCGCAATTTGGAGATTATTACGAAGCGCACGAACGTGCTCCCGCAATCCAATCGGCGGATCAGCAATGAAGAGCTTGTGATTGGCGAAATCGGGCAGATTGGAACACAATTCGATGGATTCAGTCATCAAGGTATCGGAAACAGTCTCTACAACTGCTTCACGATGGATCAGATCGCCACTCGAAACGGATTTACCAAGCTTGGCGTAGAAAATGTAGGGGCGCTAGTCACCCGCGGCGTTTTGATCGATGTCGCGGGATTAAAGGGTGTCGAAATCCTGCCCGATTCTTATGAAATCACCACCCGGGATCTTCAAGACGCCCTTAAGCGTCAGAACATGACTCTCGAGGCGGGTGACGCGGTGATCATCAACACCGGTTGGGGCAAACTGTGGGGAAAAGACAATCCGCGATATATTAAAACCGATCCCGGTATTGGAGTCGAAGCAGCGGAATGGCTGGCGCGCCAAAATCCAATGCTGGTCGGCTCGGATAACTGGTCGGTTGATGTGAATCCGAATCCTGATCCGCAGATCAGCTCACCTGTACATCAAATCATGCTCGCGGTGAACGGAATCCACCTGCTCGAGTCTTTAAAACTCGACGAACTTGCAGCGAGAAGAGTCTATGAATTCGCTTTTATCTTGGAGCCTCTTAAGCTGAAAGGTGCTACCGGTATAACGGTTGCTCCGATTGCGATTCATTAGAGGTGAAATCCGTTATTCACATTGTTGGTGGTGGGCTCGCTGGGTGTGAAGCCGCTTGGCAAGTCGCTCGCGTGGGCGGTCGGGCAGTGCTGTATGAGATGCGTCCCGAGCGAAAAACGCCTGCTCACAAGACGGACGCGTTAGGCGAACTCGTTTGTAGTAATTCACTGAAAAGTGAGCAAGAGAACACCGCGCCCTGGCTCCTGAAAGAAGAGCTACGCAGGCTCGGATCGTTGCTGATCGGAGAAATTGCTCCGCGAGTGCGGGTACCTGCAGGGCATGCGCTCACCGTGGATCGCGAGCTCTTTGCTGCGGAAATCACCCGGGTCATTGAAAACGAACCAGCGATCGAGATCCGGCGGGAAGAAGTGGCATCGCTTGATGCCAACCAAATCTGGATCATCGCAAGCGGCCCACTTACGTCGGACGCGCTCGCGGCCGAAATCGCACGAATTACCGGCTCGGATCGGCTGTTCTTCTACGACAGCATCAGCCCAATTGTGGAGGCCGATACGATTGATCTGTCCGTCGCGTTTCGGGCCTCACGATATGGAAAATCGTTAGACGGAACCGACGACTATCTGAATTGTCCTTTTGATAAGCCCCAATATGAAGCTTTTATCGAAGCGTTACTTGCGGCCGGGAGTGTCCCTGCGCACATTGAAGACGACCAAGTCCGGTACTTCGAGGCGTGCCTTCCAATCGAAGAACTTGCGCGGCGGGGCCGCGATACGCTCAGGTTCGGCCCGATGAAGCCGATGGGGCTCACTGATCCTCGAACAGGCCGCCGGCCTTATGCAGTGGTGCAACTTCGCCAAGAGAATGCTCGGGCCGGAAGCTACAACTTAGTCGGATTTCAGAATCACATGCGCTTCGGCGAACAGCAGCGAGTTTTGCGAATGATTCCGGGCCTGGAGCGGGCAGAGTTCCTGCGATATGGACAGGTGCACCGGAATACTTATATCAACGGCCCAGCGCTTCTTTCGCCAATCCTCTCGCTCCGATCACAACCCAAAATTTTCTTCGCAGGCCAGATTTCAGGCATCGAGGGCTATGTAGAATCGATCGCAACCGGATTCGTCGCGGGTCGAGCAGCGGCTGTATTAGCGAATGGAGAAAGGCCTCGCGCGTTTCCGAGGGAAAGCGCGATCGGTTCGTTGTGCGCCTATGTCTCAGGCGCGGACCCAAAGAATTACCAGCCTGCTAATATCACATTCGATCTTTTACCAAAACTAGAAAACCCTCCGCGCGACAAGAAAGCTCGGCAAGCCGAGGTATGCAGACGAGCCTGGGCCGCTTTAGACGAATATCGTTTCGCCGAATCGGGTGCACATGTCTGAGCTCGCGAGCGCGATTGAGCGATATATCGCCGAGCTCGCCCGGCAAAACGCTTCGCAGCATACGATGCGAAACTACACTTCTGACCTCAAGCAATTTTTGGAGTATCTGACTCCACCAGAGGCGGAGCCACCAGGGCTGGCCGCCATCGACACGCTGGTTCTGAGGGAGTGGTTAGCAAGTTTGTACGATCGCCGCCTTGATCCGATTTCGATTCGAAGAAAATTAGCCGCTGTGCGATCGCTTTTTCAATTCCTGGTCCGCGAAAAGACGATTGCTATGAATGTCGCTCGATCGCTGCGAACGCCGAAAGCTCCGAAGCGCGTTCCCATCGTGCCAACGGCGGAGCAAACCAACACTTTAGTCGATGGCATTGCGACAGCGAAGCTCGAACAGCCATTTCCGGAGCGTGACCGAGTGCTTTTCGAACTCCTTTATGGATGCGGCTTGCGTGTCGGCGAACTCGTCGGATTGAATCTTGACGATTTCGATTTCAGTGAACAATGGATTCGCGTGCGCGGGAAAGGCCGCAAAGAACGCCAGGTTCCATATGGATCGAAAGCTGCCGACGCGCTTACGGCCTATCTTGCAAAACGGATTGCGCTTCCGCGCGAACGTGCGCTGCTGGTGAATCATCGCGGAAATCGCCTTTCGGATCGCGGCGCTCGAGAGATTGTCAAATTTTACTCGCGGATGATTTCCGGCGATTCTTCACTTCACCCGCACAGTCTCCGGCATGCGTTCGCGACACATTTGCTCGCCGATGGCGCGGACTTACGCGCGATTCAGGAGCTGCTCGGGCACGCTAAGCTCGCGACGACTCAAAAGTATACGCAAGTCTCGCTAACCGATCTGATGGCCGTATACGATAAGGCGCACCCCAAGGCTCGGAAATAGCGTAAATTTATAACTATGAGCACAAAGACGCTCATGAGCGTGGACGAGTATCTCCACACAACGTTCGACGGCGCCGACCGCGAATATCTCGACGGCGAGGTCGTGGAACGCAATATGGGGAACAAGTCGCATGGACGGCTGCTAGCGCGTATTTCCGCCGCTCTGCAGGCGCTAGAAGCGACCACGGGAATTTACGTGGTTGTCGAGGTTCGGCAGAAAGTTACGCCAACACGCTATCGCATTCCCGACATTGCCGTTTTCGCGGGTGAACCTGAAGAAGAAGTTCCGGCGACGCCTCCCTTCATAGCAATAGAAGTTCTCTCACCGGACGACCGCTTCGGCTACATCATTCCGAAGCTCGAAGATTTTCGAAGATGGGGTGTGCGACATACCTGGATCGCTGATCCCGAAGATAGAAAGCTATTCGTTTACGGAGAAGCTGGGCTTCACGAAGTGAGGGGACTACGTCTAGATGAGCACAATTTCGCGCTAACTATCGCAGATATTTTTGGTGCCTAGGCGCGCTCTAGATAGGCCATCTCTGATGTCGAGACGCGAATCGTCTCGCCTTCGCTGATAAACGGAGGTACCTGCACAACCAATCCGGTTTCGAGCTTGGCGGGCTTCGTTACGTTAGAAGCCGTCGCGCTTTTCAAGCCCGGCTCGGTTTCGACCACTTTCAAATCCACAGTCGGTGGCAACTCCACGCCCATCGGAGTGCCTTCATAAAACTCGATGTTCACCTTCAAATTGGGAATCAAGAAACTGGTTGCATCACCTAGGAAATCTTTGGTGAGGTGCATCTGCTCATACGATTCGGTGTTCATGAAATAGAAGAACTCGCCGTCATCGTACAGATACTCCATTTCGTGTTCTTCGAGCGCGGCCTTTTCCACGCGATCTTCCGAAGAGAATCGGTGCTCGATCATGGTTCCCGAACTCAGTTTCCGCATTTTTACTTGCACGAATCCACGAAGGTTCCCGGGTGTCCGGTGCTCCATCTTGAAGATCGAGTAGAGCTCTCCGTTCCACTTGATCACCATGCCGGGACGCAATTGTGTTGCCGAAATCATATAGGGAAGCTTCAGTGTATCAGGTGGGCGCTGTATCATGAAAATTACAAGCCTCATGATCCCTGAAACGATCCCCGAAGGCCTCACCTTTGACGACGTTCTTCTGGTCCCTTCCCGGAGCGACGTCGTACCAGCCGATACTGATACCCGCACCTGGGTTACGCGAAAGATTGGATTAAATATCCCGGTTGTTAGCGCGGCCATGGACACGGTTACCGAGTCGCATCTCGCCATCGCGCTCGCACAGCAGGGCGGAATCGGCCTAATTCACCGCAATATGCCAATCGAGCGCCAGGCTGAAGAAGTGGACCGCGTGAAGCGCTCGGAAAGCGGAATGATTGTCGATCCGGTAACCGTCGATCCCGAGCAGAAAATCTCCGATGCGCTCGACGTCATGAAGCGATACCGCATTTCGGGCGTTCCAGTCACGAAGAACGGCAAGTTAGTCGGCATTTTGACCAACCGCGACCTTCGTTTCGAGAATCGCTATGACATGCCGATTTCGAGCGTGATGACGAAGGAAAATCTCATCACGGTCGGAGTCGGCACCACGCTCGAAGAAGCCGAAGCAATTCTGCATCAACATCGCGTCGAGAAATTGTTGGTCGTCGACGACCACTACAATCTCAAAGGCCTTATTACCGTCAAAGATATTCAGAAAAAGTTGAAATATCCAAATGCGGCGAAAGACGCTCAAGGGCGTCTACGCGTCGGAGCGGCGATCGGATCATCCGGCGACTATGTCGAGCGTGCGCAGGAATTGGTTAAAAAGAAAGTCGACGTGCTGGCGATCGATTCCGCGCATGGCCACAGCGGGCGCGTGATGGAGGCGATCAAGAAAATCAAATGTACATTGCCACAGGTAGAGCTCATCGCGGGTAACGTCGCCACTTACGAAGGCGCACAGGATCTGATTGCGCTCGGAGTAGATGGAATTAAAGTCGGCATCGGGCCGGGATCGATTTGCACCACTCGCGTCGTGTCGGGCGCCGGCGTCCCACAGCTCACGGCGATTACAGAATGCGCGAAGGCTACCAAAGGCACGGGCGTACCGCTCATTGCGGATGGCGGCATCAAGTTCTCGGGTGACGTTACAAAGGCGATCGCCGCCGGGGCAGATTGTGTCATGATCGGCAGTCTTCTTGCCGGTACCGAAGAGAGTCCGGGAGAAACGATCCTCTATCAAGGCCGTACGTTTAAGAGCTATCGCGGTATGGGCTCCATGGGTGCGATGACCCAAGGCTCATCGGATCGCTATGCGCAGGAGTCCAGCGGCAAACTAGTTCCCGAAGGCATCGAAGGGCGAGTTCCTTATAAGGGAATGCTGGCGGATTTGGTCTACCAGCTCGTCGGCGGCCTGCGAGCCGGAATGGGCTATTGCGGCTGCGCCAGCATTACGGAACTACGTGAAAACGCTAAATTCGTGCGCCTTAGCGCGGCAGGTCTTCGCGAAAGTCACGTGCACGACGTAATTATCACCAAAGAAGCTCCTAACTACCGTCTGGAGTAGTCCCAGACACCTTAAAAATAGGCTAAAGTCCGCGTCTGGTCGTGACGATTTAGGTACTGGAGTACCAAATCGTGAGCATACAGTCGAAAACGCCGGACAAGTCCGCCGATCCGTCACAAGACCAGGCTATTTCCATCAGCGAAGAAAATCTCTTGGCTTTACTCGGGCCCAGTAAGCCCAAACCTGAGGCCACGAAGGTTGCCGAGAAACTGGAAAAGCATGAAGATCCGAAACCTGCGCCGCAACCCGAAGCTACTCTCGAAATACTCAACGCAAATCAGCCGGTCGCTGAACCGGCACCGGTCCCGGAATCGAAGCCTGCTCCGCCTGAACCTGCTCCCACTGCGCAGTTAACCGATGTTGATGCTCGCCTGGCCTTGATCGCGGCAATTAAAGAAAACCGATCGGCGCACATGCGAACCCAAACTCCCGTTGAAGCTCCGCCTGCGCCGAAACCTACTCCGGTTCGATCACCGGAACCTGTCGTCACGAAACCTGTCGCGCCAGTTCAGATTAGTCCCGTGCAAACGATTTCAGTGCAGCCTGCACAAGCCACTCCGATCCGAGTAACACCCGTACAAACAACACCGGTACAACCGTCATCTAAACCAGTTCGTGAAGAGATCGCAATTAGCGAACCTGAGCTAAAACCCCGTGTTTCCGTTAGCGAACCGGTTCGCCCCACGAATCCTCAGCCAGTGGCTCCACCGAGAACAGCGCAAGAGTATCGGCCAGTCGCGTCGGAAAAGAAAAAACCGCTTGGATTGATTATCGGAGCGGCAGCCGGAGTTGCCGCAATCGCTGGGATCGCGATTTACTTTGCGGTGGGACATCACTCGTCACCGAAACCAGCAGCTACTGCAACGGTTCAATCGAATCCGGCAAACTCAGCACCCACCCCGGCAACGGCAGAACTTCCGGCGCCACAATCGCAAAAACAAGTAGCGGCGGCGCCGGTTCCACAGTCGGTTCGCCCCGCCGCAGAGAGCACTCCGAATTCAACGAACAAAACGCCGGAACCAACTGCAAAAGAAGAAGTAGCACCGACGCCGGCGCCCGCTCGGCCAACTGCGCGTGAGTTCGTACCGCCCACTCGCGCAAAGAATGGAGTATCAACACCACAAGTAGCCTTACCGGATCTTCCAGCAATTCCGAACACGCAAAGTCAGTTGAATGCGCCAGCCATTCCGTTGGCGGTACCCGCTGCTCCGCCTCCCACTACTGCTCCGCTTTCGGCGCCGACGACATCTACTCCGCGACAGATCACCGTTGCGAGTAATCTGCAATCCGCTAAATTGATCAAACGAGTGACTCCGCCGATCGCAAAATCGGCTCGTGTCCAGGGCATCGTCCGCTTCAACGCGATCGTAGGCAAGGATGGAAGAATTCAGGATCTGAAAGTAGTGAGTGGTCCAACTCTTCTAGTCGAGGCAGCCAAGGACGCATTGAAGCAGTGGGTTTATCAACCTACTTTGTTGAATGGCCAGCCGGTGGAAGTCTTAACGCAGATTGAAGTCACTTTTTCTCTGACTCACTAGACGCGGTCACTTCTGCACCCAAAGTTCCGCGGGAAAGATGCACCCGGATCTCCGATCCGACTGGGGCGTCTTCCGGAGACTTAACGATTCTTCCATCGCGTTGCACAATGGCGTAGCCGCGCTCCAGGATTGCCAGCGGACTCAGTTGCTTTAAGTGGGCTTCGAGCGGCATCAGATCGCGATGTGCGTGGCTTAATCGCAAACGTACTGCCTGTACGAGTCTGGCGTCTGAAGTATCCAAACGTCTTCGAGAAGAAGCCAATTTGAGCCGTACATCTAATTCACGAAGCCGCATCGTAACGGAATCGAGAACTCTTCGGTAGCGACTTATCGAGCCTCGCCAATTTTCGCGCATCCGGTGTTCGAGGTCATCGATACGTTGCATCTGCCTCCCGATAGCGCGATGCAGTGCTGTCCGGTCGATCGCGATGCGATGCAAAGCACGGCCTAATAGGGCAATTTTTAATCGCACAGACTGCAAGAGTTTATGCTCTGCCACGTCGAGCCGGTCCAAAAGGCTTTCCTGGGTGCAGACCACAAGTTCGGCAGCCGCGGAAGGAGTAGGAGCACGGAGATCGGCAACAAAGTCCGCAATCGTGAAATCAGTCTCATGCCCTACAGCCGAAATCACGGGTACCGAGCACGCAGCAATTGCACGGCCAACCGCTTCTTCATTGAACGCCCACAAATCTTCGAGCGATCCGCCTCCGCGGGCAACGATAACGACCTCAGCCCATCCTGATTCGCTGAAGTATTCGATTCCTTCGGCTACTTGCCTGGCTGCGTCCTCGCCTTGTACCTGCGCCGGATAGAGCCGTATGTGCCGGCCTGGACAACGCCGTTCAATGACATGCAACATGTCGCGAATGACTGCACCGGATGGCGAAGTGACGATTCCGATTCGCTCAGGAAGCGATGGAAGGGGGCGCTTGCGTGCCCGATCGAAAAGACCTTCCGCTTCTAGCTTCTTTTTGAGTTGTTCAAAGGCGAG
>JADMIO011575640.1_pt1 | contig 20858 bp, 19 predicted proteins | sample 8958161 | NCBI WGS metagenome assembly JADMIO01 (sample SAMN16585339, study PRJNA669376) | soil metagenome | isolation source: Crop rotation soil | place: USA: Cullars Rotation, Alabama | collected 2011 | reverse complement strand
CCGCGACTTCAAGTCACGTGAATTCCAAGCTTCGGATCCCACTGTGCTGGAAAGCCGCTGGAGCGTGGCGCTCTGCGTGTCCATCGCCGCCTCGCGCTGGTCGATCTGCCCGGAGAACGGCGACACCACGTCCTTCACCGTCGTCGAGATCGCCCCCATGCGGTCGGCGAGCAGCGACGTCACCGCGCTCTCCTTCGACGGGTAGGCGGCGTTCCACGCCGCCGCGTCGAAGCTGAGCGTGCCGTCCTTCTGGATCGAGATGCCGATGCTGCCGAGCGTCGTCAGGTCGGGCGACACGCCGGTGGCGGTCGACTGCGTGAGCAGCTCGCTGCTGATCACGCCGCGCGTGCTGCGCAGCATCGTGTCGCGGGCGAGCGCGCCGGTGGGCGTGTCCGCCTGCTTCTTCACGAAGTCCTGCACCGCGTTGTACGCGTCGACGAACCCCTGCACGGCGGCCGTCGCGGCGCTCGACTGGCGGTTGATGCTGAGCGTGCTCGTCCCCTTCGCGGCCAGGTTGAGCGTCACCCCCTGGATCGCGTCGGAGATCGAGTTCGTCGGCCGCGTCACCGTGACGCTGCCGTCGATCTGGACGACGGCGTCCTGCGCCGCGATGAGCGGCGTGCCGCCGATGCCGAGCGCGGCGACGAGCGACGCGGCGTTGTTCGGGTCGTCGGTCGGCGTGAATGCCGCCGCCGCGCCGGTCTTCGTGCCGGTGAGCACGAGGTGCTGCCCCGAGCCGTCGGCGTTCTCGGCGAGCAGAGTCGCCTGGACGCCGGACGAGCCGGTGGTCGCGTTGATCTTGTCGCGGACGCCGGCGAGCGTGTCGGTGGCCGCGATGTCGATGTTCTGCCCGCCGAGGACGAGCCGCCCGGCGAGGCCGAGCGCGGTCGACGAGCTGCCGAACGTGGCGGAGCCGACCGTCTTCTGCGACGTGGCGAGCTGGGTGACGTTGAGCGAGTACGAGCCGGCCGTCGCCGTGCTGCCGGCGACCGCCGACGCGACGACGCGGCCGCTGGCGTCCGTCCCCGCGGTGGACGCGGTGAAGCTCGCCAGCGACGTGCCGTCCTTGAGCGCGTCGGTCGCCGTCTGCAGCGCGGACATGAGCGACCGGTACTGCTCCATCGCCGTCTTGCGCGACGTGTTCGCGTCGATCTTGGCCTGCATCGACACGGCGGGACGGCGATCCTGCGTGAGAATCGCGTCGATCAGGGCGCTCCAGTCGGTACCGCTGGAGATGCCGGAGATCGAACTGAGTGAATCTGCCATGGGGGCTCTCCAGGCCCTGCGGGCCGTCGGGCTGGGAGCGGCCGGCGGCGCTCTCGCGAGCACCGCCGACACGCGGAGGGACGATCAGGCTGGCACGTACGACACGGTCGCCGGGCGCGGAGTCCGCGCCCGACGACCGCGTCGATTAGACGCCGGAGCCAGATCGATCAGCCACGGAGGAGCTGCAGGATGCCCTGCGTGCCCTGGTTCGCCTGCGACAGCATCGACTGCGCCGCCTGCTGCAGGATGTTGTTCTTCGTGAAGGTCGTCATTTCCTGCGCCATGTCGGCGTCGCGGATCGTCGACTCGGCGGCCTGCGTGTTCTGCAGCGTCGTCGCGACGTTCGAGGCCGCGAAGTCGAAGCGGGACTCGGCCGCACCGATCGCGCCGAGCGCGGTGTTGACGGTGCCGATCGCGGTGTCGAGGCGGGAGAGCGCGGCCTGCGCGTTCGCCGTGCTGGTCAGGTCGAGGCCCGAGAGGTTGAGGCCCGAGGCGCCCGTCGTGAGGTCCACCGCACTGACCGTGATCTTGTCGGTCGTGCTGTAGTGGCCGCTCGACGAGACCTGGAAGGACGAGGAGCCCGAGCCGTTCACCACGACGTCGCCGCTGGCGTCCGTCGTGCCGGCGACGTAGCCGGCGCCGACCTGCAGCGAGATGCCGACGCTGTCGAAGTTGAGCGTCGTGTTCGCCGCGATGGCGAGCGTCTGCGTCACACCGTTGTTCGTCACGGACAGGTTGCCCGCGCCGTCGTCGGTGAACGTGTAGGTGCCGGCCGTCGCGCCGTTCAGCGTCGCGCCGTTCACGCCCGTGCCCGCCGCGAGGATCGTCGAGTTCGCCGCGGTCGTGTCGAGCGTCGCGCCGAACGTGCCGTCGATCAGGTTCGTGCCCTGGTACTGCGTCGTCGCCGAGATGCGGCCGATTTCGCCGATGAGCGCCTGGAACTCGCCGTCGAGCTTGCCGGCCTGGTTGCCGACGTTCGCCGAGTTGGCCTGCGTCGCGAGCTCCTTCATGCGATCGAGGATCGTGCTGACCGTCTGGGTCGCGCCGTCCATGATCTGCAGCATCGCGGTGCCCTGCGCGGTGTTCTTCTGCGCCTGCGAGAGGGCCTTGCCGTCAGCGCGGAGCACGTTCGCGAGCGCCAGGCCGGCGGCGTCGTCGGCCGCGCGGTTGATGCGGAAACCGGACGAGAGCTTCTCGATCGAGCGCTCGGTCGCCTGGTTGTTGACCCGCATGTAGCCGAGGGCGCTGTTCGCGGCGGTGTTCGTCTGGATCTTCATGGTCCTGTTACTCCTTTAACAGTTGGTGTCGGAGCGTCCGTGCTCCCGTTCAGACTGGCTCGAGGACCGTCCTCTCTGCCGTCTGGTCCTAGGTATCGGACGCCGCGGAAAAACCTTTAGCGCCATCGCGCGAAGAATTGTCGCGCTCGCGCAACACGCGTCTCGTAGACGCGCGTGAGGCCGCTTGGTAAACGAAAAGACACCCCCGCGACGCCTCGGCGTCGCGGGGGTGTCGTGGTGGTGGCTTCTGTCTTCCTACAGGCCGATCGTCGCCGTGAGGGAGAGCGACTCGTCCGGCATCACGAACTGCCTGAGCACGCGGCGCGCGGGGTCGATCACCAGCGGCGCGCGCAGGTTCGCGCTCGGCGCGTCGCCGGCGCGCGCCGGCAGCGTCACGATGACGAGCGCCATCAGCGCGGCATCTTCCGTCGCCCCGAGCTGGGCGAGCTCGGCCGGCGGCACGTCCACCTCGTAGCCGGGGAAGAAGGCGAACGGGTCGGCGAGGAGGAACACCAGCTCCTCGCGGTCCGCCGACTGGAGCCACCACAGGCTGTCGCGGCCGGCAGGCACGAGCGCCCAGGTGGTGCACGCCTCGAAGCCGTAGATCCCGGTGGGGGCGGTGAACAGCTCGCCGCGCGGCACCGGCAGCGGCCCGAGCAGCCGCGACGGGAGGAGTACGGTGTCGGCCGACGCGCCGGGCTTGGGAAGCGGCTGTGCCTTCGTGATGCTCATCGCCCCAGGGTTCTCCGTGATTCGCCGTTGAGCTATCGCAGGTAGTCGGTCAGGCTGAGACCCATCACCTTCGACGAGGCCAGCATGGCCGCCTGATACGCCGTCTGCCGGGCCACCATCTCGGTGATCGCCTGCTCCATGTCGACCTCGGAGAGGTCGGACTTCTTCGTCTGCAGGTTCGCCTCCATCACGTCGAGGCTCGCCGACGCCGCGTCCGCCCGGTTGCGCCGCGCGCCCACGTCGCCGACCAGCGCCTGCGTCTTGCTCATCGCGTCGTCGAGCTGCCCCTCGGACGCTTCGATCGCCGACGGGTCGTTCGCCACCAGCCCGTCGTAGAGCGACTGGAGGGAGGTCAGCACCCCCGACTGGACGAACACCGTATCGCCGTCGTGGGCCCCTGGCATGGTCTGCGCCGCGCTGATCTCCACCTCCCGGGTGCCCTGGGGCAGGCGCGGGGCGCTCGCCCCGGCAGGGATCGTCAGGTACGCCGGCGACTGCGCCGTCTGGTTCTGGTCGAACGGCGCCGTGTCCATGGAGTTGGTGCCGCCGAACAGGAAGGCGTCGCCGAGCTTCGTGTTGCCGACCTGGATGATCTGGCCGATGAGGTTCTTCACCTCGAGCGCGGTGGCGGCGCGGCTGGCGGCGTTGGCGTTCGCCCCGGAGGCGCCGACGGCGAGCTCCTTGGCGCGCGTGAGCACGTCGCCGACCTGGCTCAGCGCCGTGTCCTCGGCGTCGAGCTCCGTGCCGACGGCGCTGGTGTTCCGCTTGAACTGCTCGATGCCGCGCAGCGCGCTCGAGGTGAGCATGATGGCGCTGCCGGAGGTCGGGTCGTCCGACATCTTCCGGACCTTCAGCCCGGTCGTCACCCGCTCCTGCGCCTCCTGGAGCTTGGCGCTGTTGCCGGTGACGCCGGCGATGAGGTGCTGCGTGACGAGAGCGTTGGTGATGCGCATGGCAGGAAGTGTCGGCACGACCGCGCGGGATCCACAGCACTGGCCGTGGACCCGAGGTTGCGTACGCACAGAGGACGCGCCGCGGCGTCCCGGGTCACGGTTAGATTCTCCGCCATGTCGACCATCCTGTATGTCGACGACGAGCCGGCCGTCGGTCTCGTCGTCGAAGAGACGCTGCGGCAGGCCGGCCACGAGCCGCTCGGCGCCCGCAACGTCGGCGAGGCGCTGCACATTCTCGAGCGGAGCGCGGTCGACCTGATCATCTCCGACTACCGGATGCCGGGGATCACGGGGCTCGAGTTCCTCTCCATGCTTCAGCGGGAGGGGTACGACGTCCCGGTCATCATGCTCACCGGCTACGCGTCGATCGAGAACGCCGTCGCGTCGATCAAGGCGGGAGCGATCGACTACATCACGAAGCCGGTCCGCCCGCAGCAGCTCGAGCTCGCGGTCGACCAGGCGCTCGAGTACGTGCGGCTCCGGCGCGAGAACGAGGCGCTCAAGCGCGAGGTCAGCGAGATCCGCAGCGAGCGGCAGATCGTCGGCGACTCGCCGGCCGTCCGGAAGATCCTTCTCACGGTGAAGACGGCGGCCCCCACACGCGCCACGGTGCTGCTGCAGGGAGAGAGCGGCGTCGGCAAGGAGCTGTTCGCGCGCGCCATCCACGAGCAGAGCGACCGGCGCGACAAGCCGTTCATCACGCTGAACTGCGCGGCGCTCCCCGAGGGGCTGATCGAGAGCGCGCTGTTCGGCCACGAGAAGGGGGCCTTCACCGGCGCGATCAAGCGCGTGGAGGGCGCCTTCGAGCGCGCGCACCGCGGCACGCTCCTGCTCGACGAGATCAGCGAGATGCGCCTCGACCTCCAGGCGAAGCTGCTGCGCGTGCTGCAGGAGCAGGAGTTCGAGCGCGTCGGCGGCACGGCGCCGATCAAGGTGGACGTGCGCATCATCGCGACGACGAACCGCGACCTGGCGAAGGAGGCGGCGGAGGGGCGCTTCCGGCAGGACCTCTACTACCGGCTCAGCGTGATCCCGATGTACATCCCGCCGCTGCGCGACCGGCCGGACGACATCCCGCTGCTCGCCTACCGGTTCGCGTTGCGCACGGCGGAGGAGATCGGCAAGAAGCTGGAAGGGATCGCGCCGGAGGCGCTGGAGCTGCTGCAGCGCTACGCGTGGCCGGGGAACGTGCGCGAGCTGCAGCACGTGATCGAGCGCGCCGTGATCCTCTCCCCCGACGCGGTGCTGCCGCCGCACGCGCTGGAGTCGGACCGCTTCAGCCTCACGCACTCGATCACCGAGCCGCGCCCCGCGCCCGCCGCGTGGGCGCCGAGCGCCGCCGACGGGAACGGCCAGGCGTCGCCCGACGACCCGATGCGCGTGGTGCTCACGACGCTCGACGTGAACGAGGCCGAGAAGATCCTCATCAAGCGCGCGCTGGAGGTCTCGAACGACAACCGCACGCGCGCCGCCGAGCTGCTGGGCATGTCGGTGCGGACGCTGCGCAACAAGTTGAACAATCCGGGTGAGGCGTGATCGGGTACGGCGGAGATCACGCCGTTGCCGACCCCGCCTTTTTCGTCGCCGCCTCACCCGTCTCCGCCGTCTCGTACGGCTCCATGTGCACGAGCACCCCGGCCACGGCCGGCACGGCGCTCCGGATCGCCCCCTTCACGCACCCGCCGATGACGTGCGCGTCGTGCAGCGACGTCGCGGGGTCGGCCTGGACGTGGATGTCGACGAAGTAGTGCATCCCTGCCTTGCGCACGACGAGCTTCTCGACGGCGAGCACGCCGCGCACCCCGCGCGCCGCGGCGGCCACCGGGGTCACCACGTCGGCGCCGGGCATGCGGTCCATGAGGTCGTGCAGCGCCGGCCGGAACATCTGCACGCCGTTGTAGAGGATGACCCCGGCGGCGAACAGCGCCGCCCAGTCGTCCGCCGCCGCCCACCGGATGCCGCCGCCGTTGCGCGCGCCGAGGATGGCGATGCTGATCCCGACGAACGCCGCGGCCGACGTGATGGCGTCGCTCAGATGGTGCGACGCGTCGGCCTGCACCGCCGTGCTGTGGAGGTCGGCGCCGATCGCGCCGACGCGCCGCGCGAGCAGCCACTTCGCGAGCATCACGACCACGAGCACGACGAGCGTCCACGGCGCGGGAAGGTCGTGCGGAGAACGGATCTGCTGCACCGCCTCGACGGCGATGCCGATGGCGGCCCCGACGAGCATGAGCGACACCGCGGCGCCCGCCAGCGCCTCCGCCTTGCCGTGGCCGTACGGGTGGTTCTCGTCGGCGGGGCGGGCGGCCACCGCGAGCCCACCCCACACGATGAGCGACGCGAGGATGTCGGCCATCGACTCGGCCGCGTCGGCCACCAGGGCGTAGGCGTTGCCGAGCAGCCCGGCGGCGAGCTTCACCGAGGCCAGCAGCGCGTTCACGAGCAGCCCGATCTGGGCGGAGCGGATGCCGCGCCGGACGGCGCCCGAGGCCGGGTCGAGGGCGGGAGCGTTCATCGAGCCGGGCAATCTAACGGCCCCCGACGGAACGTCGCTTGCCCTCGTTACCAGATGATTACGGCACTCGACTCACTGCTCTGGAGGATAGACCCATGCTTCGTCCCCTCGCTTCCGGCCTTCTCGCGCGCTCCGCGTCGAAGCGCCTCTCCCGCTGGATCCCGAACCCGCTCCTTCGCGTCGTCGCCATCGCCGTCGCCGGCTACGCGATCGAGCAGCTGGTGATGAAGGGATCGCGCAGGATGCGGACGGCGTGAGTGATTGCGAGGCTGCGAAGCTGCGAGGCTGCGAAGCTGCGTGAGAGCGCCGTTACGCAGCCTCGCAGCCTCGCAGCCTCGCAGCCACTTCACGTCGACCGCATGAACACCGCCCCCACCTCCTGCGCTCGCGCCGTGGCATAGACGCCGGAGGGCTGCGGGAGGACGCCGGGGACGACGCCGGCGCGGAGCTCGGCGTGGACGTCGTCCGCCTTCAGGCCGTTCTGCTTCGCGATCGACGACGCGACGCGGCCGAGGGCGAGGTTGCAGACGAGGACGATGCCGCCGGCGCGGAGCACCCCCTCCACCGTGGGGTCGACGCCGGGGCCGAGGATGGCGGCGAGGTCCGTGTCGGACTTGCCGGCCGGGGTGCGGGACCACGGGTTACGCTCGGCCGGCTTCTTCGTGTCCGGGTCGTCGATCTTGCGGAGGGCGCCGAGCTTGTACTTCGCCCACAGGGCGTCGTCGAGCGCGAGGCCGGCGGCGGCGTGGCGGAGCACGACCACCGGCACGACGTCGCGCGGGGCGGCGCCCATCGCCTCGTAGCCGCGCCGATAGATCCACGACTGCACGAGCGGCAGCCCATCTTCCGGCTCCGGGCCGTCGAACACCGCCTTGTGCTTGGCGGCGGCGACCCGGGCGGTCCACGAGTCGTCGAACGGCGCGTGGGCGGCGGCGGCGGCCACGGCGGGGCGCACGAGGCCGCCCAGCGAGGTCGCGGCGGCGGTCACCCCGGCGACGGCCGGGGCAGCGGCGAGCGTGGTCAGGAAGTCGCGCCGGGTGCGGTCGTGAGACATCGCGGAGTCAGGGGGCGAAGAGCGGGAAGGGATCGATCGGCGTGCCGCCCCACCATTGCTTGGGGTCGGCGACCCGGGCAATGGCGAAGTGCAGGTGCGGCGCGTCGGGGGAGGCATCGCCGGTGGATCCGACGTAGCCCAGCACGTCCCCCTGCTTCACCGCCTGCCCCTCGGCCAGGCCGTCGCGGTACCGGTCGAGGTGCGCGTAGTAGAGCATGAACCGGCCGTCGGGGCTCGCCACGTAGACGGTGATCCCGCCGGCCTTGCTGGTGAACAGCTTCGCCACGCGCCCGTCGTCGGCCGCGACGACCGGGGTGCCGCGCGGCGCCATGATGTCGAGCGCCTCGTGCGCGCGGGTGCCGCCGCCGCGCTTCTCGGTGAAGGTGTCGTGCAGCGCCGACGCGGCGACGCCCTGCACCGGCACCACGAGGTGCCGCGCCCTCAGCGCGTCGACGTCGGACGACGGCGACGATGCCGAGCCGGCGGGCGCGGGCGGGATCGGCGGCGCGATGGAGTCGGGCAGCGGCGCCGCCGCGACCTCGCCCGCGTCGATCCCCCAGAGCGAGTCGCGCTGCATCCAGACGGTATCGACGCGCGTGACGGTGTCGACGCGCACCACGGTGTCGCGCGCGGCGGCGACGGCCGTCGTGGCGCCGGTGTGCCCGTCCCCCGGACGGTACTCCACACCGCACGCGGCCAGCAGGACGAACGGAAGAAGTCGGCGCATGGCCTCAATCTTATGACGGCGACCTGTGAACGGCGACCGTGAAAACGGCGACCTGTGAACGGCGAGCGTGAAACGGCGACCGTGCACCCGCGACCGGTCGCAGTGACACGGTCGCGGGTGCACGGTCGCCATTCATCGATCGACCTTACAGGCTCGCAGTTACCAGATCTGAGCGCGCTTCTCGTCGGGCCGCACCATCGTGTCGCCGTCCTTGCACCCCCACGCCGCCTTGAACTCCGGCATGTTGGAGAGCGGGCCGTTGACGCGCCACTCACCCGGCGAGTGCACGTTGGTGAGCACGAGGTTGCGCGCCGCCTCGGGGCGCATCTTCTCGCGCCAGACCTGGGCCCAGGCGAGGAAGAAGCGCTGCTCCGGCGTGAAGCCGTCGATCTTCGTGCGCGGCGTGGTGCCTAACGCCTTCTCCATGGCCGCGTAGGCGATCGTGAGGCCGCCGAGGTCGCCGATGTTCTCGCCTAACGTGAGCTTGCCGTTCACGTGCGTGGCGCTGTCGACCACCGTGTAGCCGTTGAACTGATCGACGACGCGGTCGGCCTGCGTCTTGTACTTCGCGGCGTCGTCCGCCGTCCACCAGTCACGCAGGTTGCCCTGCGCGTCGAACTGGCGCCCCTGGTCGTCGAAGCCGTGCGACATCTCGTGGCCGATCACGGCGCCCATCGCGCCGTAGTTCACCGCGTCGTCCGCCTGCGGGTTGAAGAACGGGAACTGGAGGATGCCCGCCGGGAAGACGATCTCGTTCCAGTCCGGCCGGTAGTACGCGTTCACCTCCGACGGGACCATCAGCCACTCCGTGCGGTCGATCGGCTTGTTCAGCTTCGCCCAGCTCTTCGCGCGGTCCCAGTCGCTCACGCGGCGCAGGTTCGCGTAGAGCGAGCCGTCGGCGACCGCGAGGTCGGAGTAGTCCTTCCACTTGTCGGGGTAGCCGATCTTCTGCGTGAACGCGTCGAGCTTCACGAGCGCCTGCTTCTTCGTCGAGTCGCTCATCCACGCGAGGCCGACGATGCGGTCGTGCAGCGCCGCGCGGAGGTTGTTGACGATCGCGTTGGCGCGCGCCTTGTCCTGCGCGGTGAACGTGCGGCGGACGTACTCCTGCCCCATCGGGTCGGAGAGCGCGCCGGTCGTCGCGTTGGTGCAGCGCTTCCAGCGCGGCTGCATCTCCTTCGCGCCGGAGAAGAGCTGGTTGAACTTGAAGTTCTCGTTCACGAACGCCGAGCTGAGCGCGCCCGCGGCGCCGTGCAGCGCGTGGGCGCGGAAGTACGCCTTCCAGGCGTCCGCCGGCTCGCTCGCGAGCAGCGAGTCGACCGCCGTGAAGTAGGTCGGCACCATCACGTTGATGTCCGTGAACGGCGTCGCGCCCTGCGCCTTGAAGAACGCGGCCCAGTCGATGTTCGGCGTCGACTTCTGGAAGTCGGCGAGCGTCATCTTGTGGTACACGGCGTTCGGGTCGCGCATCTGCACGCGCGACATCTGCGACTTCGCGAGCTTCGTCTCGAGCGCGAGCACCTTCTGCGCGTCCGCCTGCGCGTCCGCCGCGGGGGTGCCGGCGAGCGTGAACAGGTTCACGAGGTGCTGCACGTACGCGTCGCGGAACTGCTTGAAGCGCGGGTTGTCGACGAGATACACGTCGCGGTCCGGCAGCCCGAGGCCGCCCTGCCCCGCGGTGACGATGAGCGCCTTCGAGTTCTTCGCGTCGGGGCCGACGCCGGCGCCGAACGGCGCGAGCCCGGCGTCGCGCTCGAGCGTCGCGATCGCATGCTTCACGTCGTCGGTCGTCTTGATCGCGTCGATCTGCGAGAGCAGCGGCTTGATCGGGTCGATGCCCGCGCGCTCGGCGGCGGCGGAGTCCATGCAGGCGCGGTAGAACGCGCCGATCTTCTGCATGTTCGACGCGGCGGCGGACTTCCTGTCGGCCACGAGGATCGGCTGCTGCTTCGACGCCTCCTCGACGATCTGCTTCAGCACGAGCTGGTTCTTGTCGGCGAGCGCCTCGAAGCTGCCCCAGCGGGAGTAGGCGGCCGGAATCTCGGCGCTCTGCAGCCAGCCGCCGTTGGCGAACTCGAAGAAGTTGGAGCACGCCGCGCAGGTCGTGTCCATGTTCGCGCGGTCGAGCGGGCGCGGGTTGGACGTCGCGGTCTGGGCGCCCAGCGGCAGGGCAGCGAGACCGGCGAGCGCAGCGAACGCGCCCGCGAGGCGGGAACGACTGAAGGACATCGGCAGGATCTGCACGAGGTGGCGGGACGCCACACCAGGGCGGCGCGGCGCGAAGCAGTTGAATGACTGAAAGATAGCCGTCCAGGTCACATCATTAGAAACAGATGGCGGCAAATCCTTACCGAGTCTGAACGAGCGGCCAGCGGCGCGCCGTTCCTGACTCCACGTACGAGGGTCGTCACGGATGAACGTCGGAGCTCACGGAAACGGCCGGACGATTCTTTGGGTGTCTTCATCCGACGTGCTCCGTTGGCTCCGTGAGCCTCCGTGTCAGACCTCGTACGTGGAGTCACGCGTCGCGGCGCCCTCGCACGGCCCCACGTACGAGGGTCGTCACGGATCACGTCGGAGTCTCCGGAAACCACCGGAGCATCTCTCCGACGTGATCCGACGAGTCCGTGAGAATCCGTGACCACCCTCGTACGTGGAGCCCCAGCCGGCGCGAAAATACCCGGCAAGGTTTGCCGCTCCGGACGTTCCTGCCGAGGGGCGGCAGAACCGGCCGTTCCACGTAAAGTGTTGAGAAACAATGAGTTGAGTGTTTGGCCCGGCCCGGTCCGCGGGTTGCCTTTCAACGGCGCGTCAGATACCGCGTCCCCTACACTCGACTCCGCCACATGCTCTTCGGCTTCATCAACCGCGTCTCCGGCGCCGCCCAGCTCCGCGAGGGGCTGGACGCCAGCGCCGCGCGAACGCGCGGCATCGCCGACCGCGTGGCGAAGGCGTCGCTGAACAACGGCGACGGGTTCGCGCTCCCCAACGCGCAGGCCGGCGCCAACGGCCAGCAGCCCCAGGGAGAGAAGATCGACCTCGAGACCGAAATGATGAGCCTCGGCGACGAGCAGCTCCGCTACGAGACCACGGCCAAGCTGCTGGAGAAGACGTACTCCCAGCTCCGCACGACGATCCGCGACCGCTGAGCTAGTCGATGCCTGATTTCCCCTCGACTCGCCCGATCGGCCTGCTGCCGACGATCCCGATCCAGTCGGGCGTGCGGCCGATGTTCCGGTCGCTGGCGCTCGCCGCGAGCGGGCTCTCCGCGCAGCGCCAGCGCATCGAGACGATCGCGACGAACCTCGCGAACGCCGAGACGACGCGCACCGAGAACGGCGGGCCGTACAAGCGGAAGGTCGCCGTGCTCCAGGCCGCCACCGCGGACACCCAGCAGTTCGGCCTCAACCCGACGCTCCAGACCGCCGCGACGCTCGGCACGACGGCGCAGCCTGCCGTGCCGCCCTTCGGTGTGCCGGCGTTCCAGGTGCCGGCGCTCTCCACCACCGGGCTCGGCGGCGACGACCCGCGCAACATCACGGTCCCCGCGATCGGCAACGACGACGGCCTCCACGGCGTGCGCGTCGCGCAGGTGGCCGAGGACACGTCGGAGGGGCCGCTGGTCTACGACCCGGGGCACCCGGACGCCGACAAGAACGGCTACGTGCGCTACCCGAACGTGCGCGTCGCCGACGAGATGATCGACCTGCTCGACGCGAAGCGGATCTACGAGGCCAACGCCACCGTCTTCCAGTCGGCCAAGGCGATGCTGAAGAAGGCCATCGACATCTAACGCAGCTCCCATGTCCATCAACGGCGTCAACAACAACCCGCTCCTCGGCAACCTCGGCCGTCCGGCCGGCGCGGCCGGCACCGGCGCGACGCGCCCCGGGCAGAACGGCGGCGTACAGCCGGGCCAGGTCGGCTACGGGCGGCCGGCGGTCGCGCGTCCGGCGGCGGCCCCGGCGAATGCGGCGGCGCTCAAGCCGCAGCAGTCGCTCGCCGCGCCGTCGAGCTCGCTGCCGACCGACGCGCCGGCGGGGACCGACCCGGCGCTGTGGAGCGTGCTCACGACCGAGGAGCGCGCGTTCTTCGCCAAGGCCGCGGCGAGCGGCCCCCTCACCTACGGGCGCGTGGCGGCGGGGATGAACAACCCGCTGGCGCAGGCGGCCCCGGCCGTCCGCGGCGGGCGCCTCGACGTGCGCGCCTGATCTCTTTCCGGAGCTGACCGATGTCCGATGCGATCTCCGCCCTGACCAGCCGGATGTTCCAGTCCGGCGGCGTGGGCCCGCTGCGCCCCGGCGGCGACACCGGTCGCATTCAGGTCCCGGCCGGCGGCGCCAACCAGGGCCCGTCGTTCGGCGACACGCTCAAGCAGTTCGTCGGCGACGTGTCGGCCCAGCAGGACGCGGCGACGGACCTGCAGGGGCGGTTCATGCGCGGCGAGAACGTCGAGGTGCACCAGGTCATGGCCGCCACCGAAGAGGCCAGCCTGTCGCTCGACCTCATGGTGGAGCTCAGGAACAAGGTGACCGACGCGTACAAGCAGCTCGTCGCGATGCAGAGCTGACGACCTGGCCGGCGGCAGATCCGACCGCCCAGCCGCCGGCAGGAATTGCCGCCGGGCACAATCCGCCCGCCCCGACCGAGCGCCGCGAAAGCGGCGCAAGTCATTTGATGGATAGCACTTAGACGGAATGGCCCGGACGGTACGGCGCCTGCCTCTAAGGACCGCGCCGCGAACGCCTGCCTCTCCCTTCCGCGTCCCCCCTCCCCGACGTGGCTCTGAACCCCGCAATCCAGTCTCTCGTCGACCGCATCGGCGGCGCCCGCCGCGCGATGGTGCTCGTCGTGGGCCTGCTCACCGCCGGTCTCGTCTTCGGGATCTCGCGCTGGGCGACCGCGCCGACGTGGGTGCCCGCGTTCTCGAGCGTGCCGCTCGAGAAGACCGACAAGCTGACCCAGAAGCTCACCGAGGTCGGCATCGAGTTCCACCTCGAGAAGGGCGGCACCGAGATCCAGGTCAAGGCCGAGGACGTGGCGAAGGCCCGCGTGGCGATCGCGAGCGGCGGCGAGCTGCCGAGCTCGGGGCGTCCGGGGCTCGAGCTGTTCGACCAGCCGTCGTGGGGGATGACCGACTTCACGCAGCGCATCAACTACCGCCGCGCGCTGGAGGGGGAGCTGGAGCGCACGATCGGCAAGATGCGCGGGATCGAGCTGGCGCAGGTGCACATCGCGATGGCGGAGGGGAACGTCTTCCGCGCCGCGGACAAGCCGCTCGAGGCGAGCGTGGTGCTCAAGCTCCAGAACGGCGAGACGCCGCCGAGCGACGTCGTGCAGGGGATCGCGCACCTCGTGGCCGCGTCGGTCGACGGGCTGCAGAGCGACCACGTGACGATCGTGGACGACGGCGGCCGCATGCTCACGCTCGACAACGAGGCGGGCTCGCTCGCCGGGCTGACGAGCCAGCAGCTCGCCGTGCAGCGCGAGGTCGAGAGCTATCTCGAGAAGAAGGCGCAGTCGATCGTCGGCGAGATCGTCGGGCCGAAGAACGCGCGCGTGCAGGTGTCGGCCGTCATCAACTTCGACCGCGTGGAGCGGACGACGCAGGCGGTCGACCCCGACAAGCAGGTCGTGTCGACCGAGCAGAAGGCGGAGGTGACGCCGGGCGCGCAGGGCGGCGCGTCGTCGAGCAACACGGCGACGAGCTACGAGACGACGCACAGCACCGAGCAGTTCAGCGGCGCGATCGGCAACGTGAAGAAGCTGACCGTCGCCGTGCTGGTGAACGACCGCCTCGTGCCGGGCCCCAAGCCGTCGACGATGCCGCGCACGGCGCCGGAGCTCGCGCGCATCGACGAGCTGGTGCGCAACGCGGTCGGCATCGACTCGGTGCGCGGCGACAAGCTCTCGGTGGTGAACACGACGTTCGACGGCACGCTGCCGCTCGTCGCGCCGGCGCCGGAGCCGCAGGCGGACCTGGTGTCGCGCCTCGGCTCGCTGCAGCGCCCGATCGTCACGGGGCTCGCGCTGCTCGGCGTGCTGATCGTCGCGGTGCTCACGCTGCGCGCGCTCAAGCCGGCGAAGGCGCCGGAGATCGCCGCGCTGAGCGCGCCGGAGGACGGCGTCCCCGCGCTCGTCGCCGGGACGATGGCCGACGGCCCGCACGCCGCGCCGCAGCTCGACCCCGCCACGGGCATGCCGCTCGTGGAGTCGGGCGACAACACGATTCTCATCGCGGGACCGGCGGCGAGCGAGCCGGTGGTGCTCCGCGAGGCGACGAACCCGGTGCGCGACCAGGCGCTCGCCGTCATCGAACAGCGCCCCGAGGCGGCGACTCGCGTCGTCCGCGCGTGGCTCAAGCAGGACTGAGGTAAGACGCCCAGATGCCCAGCGCAGAACTCGTCCGCCCGGCCACCATCGACGGCCGCCCGATCAGCGGCCGCCAGAAGATCGCCATCGTCTGCATGGCGGTCGGGGCGGAGGCCGCCGCGAAGATCACGAGCGGCCTGTCCGCCGACGAGGCGGAGATGCTGACGTTCGAGATCGCCCGCATGGACCGCGTGCCGGCCGAGACGATGGAGGCCGTGCTGCAGGAGTGGCTCGAGTCGACGTTAGGCGTCGCCTCGCTCACCACCGGCGGCCTCGAGTACGCGCGCGAGGTGCTCGAGAAGGTCTACGGGCGCAACCGCGCCGACCAGATCCTGCGCCGCATCCAGACGCAGCTCGCCGACACGGCGGGGCTGCACCGCCTGCGCAAGGCCGACCCGCAGCAGCTCGCCCAGACGCTGCGCGGCGAGCACCCGCAGACGGCGGCGCTCGTGCTCGCGCACCTCGACACGCACCACACGGCGAACATCGTGCGCGAGCTGCCGACGGCGTTCAGCAGCGAGGTGCTCTTCCGCATGGCGCGCATGGAGAAGGTCGCGCCGGAGATGCTGCAGCTCATCGAGCGCGCGCTCTCCAGCGAGGCGGACCTGAACTTCTCGCAGGGCATGTCCGCGGCCGGCGGTCCGGCGGCGGTGGCGAACGTGCTCAACCTCGTCAGCGGCTCGCTCGAGAAGGAGCTGCTCGAGGGCGTCAGCGAGCGCGACGCCGGGCTGTGCGAGCAGATCAAGAACCTCATGTTCGTCTTCGAGGACCTCGTCACGCTCGACGACAAGTCGCTGCAGCGCCTGCTGCGCGAGGTCGAGGCGAAGCAGCTCGCGCTCGCCCTCAAGGCGGCGAGCGACGAGCTCAAGACGAAGATCACGGGCGCCATGTCGCAGCGCGCGGTGTCGGCGCTGCGGGAGGAGATGGAGTTCATGGGCCCGGTGAAGATGCGCGACGTCGAGGCGGCGCAGGCGGGGATCGTCACGCAGGTGCGCAAGCTCGAGGAGACGGGCGAGATCGTGCTGACCTCGGGGAGCGACGATGTTCTCGTCTGACGCGGCGTTCACCGCGGCGGCCTGGCTGCCGGCGGAGATCGCGGTCGAGGCGTTCGAGCTCCCCGAGTTCGACGCCCCGGTCGCGGACGACGCCGACGACGCGTCGCGCGCGGCGCACGCGCCGCGCGCGCCGCACGCCGCGCCGATCACGCTGCGCGACGTCGAGGCCGCGGTGAACGAGGCGCTCGCGCGGCGGGAGGAGGAGGAGCTCGCGATCCGCGAGCAGCTGCAGCAGGAGGCGTACGCCGTGGGCGTGGAGCAGGGGCGCGCCGAGGCCGAGGAGGCCGCGCGCGTCGCGCTGGCGAGCGCGCTCGAGGCGCTGTGGCTCGCGACGGAGGAGATCCGCGCGAGCGAGCAGCGCTGGCTCGCCACGCTCGAGGACAACGTCGCGGCGCTCGCCGCCGGCGCGGCGCGGCACGTCGTCGCGCGCGAGGTGCGCGCCGACGACGCGCTCGTGCGCGAGCTCGCCGAGCGCGCGGTGGCCGAGTTCCCGCAGGACCACCCGATCGCGATCCGCCTCCACCCGGCCGACGCCGCGACGGTGAAGCAGGCGCTCGCCGAGTCGGGGCGCACCGGCGACACGCGCTGGATCCCCGACGCGCGCGTCGAGCGCGGCGGCGTCATTCTCGAGGGGCGCGACCGCATCGTCGACGGGCGCGTGGACACGGCGCTCGAGCGCATCTACCGCACCTTGAGTGGACACCATGCGTGAGATCCTCGACTCCGAGCTCTCCACGCTGCCGGCGAGCCACGCGGACGACGTGTCGAGCGCGGAGCGCGGAGTGTGGAGCGGGGAGGACGCGTCCGCTCCACGCTCCACGCTCTCCGCTCCACGCTCGGAGTGCGCCGAGTCGATGCTCGCGCGCCTGGAGGAGTTTCCCCGGTTCGGGACGTACGGCAAGGTCACGCGCGTCGTCGGCCTCGTGATCGAGGCGGCGGGGCTCGACGTCGGGCTCGGGGAGCTGTGCCGCGTGACGGCGCTCTCCGGCGAGCAGTCGGTGCTGGCCGAGGTCGTGGGCTTCCACGAGCGCGGCGTGCTGCTCATGCCGTTGGGCGAGATGGACGGGCTGCACCCGGGGAGCTCGGTGCTCCCGTTAGGCCGCTCGTTCGGCGTCGACGTGGGCGAGGGGCTCCTCGGCCGCATCGTCAACGGCCTCGGCCACCCGATCGACGGCAAGGGGAAGCTCGAGGTCGAGGCGCGCGTGCCGCTCTCGGCGGAGCCGCCCAACCCGCTCGTGCGCGAGATGGTGAGCGAGCCGCTGGAGACCGGCGTGCGCGCGATCGACGGCACGCTGACGTTCGGGCGCGGCCAGCGCGTCGGCATCTTCGCCGGCTCGGGCGTCGGCAAGTCGACGCTGTTAGGCATGATCGCCCGCCAGGCGCAGGCCGACGTGAACGTGATCGCGCTGCTCGGCGAGCGCGGCCGCGAGGTGCGCGAGTTCATCGAGCACTCGCTCGGCCCCGAGGGGCTGGCGAAGTCGGTGCTCGTCGTGGCGACCGGCGACCAGGCGGCGCTCGTGCGCGCCCGCGGCGCGCTCGTCGCCACGGCGATCGCCGAGTACTTCCGCGACCAGGGGAAGCAGGTGCTGCTCATGGTCGACTCGGTGACGCGCGTGGCGATGGCGTGGCGCGAGATCGGCCTCGCGGTCGGCGAGCCGCCGACCACCAAGGGCTACCCGCCCAGCGTGTTCGCGGCGCTCCCGCGCCTGCTCGAGCGCGCCGGCAACGGCGAGCGCGGCGGCATCACCGGCATCTACACCGTGCTCGTGGACGGCGACGACTTCAACGAGCCCGTGGCCGACGCCGCGCGCTCGATCCTCGACGGGCACGTGGTGCTCACCCGCAAGCTCGCCGCCGCCGGCCACTTCCCGGCGATCGACGTGCTCGACTCGAAGAGCCGCGTGCGCGACCAGATCATCCCGCCAGAGCACAAGAACGCCGCGAACCTGCTGCTCAAGCTCGAGGCGGCGTACCGCGAGAAGGAAGACCTCATCATGGTCGGCGCCTACCAGAAGGGGAGCGACCCGATGGTCGACGCGGCGATCGCGATGCGCGACCAGTCGCTCGGCTTCCTGCAGCAGCGCTCGGACGAGAAGAGCAAGTACGAGATGACGCGCGCGACGCTCGTGCACCTCGGCAACCAGATCGCCGCGAAGGCGCGGCGCGGGGGCTGATAGATGTTCCGCTTTCGACTTCAGCGCGTCCTAGACATGCGCGAGCGCAAGGAGCGCGACGCCGCCACGGCGCTCGTGGCCGCGGAGGAGCAGGCCGAGCTCGCGCGCGCCGAGCAGGAGCGCCTGCTCGCCGCGCGCGAGGTGCTCGCCCACCACGCGCTCGCCAACCCGGCGGCGCCGAACGAGCTGACCGGCGACGCCGTGTCGCCGGCCGGCGACGTGAGCGTCGGCGCGCTCCGCACGCTGCAGTTCCTGTTAGGCCGGCTCGACGAGCGCGTCGAGGCGGCGGCGTCGGCGGCGCAGTCGGCGGAGCACGTGGTCTCGCAGAAGCAGGACGAGCTCCGGTCGGCGTTCCGCGACCGCCGCGCGCTCGACCGGCTGCGCGAGAAGCAGCTGGAAGACTGGAAGGCCGCGGCGACCGCGGCCGACCGCAACCTGATGGACGACATCGCGCTCTCCCGCTTCACGCAGGGCGGCGCGGGCACGCCGGGCTCGGCCCGGTCCAACACTTCGAGCGAGCAGTAGGCCATGACGCGATTGATCATGCCCTTCCTCGTCGGGCTGCTGCTCGGCGTGAGTGGCACCACGGGGTTCAAGATCCAGCAGGCGAAGCACGACGCGCTGCTCGTCGGCACGATGGGCCCGGCGGCCGCGCACGGGGCGTCGCCCGCCGCGCACGCCGACAGCGCGGGCGCGGACAGTGCGCACGCCGACAGTGCGCACACCGACAGCGCGCACGCCGACAGCGCGCACGCCGCGGCCGACTCCGCCGCGCACGACACGCCGGCGCCGGCCGCGCACGCGGCGGCGAAGGCGCCGCGGCCGCGCGTCGCGTCGCACGCCGCCGAGCCGGCGAAGCGGCCCTCGGGCGTCGCGCACCCGACGGTGCCGGTCGCGCCGGTGGCGAGCGTCACGGCGCCGGAGACGACGCACGGCGCGCCGAAGCCGGTGGTGCAGTCGCGCATCGCGTCGGCGGCCGGCGGCGCGAGCGGCGACGGCACGTCGCAGCGCCGCCTCGCGAAGGTGTTCGGCAACATGCCCGCGAAGGAGGCCGCGCGCGTGCTCGAGCAGATGGACGACAAGGACGTGCAGACGATCCTCGGGCTCCTCGGCGACCGGCAGGCCGCCGCCATCCTGTCCAGCTTCGCGCCGCCGCGCGCCGCCGCGATCGGCAAGATGTCGATGCGCACGTCGAGCGAGGGGGGACGCTGATGCAGGTCGCGGGCGGGCTGGTGGACACGCTGGGCGGGTCGGCCAGCGCGGCGTCGGGCGCGGCGCCTAACGCGTCGCGCGCGAAGTCGCCGGCCGACCAGGATCCGTCGAGCACGCCGGCGTTCGCCGCGCTGCTCAACGGCGCCATGACGCCGCCGCCGCAGCCCGAGCCGGCCGCGCGCCCGCAGCCCGTGGCCGAGTCGAAGGGCGAGCTCGCCGAAGGAACGGCGCAGGAGACGGGCGAGGAAGGCACGTCGACCGCGGGCGCGAGCGCGAAGGGCGGCGCCGCGCAGGTCGTGACGAGCCACGGCCACCCGGCGGACGTGCTGCGCTTCGGCGTGCGCGCGGACGCGCGCGCGATGGCGATGCCTTCGACGACGACGCCTTCGACGGCGACGCGTTCGGCGGCGACGCTCGCGACGGCGACGTCCGCGGCGGCGACGCCGTCGGCGGCCGACGCGGCGACGCCCGGCGCGTCGACGCCCGGCGCGGCGACGGGCGAGGCGACGGGCGAGGCGATGCCGGCCGCCGACGCCGCGGCGAAGGCGACCGACGCCGCGAAGGCGACCGACGCCGCGAAGGCGAAGCACGGCGAGGGCGTGGTGACGGCGGCGGTCGCGCCTAACGCCGCGCCGGCGGCCGCGTCGCCCGCCCCGGCGTCGAGCACGGCGGCGACGACAGACTCGTCGGAGACGGCCGAGGCGGGCGAGACGGCGAGCGCGCACGGCCGCCGCCGCACGCGCGACGACGAGCGGTCCGAGGGCACCGACGCGACGCCCGCGACGCCCGCGACGGCCGGCGCCGACGTCACGCAGCTCACGCGCGCGCTCGACGGCGTGGCGCCCGAGCTGCGCGCGCGGCTCGAGCGCGTCGTCGAGCGCATGCGCGCCGAGGGCGGGCACGACGTCGAGGTGGCCGAGAGCACGCGCTCGCAGGCGCGGCAGGACTACCTCTACGAGCAGGGCCGCACGCGCGGCGGCGAGGTCGTGACGTGGACGCAGCACTCGCGGCACACCGCCGGCGAGGCGGTGGACGTCGCGGTCGACGGCGGCTGGGACAACAAGGCGGCGTTCGAGCAGCTCCAGCGCGTGGCGCGCGAGGAGGGGCTGCACACGTTAGGCATGCGCGACCCCGGGCACCTCGAGCTGCCGCGCGACGCGCGCGTCGAGAGCCTGACGACGCAGGCCGCGCCGCAGCGTACGACGCAGCCCGCCGCGCAGCCCGCCGCGCAGCCCGCGATGCAGCAGGCGACGCAGGCGGCCGCGCAGGCGGCCGCGCTCACGACGCTCGCCACCGTGCAGGGGAACGCGACCGTCGGCGCGGCCGCGACGAGCGCCGACGCGGCGCACACCACCGCGCGCGCGACCGACGCGACGGACGACGCCGCCGCGATGCCCGCCGACGGCGCCCGCGCGCGCGCCGCCTTCCTGCAGGCCACGCATGCCGCGCTCGCCGCGCAGCGCGGCGACGCCCAGCGTGGCGGCACGCAGCGCGACGGCTCGCGCTCGTCCGGCGGCGACC
>JADMIO011006422.1_pt1 | contig 20862 bp, 15 predicted proteins | sample 8958161 | NCBI WGS metagenome assembly JADMIO01 (sample SAMN16585339, study PRJNA669376) | soil metagenome | isolation source: Crop rotation soil | place: USA: Cullars Rotation, Alabama | collected 2011 | reverse complement strand
GCCGCGACTTCAAGTCACGTGAATTCCAAGCTTCGGATCCCACTGTGCTGGAAAGGAGTCGCGCAACCCGATGGGCTCGGTGAAGGACCGGCTCGCGCTCGGCGTGATCGAGGACGCGGAGCGCCGCGGCGCGCTGAAGCCGGGCCAAACCGTGATCGAGGCCACGAGCGGCAACACCGGCATCGGCCTCGCGATGGTGTGCGCGGCGAAGGGGTATCCGCTCGTGGTCACGATGTCGGAGAACTTCAGCGTGGAGCGCCGCAGGCTCATGCGCTTCCTGGGCGCCAAGGTGGTGCTCACGCCGGCCGCCGAGAAGGGCTCGGGCATGCTCGCCAAGGCCACCGAGCTCGCGGAGAAGCACGGCTGGTTCCTGTGCCGGCAGTTCGAGAACGAGGCGAACCCCGACATCCACACTCGCACCACGGCGGAGGAGATCCTCGAGGACTTCGCCGACACCAAGCTCGACTACTGGGTCACGGGCTTCGGCACCGGCGGCACGCTCAAGGGCGTGGCGCGCGTGCTGAAGAAGAAGAGCCCGCAGACCAAGATCATTGTGTGCGAGCCGGACAACGCGCAAACGCTCGGCAGCGGGATCGCGCAGCCGCGCGCGGCCGACGGCTCGCCGTCCGCGAGCCACCCGCTGTTTCGGCCGCACCTGATGCAGGGTTGGTCGCCGGACTTCATTCCGAAGCTCACCGAGGACGCCGCGGCCGCGCACATGTTCGACCAGATCGTGCCGGTGAACGGCGGCGAGGCGTTGCGTCTCGCGCGCGAGCTCGCGCAGAGGGAAGGCATCTTCGTGGGCACGTCGAGCGGCGCCACGCTCGCGGGCGCGCTCACGATCGCGAAGTCGGCGCCGGCGGGGTCAAACATCCTCGTGATGCTGCCCGACACGGGCGAGCGCTATCTGTCCACGCCGCTGTTTGCCGAGATCCCAGTCGACATGACGGACGAGGAGCTCGCGATCTCGCGCTCCACGCCGCGCGCGCGTTTCGACGCGCCGCCGGCCGCCGCGTCCGCCCCTAGCCCTAAGCCGAAGGCGCCCGAGCCGCCGCCGGTGGTAACGCCGAAGGCCGCCGCGTTCGTCGAGGAGGTTACGGCCGACGGTACGCAGCCGGTGGTGATGTTCGCGCTCGAGTGGTGCGAGTTCTGCTGGTCGGTGCGGCGCATGTTCGCGGCCTACAAGATTCCGTATCGCACCGTGGACCTCGACTCGGTGACCTATCAGCAGGACGACTGGGGCGGGCAGATCCGTGCGGCGCTTGCCGCGCGCACCACCTGGAAGACGATCCCGCAGATCTTCATCGGCAACGAGTTCGTGGGCGGCGCCACCGACACGTTCGACGCGTGGAAGAGCGGCAAGCTGCCCGCGCTGCTCGCGAAGCACGGGGTAGCGCACAAGGGCGATCTCGCGGGGAATCCGTACAGCTTCCTGCCGAACTGGTTGCAGCCGCGGTAACGAGCCGATCGATCGGCCGACGCTACCCTTCGAGCAGCGCGGTCTTCATCGCCCACTGAAGCAGATTGTCGATGTTCTGCGGCGCCGTGCCCAGCTCGTTCGCGAGCTGGTTGCGAGTGCGAGTGCCGTCCAGGAGCCCGAGGAAACGTCGCGCCGCTTCATCGACGGGAACGCTTCCGTGCCGCTGATTGATCGGGGGCTGCTTGTGCGCAGCGAGATAGCGCACGACCCGGCTGGTGCGCGGTTTGTCGCTGGGCGCCGGCACCGCCGGCGGCTCGACGTATAGCTCCAGTATTCCCTTCCTCCAGCAGCTCAGTAGCTCACGAAGCAGCGTCGCGCGATGTTGGCCGGCGGCGGCGATAACCTCTTCGACCGAAATCGCGTGCGGAAAGCGTCGGCTGATCGTCACCAACGCGTCATGCAGCGGCCCCGCGCCAATCACCACGTCGCCGCGCACATGCGTGAAACGCGACATGCCGTTGCCCTCGGCCGATTGCGGGAGGAACGCCACGGCGTGCATCGTCTCGGCCCGCGCGAGCATCAGCGTACGATCGACGGTCATGTTTCCGCGGCAGATGAGCGCGCGACGGAACTCGCGATTGCCGACGAAATCGACGTATTGCTCCTGACGAACCAAATCATCCTGGTTCGCCTGCATCCAACTCTTGAACGGCGCCCAGCTCTCCGCGGCCACCATGCCGTTTTGCAGGGCGTCGCCCAGGTATTGCAGGCCGTGCTTGGCGATGCGCGCTGCGAAATCGCGGAAATAGAACGGGTGGTTCAGGCCCTCGAAGTATTCGTGGATGAGGTAGGTCTCTGCCTTGCCCTGGAGCCACTGCGCCTCGCTTCCGAGCAAGGCCGAAGTAAAAGGAGCTCGAGCCAGTGCGAGGACGAAATCGCGTCCCGCGCGGGCCTTCTCGATCGGATCTCTGACTCTTTCGGCATGGAAGCGCATCGCGTCGCGCGCCCACATGCGCACGTGCCAGCCGGGATAAGTGTTGAAGCTGATGTAAGCCAGCCCGCTCGCAGTGAGCTGCTCGGCGCAGATCTTAAGCACCTTCTCCGCCACGTCGTGAGGCACCCACGAGAACACGCCGTGCGCGATGATGTAATCGAACTTGCCCCATTCCGGCGTGACCTCGGTGATGTTTGCAGCCCGCAGATCGAGGTTCTCGACGCCGCTCGCCGCCGCGAATTCCTTCGCGGTCTCGATCTGAGACGCCACCAGGTCGATACCGACGAGCTTCGCATCGGGAAGCGAATGGGCCATCGGCACGATGTTCCCCCCGACCGCGCAGCCGAGCTCCAGAACGCGGCACTCCGCCGGTGCGGGCGTCTCGAGCCCCAGCAGATGGGCCGCCGCATGTAACCGGCGCGGATGCGTCTCAGGGAAGCAATAAAAGACGTAAGGGACTTCGTCGTAGCTTGCAGCGGTGTCGGTCATGCGTGAAATGCTGCCCCGCGGCGCATCGACGCCGGCGCTAGATGATTGCTTGCGATCGAAGCTGGGCGATGTCGGCTTCGGTCTTACCCAGTAGCTGCCGCAGAACCTCCTCGGTGTGCTGCCCGAGGACTGGCGGTGGCGCCTGGTGGTCGAGCGGCGTCTCCGAAAAGCGCATGGGGCTGCGCACCAAAGACACGTTGCCGAGCGTTGGATGCGGCAGCTCGATCCTCAAACCGCGTGCTTGCGCCTGCGGTTCGCTGAAGACCTGCTCGAGATCGTTTATCGGGCCGCAAGGTACGCCGGCCGCTTCGAGCGCATCGATCCATTGTGCCGTGGTTCTTCTCAGGAAAAGGTCGCACAGCAACCGCGTGAGCTCCGCGCGGTTCTCGACCCGCTTGCCGTTGCTCGCAAAGCGCGGATCGTCGAGCAGCGCGGGGCTACCGGAGGCTGCGCAGAATCTCGCGAACAAGTTGTCGTTGGCGCACGCGAGGATGAGATTGCCGTCGGCCGTCTTGAACACTTGGTAGGGCGCTATGTTCGGATGGTCGTTGCCGAGGCGTGCGGGCGATACGTCGGTGGCGAAGTAGTTCGCCGCTTGGTTGGCGAGCACGGCCACTAGCGAGTCGAACAACGCGATATCGATATGTTGACCGGTGCCGGTTTCTGCGCGCCGCGCCAGTGCCGCGCATACGGCGACGCTTGCGTACATGCCGGTGATCAGGTCTGCAATGGGGATTCCGGCCTTTTGCGGACCGCCGCCTCGCCGCTCGTCACTCTCGCCGGTGACGCTCATGAGGCCGCCCATTCCCTGGATCATGAAATCGTATCCCGGCCGCTCGCGCCACGGCCCGGTGTGGCCGAAACCGGTAACCGAACAATAAATGAGACCGGCGTTCGTCTTCTTGACCTGCGCATAGTCGAGGCCGTACCGCTCGAGGTCGCCGAACTTGAAGTTCTCGAGCAGCACGTCGCACTTTGCCGCAAGCTCGCGGGCGATCGCGTTGCCTTGCGGGCGTGCGAGATCGAGCGTGATCGACTTCTTGCCGCGATTGGCACAGGCGAAATACGCCGACTCCCCCGTGTCGCGCCCCCGCACGTCCTTGAGCCACGGCGGACCGAAGGAGCGCGAGTCGTCGCCTTTCTGCGGGCGCTCGACCTTGATCACCTCCGCTCCGAGGTCGGCTAGGTTCTGCGCGGCCCACGGTCCCGCGAGCACGCGCGTCAAGTCGAGTACGCGAATTCCTTCGAGGGGGCCCGGCATGTCCGTAAGCTTAACGCTTCGATCCCCGGAGGTAACGGCGTCCGCGAACGTGCGTGGATCGAATGCGTTTCACGACGCGACACGCCATCCCTGCCGCGCGCTTCCCCGAGCCTGGCGATGCCGGCTATTAGCGGAAGTGGTTCGCGAGAGATAGGCGCCGAGGCGTGTGCTGGCAGTCTACCCCTGATCGCCTTCTAGAGCTTTGCGGTTGCAATAGCACTCTTTATGGTTTCGGCCGCTTGCTTGAGAGCTACGGCCTCGACGTCTGCCAACGGCACCCGCTCGATGCTTAGCACGCCATGACTGCCCACGCGAACCGGCAAGCCAATACTGAGCTCTGCTAGGCCGTACTCCCCCGCAGGCACCACCGAGGTCGAAATAACTTCGTCGGAGCCTTCAAGTATTTGCTTTACCAACGTTGTTGCACCAACCGCGGAGGTCCACCCGGTGGTTCGCCCGCTCTTCAGAGCAATGTAGCGTTGGAACCATCCGCGAACCTTGTCGTTCACCGCGGATTGCTGATCAGCCGACAAGACCAGTCTTTCTCCCCTTACCGAGATCGAGGAGAACAGAGGGACTTGGTTTGGACCGTGCTCGCCGATTACCAATGCTTGCACGTCCGCGGGCGAAGCGCTCACTATTTCCGCGATTGCCCACCTAAAGCGAAGAGTGTCGTTGGTCGAGAAGCCAAGACAGCGAGCTCGTTCGAATCCTGTTTCTCGCCAAACCGCATAGTTGAGCAGGTCCACGGGATTGGTCACCGTAATGACCACCGCTTGCGGACAACGCTCTTTGATGTAGCTGGCTGCTTCCCTCACGAGCTCGAGGTTCTCTTGCGCGAACGCGGAGCGGTCGCTACGGCCGGTATCAGGCTTGCTGCAAGCCACGATTACTATCGCCGCATCGGCCAGATCGGCATAGGTTCCCGCCTTGACTCGAGTAGAGCTGAGCGGAGAAACCGCTTGTTCGATATCCATGACATGGGCCGAGAGACGGTTTGCGTTGACATCGATGAGCACGATGTCTCCGGCGATCCCGCGCGAGCCCAGGTAGAACGCCAGCGCGGAGCCAACGGCTCCGGCGCCACCGATGATCGCCACTTTCTTCGCGGCAACGTTCGTTGTTGTTGGCTCCGACACTTGCATCTTATCGACAAAAAACCACCGGCCGCCGGGGATAGCTCCACTGCGTGATCTCGTTCGGATGAACGTCGAACCGCTCAGCCAGCCGCCAGAGTGGCGCCGAGCGATATCATCGCTCTCGTCAGGCGGAGACTCCACTTATCCCATCGTGTCGATTAGCGGGGCGAGCTCTGTTTGCCTTGAACTTGTTGCAGGCGTGGATGATTGTATGCCGCACGGTATTTCACCGCGCTCAGCAACGCCGTCATCCGGAGCCGTCTCTTGAGCTCACCGACATCAAGATCATGATCGGGCCGGGCCGACAGAGAAAGGGACGCCGGTGCTCCTGGTTGGCCACCGAACCCGAGGACTGGAAATGCAAGAACGGTCTCGATTTCTGAGGCAAGACGTATATTTCGAACCACTAGTTAATCACTGGTATGCGTGGGCCCATTTGTTGCCTCCTGTTCAGGCCGCTCGTCATGTCGTCAACAATCACCGGCCAATCATGCGGTCCTTCGTTAGGGACGCAAAGTGGCATGCTTTGGCGAGCAAGGAGCCCACGCTGGCGGGTGGGGAGTTCTTGAACTATCGAGAGGATCAGGTACCCGAAATCCAGAAGTTGATAGAGGAAATAAACAGTCATTGCAGCGACCTGATCTCGTTGTCGGAGGCGGTGAGCGAGCTGGACGAGCTGCTGCTTAGCCACAAGAATGGACAGACCATCGAGCATCTATATGCAAAGATCCCGACGCCACTCAAGGGCTACGTGGAGCTCTTCATGGACATGGAGCATCGACCATCCTACAGGCTGATCGAGCCGCTCCTATACGAGAGCCGGAACTATAAGCGGTCCTTACAGAGCCTCTCGTTCGGATTGCTGTCCAGGGTATCGGAACGTCCGTTTGTATTGAGCACGCCCCGGCTTCCGGACGACAAGCACCTGCATCTTCAGGTCGATTTCGCGTCGCCGGTGGTCGACGATATCTTTCGTACGCGACAGGATCCCCTAGCCGAAGACGAGGTCGAGCGACTCTTCGCGCCGCTCAGCGCGTCGGGCGGGCTAAAGTATCTCGATCTTTTTGAAAACGAGGAGCCACGCCCGCAGCACGAACCCGTGCGGTCGGGTGTCCGCTTGAGGTACACGGGGCACGCCGGGTTTGTAATCGAGACGAGCCGAGTAACCATTTTGGTTGACCCGATGATTCCGAGCAGAGACGAGCGGAATCGATCCGAAGCACTAAGCTTCAGTGAGCTCCCGAGAAATATCGACTACATCTTGCTGACCCACAGTCACTCCGATCATTTCAATTTGGAGACACTGCTGCAGCTGCGGTTCAAGACCAGGAATGTGATCGTTCCGAGAAACAACGGAGGAACACTGGCAGATCCGTCGATACGGCTCGCGCTGCAAAAGTTGAGCTTTCGCGTGATGGATGTGGACGATTTGGAGGAAATTTCAGTCTCCGACGGCCGTATCGTGAGCCTACCGTTCCTTGGAGAACACGGTGATCTAAATATTAGGTCCAAGACGGCCTGGTTCGTCGAGTTGCTTGGAAGGCGGTTCTTCTTTGGCGCCGACTCATCGAACCTCGATCCAAATCTATACCGACATTTGGCCGGCATTTTTGGCCAGCTCGACGTTCTGGCGATCGGGATGGAATGTGTTGGCGCGCCGTACACGTGGGTCTATGGCGCGCTACATACACGAACTGTCCCGCGGGTGATTCGTGAGTCCAGGCGATTGAATGGCTCCGACAGTGAGCAAGCGCTCGAGATAGTAAAGGCGTTCAGGCCGAAGCGCGTGTACGTATATGCCTTGGGTCAGGAGCCCTGGTACAAGTATTTCATGGGTATTCAGTACAACGAAAAATCGAAACAGATATTGGAATCTGGGAAGTTTACTGCAGCGTGCAGGAATATCGGTATCGAGGCTGAAACGCTATACGGAAAGCATACGCTGGAATGTTCCGCGGGAGCGGACGCATAAACGGGTAGCAGCAACATCGATCCGGTTACCGCGAGCAGGCTGATCCAGATCCGACGGAAAACAGCCGACGGAGTCCAATGATGAGCTCAGTCCTTGACGGAGTAGCTTATGGACCGAGGACACACAAGCGGGCGCCACAGTCAGTGCCGACTCGATCGGGTTGGGAGGCGGGCATAGCCGTGTAGCTAGTAGAGATCTTTCGCTTCGAATGCGCGGAAGAGACGTCCCACGGATTGATCGGTAAAATTTCCGCCCCGTCGTTCGATCAGCTCCACACGAACGCCAGAGTCGTCGTCCCGACGAAGAAAAACCTGCCTGATTCCCTCGTCGGATATGATCGGCGTGTCGACAATCGCGCCATTTTCGGAAAGGCGTCGGATTGCCGCGTCCAGATCGTTAACCTGCAAAGCAAGATGCTGAACGCCGCACCCGAAGTGATGCACGAACCTCGAGACCTGCGATTCCGGCGTCGTGCCTTGAATGAGCACGAGTGTCGCGTTCCCGGCCTGCAGCACTGCAGAGATCATCGCGGTGCGCTCGCCGCGAGTAAGTCTGCGCTCGATGACTCGAAACCCGAAGTTGGCGGTGTACCAGTCTATCGCTGAGTCCAGATCGCTCACGGCAATCGCCACGTGATCTACGCCAGTAATGCTCTGATGATCGATCTCGCCGCCTGAAGTCTCCGTCGCGCTTTCTGATTCCGTGCAGTGTGGGTGCTTCATGGTGCGATTGTTCCCGCTGCCTGTTACATCGATGGAGACAGTACCCTAACCGTACGTGCTCTACACTCGTAATTCGTTACTGGGCCGGCGTCGGGAAGTCGAAGTGCACCGACATCTCGTTCTACTGATGAGTGAGCTGTCGAAACGACTTCAGAACGTTTCGATAGAGCTCATTGTCGGCGGTAGCGAGAACGGTCTCGCCGATTCGTGAGATGCCCCTGATCTCCATCAAGGTGGAGCACAAGAATGCGGCCTTGATCCCGCCGAAATCCGCTGGCCGAATATCAACCTGTTGGACTTCGGCGCCGATCTCATCCGCTAAATCGAAGACGGTGGAGCGCGTTATCCCTGGGAATACGTCAGGGTTGATTGGCGGCGTGATTAGCCGGTGGTCCGAAATGGCGACGAAGTTCGCGGCCGAGGCTTCGGTGAGCCTGCCTTCCCGGTCGAGCATTAGCCCGTCATCGAAGCCCGCCTTCTCAGCTGTCTTCCGGGCGTTGAAGCTATTCACGTATGCGCCGCTTACCTTGGTGTGTCCCGGAATAGCGCGGCTCGATATCCTTTCTATCGGCGATATGTGACATGAGATCAGCGCGTCGTTGTCGCGCGCGACACGCACTGTGAAGATACTCACGTCCACCGGCATGCCGTCATTTCCCGTGACCCATAGCTCCGGTGCTCTGCGATACGCGATGGGCCGTACATATTGAGTACCGACGGGCTCGTTGGCCAAGAGCTCATGGACGCCGGCGAGTAGCTGGCCCGTCGTCCAAGGAATGGCTAGACCCATTCGGTATGCTCCCTGCCTGAACCTGTCCAAGTGGGCTTCGGCCCGATGCAGGTAGTAGTGACCTTCGTTCCAGTAGGCCATCAAGCCGTCGAACACGCCTGTGCCCAGGTGAAGGCTGATGCTGGCGATCGATGGCGCTCCTGTTTCGAGCGGGTTGATCGAACCGTTGAACCAAGAGTTGGAGCTGACTTTCGTTTGGTGCTTCGGGTAGGGGATTTGCGTTGCGGTTCTCATTGATCTTCCTCTAGGTGTCTCGCTCGTGTAGCTGCTCCTGAGGTATTCGACCACCCGCTCTCGGTATCCACGGGCGAGCCTCCTATTCGGTCGGACAGACGGCCTCGTCTTTTGCACGCAGCGAGGACATCGACGCAGCGCGGATGCTGGGCCGCCGCTTCCGGTCCGAGCCGGATCACGATTTCGAACGAAGATGGGCCGGTGTGATGCGGTGATGCGACTCTCGAAGAGAACGGCGTTTTCGTCAATGTCGTTTTGCGGGTGGCGAAGGAGCTCCACGAGCTCGACGGCGGTTCGTTACGGTTCCGCTATTTCGCGCGGCAAGGCGGAGGCGATTCGTTTGCCGGCAGGTGCATGGTCAACCGATTCGATCAGCACGCATCGATCCACGGGTTTCCGGACGACTCCTGCGAGTATCGGCCGCAACCGGATCGAATTCCTTCGAAGCGGCCCCGCAAACGATATCTAGGAGACGGCTAGACTGCTCGCGCAAGTTAGGTAGGTCTGGAAGAAGGAGCTCCGATATCCCGCTCAGTAGCCGGTTGAAGCCTGCCTCTTGCTCCGCTTCTGACAGCTGATCCATCTTGTGCAGTGCATCCTGCACTTCCCGCCGCACCCGAGCTGCATAGGGGTTGTGTACCTGAATGGACCAATACGCTGTCGAAGCGTTGGTTACTATTCTGGAGAGCAAGATCATCATGAGTGCATGAACCGGAGTGCCTGCACTTCGGAGCGTCGCAAGATCTTTACCGCAACGAACAAGGATATCGCCGAAAGCGAGCAACATCGCGTGAGGAAGCACCTGCACGTATGCAGCGACAAGGTCATGCTCATCCGCCGTGAGATAACTCAAGTGGACGTTCCATGACGCGAGCGTCTCTTCCAGCGCTCTCGTAGCCGGGCTTTCTCGCAGGCGGACCGTGATGATGTTGAGGCCGACGATCCGATCCACGGGCCCAAACATCGGATGAATACTGAGATAGCCGGGACCGCTACCGACGCGCTCGACAGCCGCTGCTATTCGGCTCTTTACCGATGCGATGTCGGTGATACATGCCGTGGTTTTCATCTCCGCCGAAAGCACCGACAGGCTGTCGAGAATTTGCTGCTCCGACACACATAGCCAAACGTAGTCTGCCCGTCTTATGGCGCCGAGGATCTCGTCCGTTGCTTCGACAATGGACCCTTTGATCCATCGATCCCACGGGCCCTTACGATCCGCTTCACCCAGAAGGTCGACCCCCCAAACTTCGAGCCCATCTCGCTTTAGCCTCCTGCCGATTATTCGACCGAATCGACCGTTGCATCCCACTACCAGGTGGGTTGCTACAGCGTTCTCAACAGGACAAATCGTATCGGTCATTGCCAGGCTCTTGGTCTCGGGTCCACTTGCTGAGCGGACTGGTGACGAGATGTGCTAGGCACGATCGCCATCGGGCGATTGCGCTTTCGTCGAGCAGGTCGCGCAAGGATCATGTGCCTGCTCGCGCACACGAGGAAGCGAGATGCACGTGGCGGCTGAGCGCCCCTGCCAGAGAACACTTTGGCCGGCATTCCGGAGAACTTCGAGCGGATAGCGCCTCGCAGCGTAGAGCAAAGCAAGTCGATCCGGCCACGAGGGCGCGCGCACTGCGCGCGCGTGACCAAGATGCCACGTGGCATGGAGTGGATGCAGCGGGGCAGCGGAATGCGAGCTTGCCACGCGTCTAGGGCTTCGGTGAGCCGCAACACCGAGCCGATTGCTGTTTGCTTGGCAACCTGGGCAGCGACTTGACCCCAACGATGGGGGCTGATTATGTTTGCGCATGCTAAGGACTCGTAGTCGTCGACCGAGGCCGCGAGTGGGTTGTCGTTGTTAAATCCCTTCGGCGAAGTGGCGTTGTGGAGTCCGGGGTCCGAAGCATGGAGCTCTCATAGCGGCAATGTGCTGCAGCGTAGCGAACCCACGATGGCTGAGAGAAAGCTAACGAGAGAACGGTGGGCGGTTCACATTCGTGCGGGCGAAAGCGGTTGGCAAGTCACCATGGCCGCCGCGCAGTTGCTCGACGCGATTCCGGACGAAGGTCAAAGCGCTTGAGACCGATAGTGGTGATCACCTCACCCGCTTGGGCGGGCGCACGGAGGTACGCGCATGAATGACGAGCAGACCGTTTGGACGTTCCCGCTTCAGGCCGGAGCGATCAGCGAACACGATGACGGCAAGTTCCGGACGTTGGTCCACGGGTTCACCCCGGGGTGCGACGTGCATCTAATGCCCGGCTCCACATACCTCGGTTGCGTGTTCGAGGGAAACCTGGTCTTGAGGTATCAGGACCGGGAGCGCCAGCTGTACGCGGGTGACTACTTCTCCGTCGTTGGCCCCGCTACCGTGAGCGGGTCAGGGTGGGGGATGAGCAGTTGCTTGCTGGGCTACACAGGTGTCAACGCGATCGGCGGGCCGATCGAGCCAACCGGACGCCTTCGATACATTGACGGTTGCACCGATTCGTTGGTCATACCGCCCGTGCGCAAAGGGGACCCCTGTCTCAATCATCTGCATTTCCCAGAGCAGATCCGGCAAACGCCACATACGCACCCATCGGTTCGAACGGGGTTGGTCTACCGGGGGAGCGGTGAATGCATCGTTCCAGGCCGCGAGCCCATTCCGCTCCGACCCGGATCCGCGTTCGTTATTCCGACCGGCGTCATGCATAGCTTCAACACGTCCGACGCAACGCTGGACGTGATCGCGTTTCATCCTGATAGCGATACCGGCATGACCGACGATGATCATCCAATGATCAACCGAACCATGGTCGAGGGCGTCAGCGCCAATCAGATTCCGGAGATCAGAACGCGGGCTCGATCCCGGACGACCGCTGCCGCATCAGCGATCATCGGAGTCGCGCGGCAAGAGCCGATCCCACAGTCTTACGCACAGCAGCGCCTCTGGTTCATGCAGCAACTGGAGACAGCGACTGCCGAGTACAACCAGCCTCACGCGTGGCGCGTGCGAGGACCGCTCGATGTAGCGGCGTTGCGACGTGCGATCAATGGCGTTGTAGACCGTCACGAGAGTCTGCGCACGCGCTTCGATGATTCTCACAAGGGGCCAGTGCAGATAGTCAGTGCACACTTGGATCTCGACCTGCCGTTGCGCGACTTGAGCGGTCTCGATGAGCCCGCGCGTCAGCGAAGCGTTGACGAGGAGTTGAGGTGTGCGTGGGAGAAGCCGTTTGATCTCCGGCATGGACCGCTAATCCGCGCGAAGGTCCTCAAACTAGCGGAGGATGATCACATTTTTGTCCGCACCACACACTACATGGTCACTGATGGCTCGTCAGAATCGATTTTCAATCGGGAATTGGCGTTTCTGTATGACGCCATCGTCAAAGGCAGTGATGAGACTCTTCCGCCACTCGAGATCCAATATGCGGACTATACCGTTTGGCAGCGCGACGCCATCGAGTCCGGGGTGCTGCAGCCCGGTGTGCAGTACTGGAGGCATCAACTAGCGGACCTATCAGGTCCTCTCCGACTTCCAAGCCGTCGCTCGAGACGGAATCAATGGGAAGCAGGTGGGACGCACCGCGCGGTCGTCGACAAGGCATTGCTTGGTGATACGCGACGCCTAGCGCGCACGCAAGGAGTGACGCTTGCGACTCTCTGGCTTGCGACGTTCCAAGTGCTGCTAGCTCGCTGGACCGGCGAGCTCGACATCCCCGTCGGCGTGGTAGTCGCCAACCGAGAACACTCACAATTGAGGGATCTGATCGGGTTTTTCGTCAACGTCGTTGTCGTTCGCGGAGATCTGCACGGACGTCCGACGTTCCGCGACTTCCTACGTCAGGTGGCCGAACGGTGTTACGACGCCTATTCGCACCAGGACGTGCCTCTCGAGAAACTTGTCGAGGTACTAAATCCTGCGCGGAGTCTCGCTTGGAACCCGTTGTTTCAAGTCGTCTTCAACATGTTGAACTTCCCTCGCGTCGACCCTGCGCTCTCCGGTTTGCACGTGGAGCAAATTCAAATCACGCGCGATGTACGGTCAACCTTCGATTTAAAGGTTGATATTCGTGCGGAAGACGAAGCATCAATCGTTACATATTACAACTCACACCTGTTCGAGCCGGCGGACATCGCGGCTCTTTTCGACGAGTTCGAGTCCTTGTTGCGCGAGGTAGTGCGCGATCCAGACATGGTTGTGGGAGTCGGTCGCGATGACATCTCAGGACTGACCGCAAACACTCCAGTAGAACCGGAGGGTTCGCCCGAACGTCCGACGGTCCCAGCTCGAGGTGTCGACGCCGCGGCTCGGCCCGAGGACGAGCGTGTTCTCTGCGAGTTGTTTGCCGAAGTCTTGGATGTCGGACAGGTTGGCCCTGAGGACGATTTCTTCGCGCTCGGCGGGCATTCGTTACTTGCGATGATATTGCGCAATCGAATTCGCTCCACGTTGCGCGTGGATTTGCCCGTGCGAGCCGTTTTCGAGGCGCCCACGGCCCGGAGGCTGAGCTCGAAACTGTACGCATGAAGATGTCGAATCCCGCCGACGACGCGATGCATACGCCTCCTCGCGCGGGAGCACGCGTTTTCAGAGTTGTGAGCTTGTTGACGCCGCCAGGAAATTTCTAAGACCGGTCTTGACGATCTTGCCCGATGCGTTGACAGGCAGTTGTTCAACGATCTTGACGCGATAAACTCGCTGTTTGTCGTTGAGACGAGCGTTTAACCAGGTACACAGCTCAGGCTCTGTTACGGCGCCGGGCACGGCTGCCTCTACAAACGCGATCGGGACCTCGCCTAGCGTCTGGTTTGGTGCGCCAACGACGGCAGCCTGTCGTACGCATGGATGGCGGAGAAGCACCGCTTCGATGTCGGCCGGATAGATGTTGAATCCCGCCGATATGATCAGCTCCTTTGAGCGGCCGCGAACCCACAAGTAACCATCCGCATCAATGGAGCCGAGGTCGCCCATTCTCCAGTAGCGCCGCGCCGCATTTGGATCGTGCCAGAAGAGTGCGCCTTTTGCTCCCACGCCGTAGTACCCGACCATCAGGCTGGCGCTATGCACGGCGATTTCGCCAACTTCTTCGGCCTTCAGTTCGTGATCGTCTTCCCCAAGGATTTTGATGCTTACGCCGCTCAGGGGCACACCGACACTTCCCCACTTTGCCCTCGGTGCGCCAGGCGGCAGGGTACATATCGGCCCGGTCTCAGTACTCCCCAGTTGCTCGACCAACTTTTCGCCGGAGGCCGCCATGAGGCGTTCGAACAGCGCGGGATCGCTTTTAGCACCTCCAACGATCAGGCAATCGAATCGCTTAAAACACTTTGGCGCATCTTCGTGTTCCAGCAGCATTGCGTACTGCGTTGGTACCAAGAGGGTCAACGTTGTCGCGTGCTCTTTCGAAAGCTCCAGGAACTCCTTTGCGTCGAAGGCCGTTAGCACTACTGCGGTGCCACCGGCCGCCAGGGTCGGAAGGAGCGACGCCCAAGTCAACGCCGTGTACAAGGGCGTCGCAACCAGCGTTCTCGTGTGAGACGTGACGCTGTAGCGCTCGCTAAAGCTCGACTGTGCTTCGAAGCGAGCACCTTGGGTATGAACAACTCCCCTTGGGCGGCCGGTCGTTCCGGAGCTGTAGAGAACGGAAGCCAAGTCTTCCGGGCTCCCATCTTCCTGGAAGGTGGATGGGACGCCATCGCTGATCAAAGTTGAATAGGCAACGATCGGAGTTCGGCGGTTCAGAGTCGTAAGCCCAGCGGCAATCTCGTTGGCATCGACGATGATCAGCGCTGGCTGGCAATCCGATACGATCAAAGCGAGTGACTCCGGTCCGAGATTGGTCGGTAACGGCACGAACACTGCGCGCAGCCGAAATATGGCGATCAGCACGACTACGAACGCGATGGCATCGCGTATGTAGATTCCTACGAGTACGCCCTTGGTTACTCCGCGGGCTTGGAGCGCCGCGGCGGTCCGATCGATCAGTTCGCCGAGCTCGGCCCATGAGATGGTTCGTCCGCGGGAAATCAGTGCCGCCTTGTCAGGAGTCTTCGTTGAGTGGCGGCTAATCAAGCCGGCAAGACCACTGAACCGATCCATGATTGTTGTCTCCGCTCAGTATCGTCCTGCGTCCGCTATGGAGGCACTGGCCGGAATACTGGCACCCTGCCGCGGAGGACACCACAGCGCGAGAGCTGCAACTGTCCCCGGTCGAGCCCTCGCGCGGGAGCACGCGTTTTCAGAGTTGCGAGCTTGTTGACGCTGCCAGGAAATTTCTAAGACCGGTTTTGACGATCTTGCCCGATGCGTTGACAGGCAGTTGTTCAACGATCTTGACGCGATAAACTCGCTGTTTGTCGTTGAGACGAGCGTTTAACCAGGTACACAGCTCAGGCTCTGTTACGGCGCCGGGCACGGCTGCCTCTACAAACGCGATCGGGACCTCGCCTAGCGTCTGGTTTGGTGCGCCAACGACGGCAGCCTGTCGTACGCATGGATGGCGGAGAAGCACCGCTTCGATGTCGGCCGGATAGATGTTGAATCCCGCCGATATGATCAGCTCCTTTGAGCGGCCGCGAACCCACAAGTAACCATCCGCATCAATGGAGCCGAGGTCGCCCATTCTCCAGTAGCGCCGCGCCGCATTTGGATCGTGCCAGAAGAGTGCGCCTTTTGCTCCCACGCCGTAGTACCCGACCATCAGGCTGGCGCTATGCACGGCGATTTCGCCAACTTCTTCGGCCTTCAGTTCGTGATCGTCTTCCCCAAGGATTTTGATGCTTACGCCGCTCAGGGGCACACCGACACTTCCCCACTTTGCCCTCGGTGCGCCAGGCGGCAGGGTACATATCGGCCCGGTCTCAGTACTCCCCAGTTGCTCGACCAACTTTTCGCCGGAGGCCGCCATGAGGCGTTCGAACAGCGCGGGATCGCTTTTAGCACCTCCAACGATCAGGCAATCGAATCGCTTAAAACACTTTGGCGCATCTTCGTGTTCCAGCAGCATTGCGTACTGCGTTGGTACCAAGAGGGTCAACGTTGTCGCGTGCTCTTTCGAAAGCTCCAGGAACTCCTTTGCGTCGAAGGCCGTTAGCACTACTGCGGTGCCACCGGCCGCCAGGGTCGGAAGGAGCGACGCCCAAGTCAACGCCGTGTACAAGGGCGTCGCAACCAGCGTTCTCGTGTGAGACGTGACGCTGTAGCGCTCGCTAAAGCTCGACTGTGCTTCGAAGCGAGCACCTTGGGTATGAACAACTCCCCTTGGGCGGCCGGTCGTTCCGGAGCTGTAGAGAACGGAAGCCAAGTCTTCCGGGCTCCCATCTTCCTGGAAGGTGGATGGGACGCCATCGCTGATCAAAGTTGAATAGGCAACGATCGGAGTTCGGCGGTTCAGAGTCGTAAGCCCAGCGGCAATCTCGTTGGCATCGACGATGATCAGCGCTGGCTGGCAATCCGATACGATCAAAGCGAGTGACTCCGGTCCGAGATTGGTCGGTAACGGCACGAACACTGCGCGCAGCCGAAATATGGCGATCAGCACGACTACGAACGCGATGGCATCGCGTATGTAGATTCCTACGAGTACGCCCTTGGTTACTCCGCGGGCTTGGAGCGCCGCGGCGGTCCGATCGATCAGTTCGCCGAGCTCGGCCCATGAGATGGTTCGTCCGCGGGAAATCAGTGCCGCCTTGTCAGGAGTCTTCGTTGAGTGGCGGCCAATCAAGCCGGCAAGACTACTGAACCGATCCATGATTGTTGTCCCCGTTCCGTATCGTCCAGCATCCGCTATTAGCACACTCACCGGGCCGTACCTACCCGCAACGTCGCTCATTAGGGACGTAGGATCCGAATCGGGCAGGATAATGGGCGCCAGCTCTGGGGCCGCGGCTTCAACCTTCAGCTTGTCGCCCAGATCAAACCACCCAAGTCGTATTCGCCAGCGACAAGTCGTTGATAGCCGATGTCCGTATACCCCTCCGCAACGAGATCATCGATCCACCGCGAGCGTGCTCGGAACCCTGTCCTGTCCCACCATCCTGAGAATTGGCAGAACAGCACGTCGAGTGCCCATGGCCGATCGCCGGATGGCCGCGGCTCACCCTCGGCAAGAATCAGCATTCCGCCGGAGCGTAGCATTGCGCGGATGTGTGAGAGTGTCTTACGAGGGTTCTCGGCGCAGTGCAAAGCGTTGACGGCGAAGACGATGTCCGCAGCTGTTATGGAAGACGGAGCATCGAAATCGTAGCGCTGTGGCGTTCCCGGCAACGACTGCTGACTCAGCAAGGCCAGGCTCCTGTCAGTGCGCACGTAGAGCACGCTCGGCGGAATCTTCAGCAGTCGGCTCGTGTTTCCAACCCCCGCTCCAAGCTCAATCACCTTCTGGTTCGAGCTCAAACGATCGTTGATCAGGTCGGCCGCCAAGGACGCGTAGCTGCCCATCGGCGACTCGTACATCAGCCGTCGCCATAACTCGGCGCAACTTGTATACGCAATTTCACCGGTCGAGGCTCCGGAGCAAAAGTCCGGCCAGTCCACGCGCAATTTATCAAGCGCCTCAAATGGAGCGCCGACAAATGGAACCGGCCCCTCGGTGGAAAGAGGCGGACTTCCGCATTCGACAAATGCGCGTGCGACTTCCCAGGTTCTGATCGCCGAGGGATCGCGTGGCTTTGGATATCGGGCGATTTCCGTGCAGACGGCGAAAGCTTTGAGGAGCAACGCTTCGTAGAGTGGGGCGCTCTCTGCGACATCTTGCTTCCTATCCACGGATAGACACTCGGTGAAACACGGAACACGGGCTCGGAGGGAGCGACTCAACGAAGTACCTATCCCCACCACGGGCGTTCGCCAGTAGTGCTGATCTCGCGAGGAGCGACGTCATTGGCGCTACCTCCAATCCCGCAGCATCGAGCTCAGCTCCAAAGAGTTCTTGGCGGCTAGTAACCGCGGTTTGACTCCGGCCGTCGCCGCCGGCACACGGTTCGTTTCTCCGTCAAACTCGAGTCCTGCTTCGATCATCTCTGCCTCATTGCGGGCCCACGTGAGAGTGCCGAATGATCGTGTCGAACGCACGAGTCCAGGCACCGCGGACGCAGGTATTCTCGCCCGTGACGAGCACGGATTCACGTTCCGCCGCTCTTGCTGCGTCGGTTTTGGATTCGCAGTTGCCGAGTCAGGCAGACACTCGCGGCATTCAGGCAAATCGCGGTCAACGCGTCACGGAATCGACCGGCCTTGAGCCGTCCTCACTGCTGTCGTGTTCTGGTGAGTCCCATCCACGAGCGCGACAGAGACACTGTTTGAAGAGCTCGTGAAGTCGTTGTGCAGGATTGGCGCTCGCACTCGCGCGGGCCTCGCGAAGATGCCACGTAGCATGGGTTGGATGCGGCGGTGCAACAGGACGCGCTTGCCAGGCGTATAGAGGTCTTGTGAGCGGACACACCGAGCCTATAGCGCGCTTGATTGGCAACCTTGGCGACGACTTGATCCCAACGGCGTGGCTTACTATGTTTGTGCATAGAAATGCTAATGACTCGTGTCGGCGACCGAGACCGCGAGTGTGATCGCGCTGGACTCGACGCGGCAATCGCGTGGGGGCGAGCATCGCCGGCTCATCGGCGTCCGTCAGCCCGTTCCGGTGGCTGCTCACCGCGCGTCCGAGGCGGTAACTGAGGAAGAACGCACGTTGTGCAAGTTGCGACACTCGAGCACGAGACTCCACCCGTGAGAGCGCCCGCGTCAGACCACGAGTTGGCACACGCTTACGCGGACGCTCTTCCGGCCGACGCGGCGCCTTACCGGCTCACAGTGCCCGAACTTCTGGCGGCGCAGGCGAGAAAGCACCGTAGCGCTCCATACGTTACGCTCGTTTACGAGCGAGAAGCCCGCACGCTCTCGTATGCCGAGCTCGATGTGCTCAGCCGACGTGTGGCGTCATATATTTGGCGCGAGCTCGACGTAAAGCCCGGCGAGGTAATAGGGCTGCTGCCCACGAGCGACGTCGACTCCCTCGTCGCTCTTTACGGCGGGATCAGCGCGGGTTGCAGGGTACTGTTTCTAAATCCGGGAGATGCACCGGCCCGGCTGCGAGCTCAACTCGGCGCTCTGGGCGCGACCAGGGTTCTGCGGAGTAGCGCCGTTGCCGGCCTCCAACTCGCCGGGGAAGTCGTCATCCCGGACGCTTCGCGGCTGCCCGACGGCGAGGCACCCACGCAGTGTGAGCTGGCGCCCGACTCCGTGGCCCTGCTTTTCGGGACGTCGGGGTCGACTGCCGCATCGAAAATCGTTTCGCAGTCGCACCGCAACGCAGTCGTAAATGCATACGCCGTCAGCTTGCACCACCGGTTGCGGCCAGGCGATCGCCTGCTCGGCTGCCTGCCGTTCCATCACGTGAACGGCGTACATTTCACGCTGCTCGCTACGTTGTACGCGGGTGCGCACGCAGTGGTTCTGAACACTTTCGATTCCCCCACGTATATCGACGTCATCGAGCGGTTTCGGCCCAGACTGGCAAGCGTCGTGCCCAGTCTGCTGGAGGTGCTGTTGGATACGTTCGGCGCCCGCGCGCTGCCGCGAGAGTTCGAGTACTTCGTATCGGCGGCCGCGCCGCTGGCTGCCCGCACGGCGCGCGCGGTGCGCAACCAATTCGGAGCTAAGGTGGTGCAAGGGTACGGGCTGACGGAGACGACCAATTTCTCGACGACGGTTCCCGCCGACCTTACAGAAGACTCCTTCCGCCGGCTCGTGCTCGACGCCGACGTGCCGTCAGTCGGCGTCGCTCTCTACGGCAACGAAGTTGCCGTGCTGAGACCCGATGGTACTCGCGCTGCCGCGGGAGAGACGGGAGAACTGTGCATGCGGGGGCACAACGTCATGACGGGGTACGCAGAGAACGCGACGGCAACCGCAGAGGCCTTCCTCCACGGCTGGTTCCACTCGGGCGATCTGGGACGAGAGGTAATCGACCGGAGCACGGGCACGCGGCAGTTCGTGATCAAGGGCCGTATCAAGAACATCGCCAAGGTAGGCGGAGAGACGGTGTCACTCGAGGAGATGGAGCGGACCTTGCGTATGTTGCCAGAGGTGCAAGACTCCGCCTGCATCGCGCGACCGCATCGCATACTCGGCGATCACATCATTGCAGCCGTAGTCTTGTCTCCGGATCTGCAGGTGGAGCAACTGCGCCAGCACCTGCAGCAGAGCTTCGGTCCGGCCGCCCAACCGCGGCACATCGTTAAGTTGAACCGCATACCTCGCACGCCGACTGGGAAGATCCGCCGGCAGGACCTCGCGCTGGAGCTGGCTCCCCTTGTCGAAGAGCGCGATAGCCTTTGCAAAGACGAAAGCCCTCAAATGAGCATACAAGCCTTCGCGGGAGACAAGGAATGAAGGACGAGCAACAGGTGTACTCGCTGATCGCAGGCGTCTGGTGCGAGATACTCGGAATCGAGGCCGCGCAGCCGACCGACTCGTTTTTCGACGCTGCCGGGACCTCCATTGCGGCACAGCACATCGCATCCCGGATCTGCGATGCACTTCCCGTAACCGTGAAAGGCAGTGACATCCTACGGCACCGGACTCTGGCCAAGGTGACGGCATTCGTCGTGTCCCAACTCTGAGTAAGCGGGAGCCTGCATCGTAAGGTCCCCTTCGTCCTTCGTTGCAACCCATACGCGCCAACGACCATGGCCATGTGGGCGGCAGCTCTCCTTTCCAGCACATTGGGATCCTAAGCTTAGAATTCCACGTGGACAAGTTGTCGCGGCCGCTTCTATAGTGTCACCTAAATACTAGTGACTCCAGCGTAACTGGACTGGCCACAGTTAGGCCGCAAATGTAATCACACTGGCTCACCT
>JADMIO010838972.1_pt1 | contig 20863 bp, 14 predicted proteins | sample 8958161 | NCBI WGS metagenome assembly JADMIO01 (sample SAMN16585339, study PRJNA669376) | soil metagenome | isolation source: Crop rotation soil | place: USA: Cullars Rotation, Alabama | collected 2011 | reverse complement strand
CGCGACAACTTGTCCACGTGGAATTCTAAGCTTAGGATCCCAATGTGCTGGAAAGCGGCGACGACGTGACGGTGCGGTTCCGCGTGCCGGCCGCCAACACCGACAACACGAAGCCGGCGAACGTCGAACGCGTGGACGTGTACGCGTTCAACGGCCCCGCCTCGATCTCCGACGACGACCTGCTGAAGCACGGCACGAAGATCGGCAGCGTCGCCGTGAAGGCGCCGAAGAATCCGGACGACACCGTCGACGAAGACGAGCCGGCCGACGATGCCGAGCCGCCCGAAGGTGCGGGACTCGATCAGGGCGCGCCGGCGCACGTCGACGATCGGCTGACGCCGGCGTCCCGGCGTCCCGCGGCGCTGCCACCGCCGAAGCGCACGGTCGAGGCGCGGGGCGGGCCGCTGCTCGGGCCATCGACGCTCGCCACGTCGCGCGTATACGCGGGCGTCGGGATCAGCACGCGTGGCCGGCGCGGGGCGGTCTCGCGCAAGGTCGCGGTGCCGCTCGTCGATCCGCCGCCCGCGCCGCCACAACCGCACCCGACGTACGACGAGTCGGCAATCTCGCTGAAATGGTCGGGCCCCGATGTGCCGGACGGCACGCCGCTGCCGTCGCACCCGCTCGGCACCGGCGCGCCGACGATTGGGTACAACGTCTACGAGCGGCCCGCGACGTCGTCGACCGCGTCGACGTCATCCACGGGGTCGAGCGTGGCGAACGCGGAGGAGCGCCTCACGCAGGCGCCGCTCGACGAGACGGCGTTCACCGACAAGCGCATGAACTGGGGCCAGCGCCGCTGCTACGTCGTGCGCACGATCGAGACGCTCGGCGATCTGCGCATCGAGAGCGCCGACAGCGAGCCGGCGTGCGTCAACCTCATCGACACGTTCCCGCCCGCGGCGCCGAAGGGCCTGCAGGCGGTGCCGAGCGAGGGCGCGATCAGCCTGCTGTGGGATTCGAATGCGGAGCCCGACCTCGCCGGCTATCTCGTGCTGCGCGGCCAGTCGGCCGACACGCTTCAGCCGGTCACGCCCTCGCCGATCACCGAGGTCAACTTCAAGGACACCGTCCCGTCCGGCGTCCGCTACTTCTATGCGGTCGTGGCGGTCGACAAAGCCGGCAACAAGAGCGCCCCGTCGGCGGTGGCCGACGAAACCGCGCGCGAGTGAATTAGAATCGGCTACTTATGGAGCGTATCTATCGAGCGACGCAGGGTGGCGATCCGTTCTACGCGATCGAGCGCGACGGCGAGTTGCGCCGCGCGGACGGCGATCTCGCCAGCGGTCTGACGGCGCGCGACGTGGTCAAGGGCGGCCTCGGCGCGGTCACGCTGCTCGCGCCGGTGATGCCGTCGAAGATCGTGTGCGTCGGCCTCAACTACAAGGATCACGCGGCGGAGACCGGCAAGCCGCTGCCGGCCGAGCCGCTGATCTTCATCAAGCCGCGGACGGCGGTCATCGGGCCGGGCCAGCCGATCAAACTGCCGCCTGGGGTTGGACGCGTGGACCACGAGGCCGAGCTCGGCGTCGTGATCGGCACGCGCGCGCATCGCGTGCCGCGGGCGCGCGCCTGGGACTACATTCTCGGGCTCACCTGCGTGAACGACGTGACGGCGCGCGATCTGCAAAAGAAAGAGTCGCAGTACACGCGCTGCAAGGGCTTCGATACGTTCGCGCCGATCGGGCCGTGCGTGGCCACTGGGTTGAACGGCTCGTCGCGGGGCGTCGAGGGCTGGGTCAACGCGCAAAAGCGGCAATCGTCGTCCACCGGGCATCTGATTTTTCCGATCGACCAGCTCGTCGAGTTCGTCACGTTCGTCATGACGCTCGAGCCGGGCGACATCATCTCGACCGGCACGCCGGAAGGGATCGGTCCGCTCGTCGCCGGCGACGTCGTGAAAGTGAAGGTCGAAGGCGTCGGCGAGCTCGTGAATCCGGTCGAGAAGGAATAGCGGCAGAAGGGCGAGGCAGGCAGGGAAGGCGGGGCGGGAAGCGCGGCCGCCCGAGCCCGAGAGTCTACGCTCGAGGCCGAGGTCTGAGGGCGCGAGGAAGAGTGGCGTGCGCGGGATACCCGAGGCCGAGAGTCTACGCCCGAGGGCGAGGTCTGAGGGCGCGAGGAAGAGTGGCGTGCGCGGGATACCCGAGGCCGAGAGTCTACGCCCGAGGGCGAGGTCTGAGGGCGCGAGGAAGAGTGGCGTGCGCGGGATACCCGAGGCCGAGAGTCTACGCCCGAGGGCGAGGTCTGAGGGCGCGAGGAAGAGTGGCGTGCGCGGGATACCCGAGGCCGAGAGTCTACGCTCGAGGCCGAGGTCTTAGAGCGCGCGTGGGGGTGGGGCCCCACGCGCGCGGAGTAATAAATGAAAATCTTCATCGACACCGGGAACATCGCCGACATCCAGCGTCTCGTCGACATCGGCATCATCGACGGGATCACGACGAATCCGACGCTCCTCTCGAAAGAGCCGGGCGACTACCGCGAGAACCTGAAGAAGATCTGCGAGATCGTCCAGGGACCGGTGAGCGGCGAGGTGACGGCGACCGACTTCGCCGGCATGCTGCGCGAGGGGCACGACATCGCGCGCATTCACAACCACATGGTGGTGAAGGTGCCGCTCACGCGCGACGGCATCAAGGCGTGCAAGGCGCTCTCGGGCGAAGGCATCCGCGTCAACGTCACCCTCTGCTTCTCGGCGACGCAGGCGCTCCTCGCGGCGAAGGCGGGCGCGACCTTCATCAGCCCGTTCGTCGGGCGGCTCGACGACATCTCGACCAACGGGATGGAGCTCATTCGCGACATCGTCGAGATCTACGAGAACTACAACTTCACGACGGAGATCCTCGTCGCGAGCTGCCGCCATCCGATGCACGTCCTCGAGGCGGCGAAGATGGGCGCCGATATCGCGACGTGCCCGCCCTCGGTCATCGACGCGCTCTTCAACCACCCGCTCACCGCGATCGGCCTCGAGAAGTTCCTGAAGGACTGGGAGAAAGCGCACGCGGCGGTGAAAGCGTAAGTGGATCCGCACCGGACGCTGGCCGACCTGGAGCGCCGCGCCGAGCTCGGCGGCGGCCAGGCGCGGCTCGACAAGCAGCACGCCGCGGGCAAGCTCACCGCGCGCGAGCGCATCGACGCGCTCTTCGATCCGGGGACCTTCGAGGAGCTCGACAAGCTCGTCACCCACCGCTGCACCGACTTCGGGATGGACGCGCAGATCGTGCCCGGCGACGGCGTCGTCGCCGGCCACGGCCTCGTGGACGGCCGGCAGGTGTTTGCCTTCGCGCAGGACTTCACCGTCTTCGGCGGATCGCTGTCGGAGACCAACGCCGCCAAGATCGTCAAGATCATGGATCTGGCGATGAAGCTGGGGTCGCCCATCGTCGGCTTGAACGACTCGGGCGGCGCGCGCATCCAGGAAGGCGTGATGTCGCTCGGGGGCTACGCCGACATTTTCCTGCGGAACACGCTCGCCTCGGGCGTCGTGCCGCAGATCTCCGCGATCATGGGGCCGTGCGCCGGCGGCGCCGTGTACTCGCCGGCGATCACCGATTTCACCGTGATGGTGAAGCAGACGAGCTACATGTTCGTCACCGGCCCCGACGTGATCAAGACGGTCACGCACGAGGACGTCACGAAAGAAGATCTCGGCGGCGCGATGACGCACAACGCTACGAGCGGCGTCGCGCACTTCGCCGTGGACGACGACCGCGAGTGCATCGGGCTCATTCGCGAGCTCCTGTCGTTCATGCCGTCGAACAACCTCGACGATCCGCCGCGCGGCGCGCCGACCGACGCGCCCGATCGGCAGGACGAGGCGCTCGACTCGATCGTCCCCGCGTCGCCGAACCAGCCCTACGACATGCTCGACGTGATCCACTCCGTCGTGGACGACCGCTATTTCGTCGAGGTCCATCAACACTACGCGCGCAACATTCTCGTCGGCTTCGCGCGGCTCGACGGCCGTCCGATCGGCGTCGTCGCCAACCAGCCGGCCGTGCTCGCCGGCACGCTCGACATCGACGCGTCGGTGAAGGGCGCGCGGTTCGTGCGCTTCTGCGACGCGTTCAACATCCCGCTGGTGACGTTCGAGGACGTGCCGGGCTTTTTACCCGGGACCGTTCAGGAGTACGGCGGCATCATCCGGCACGGTGCGAAGCTGCTGTTCGCCTTTGCCGAGGCGACGGTGCCGAAGGTGACGGTCATCACGCGCAAGGCGTACGGCGGCGCGTACTGCGTCATGTCGAGCAAGCACATTCGGACCGACTTCAACTACGCGTGGCCGATGGCCGAAATCGCGGTGATGGGCCCCGAGGGCGCGGTCAACATCCTCTACAAGCGCGAGCTCGACGCGGCAGGCGACCCGGCGGCCGCGCGCGCCGAGAAAGTCGCGGAGTTCCGCGAGAAGTTCGCCAACCCCTACATCGCCGCCGCGCGAGGATTCGTGGACGAAGTGATCCACCCGCGTGAAACGCGGCCGAAGCTCATCACGGCGCTGCGCAACCTGCAGAACAAACGCGACAAGAACCCGCCGAAGAAGCACGGCAACATACCGTTGTGACCATGCGCACCCTTTGCTCCACGGCCGCCGCGGCCGCGCTCGCCGCCGCCGCCCTTGCCGCGCAGACCGCGCCGCGACTGACGCTCGAAGAGGCGACGATCGCGGACATCGAGTCCGCCCTGCGCGGCGGCGCGATCACGTGCCGGTCGCTCGTCTCGCAGTATCTCGCGCGCATCGACGCGTTCGACAAGAACGGCCCCGCGCTCAACGCTATCGTGGCGGTCAACCCCGACGCGCTGAAGATCGCCGACGATCTCGATCGGCGCTTCGCGCAGTCCGGCGCGGTCGGGCCGCTGCACTGCGTGCCGGCGATCGCGAAGGACAACTACGAAACCGCGGACATGCCGACCACGGCCGGATCGCTGTCGCTCAAGGGCATGATGACCGGCAAGGACGCGTTCGTCGTCAAGCGGCTGCGCGACGCCGGCGTCGTCTTCATCGCGAAGTCGAACATGGCCGAGTTCGCCTTCAGCCCCGTTGAAACCGTCAACTCGATCCTGCCCGGCTACACGCGCAACCCGTACGACACGAGCCGCGTCACGGCCGGATCGAGCGGCGGCTCGGCCGCGGCGACCGCCGCCAACTTCGCCGCCTTCGCGCTCGCGAGCGACACGGGCGATTCGATCCGCGGTCCCGCCTCGCACCAGTCGCTCGTCGGCTTGCGATCGACGATGGGTCTCGTGAGCCGCGGCGGCGTCGTGCCGCTTAATCTTGGCGCGGACATCGCCGGCGCGGTGACGCGCTCGGTCGCCGACACCGCGGCGGTGTTGCAGGTCATCGCGGGCGAGGACCCCGCGGACGCGGCGACTCTGGCCGGCCGCGGCCACGTCGCGTCCGATTACGCCGGGTCGCTCCAGCGCGACGGGCTGAAGGGCGCACGCATCGGCGTGCTGCACCAGGCGTACGACACGGCGACGACCGATCCGGAGATCCTCGCGATCTTCGCGCGCGAGATCGACGTCCTGCGCCGCGCGGGCGCAACGATCGTGGACCCGGCGGCCGTTCCCGATTTCGATCAGCTGCGCCGCTCGCAGGGCGGTGGCTGCAACGAATTCAAGCACGACCTGAATGCGTACTTGAAGGCGCTCGGCGACAAGGCGCCGATGCACTCGCTCGAGGAGATCATCAAGTCGCGCAAGTTCCATCCGTCGATTCAGGCGCGGCTCGAAGGCGGCCAGGCCGCCGACGATGACCCCGACGTGTCGCCAGGGTGCAAGGCGCGAGAGGCGTCGCGCGCGAAGCTGCGCACGGCCGTGCTCGCGCTGATGGACGGCAGCCGTCTCGATGCGCTCGTCTACCCGACCTGGAGCAACGTGCCGCGGCTCATCGGCGATCTGAACACGCCCGGCGGCGACAACAACCAGCTCTTCTCGCCAAGCACCGGCTTTCCGGCGATCACGGTGCCGATGGGCTACACGCGCGGCGACACGCTGCCGATCGGGCTGCAGTTCTTCGGCCGCGCCTGGAGCGAACCCACGCTTCTGAAGCTGGCGTACGCCTACGAGCAGGCGACGCATCATCGCCGCCCGCCGCCGGCGACGCCTCCATTAAGATAGTTGACAGTTGACAGGGCACAGTTCACAGGGACCGCGGCAGCGGCAGCTGACAGTTCACCCTTGAAGGTCACGAAGGTTCTGATTGCCAACCGAGGCGAGATTGCGGTGCGCATCATCCGTGCGTGCCGTGAGCTCGGCGTGTCGCCGGTTGCGGTGTACTCGGAGTGCGATCGCGCCGCGCTTCACGTTCGGTACGCAGACGAGGCGTACGCGATCGGCCCGAGCGCGCCGCGCGAGAGCTACCTGCGCATCGACCGCATCGTCGAGGCCGCGAAGCGGTCCGGCGCCGACGCGGTTCATCCGGGCTACGGCTTTCTCGCCGAGAACGAGGACTTCGCGGCGGCCGTCGTCGACGCCGGCCTGACGTTCATCGGCCCGACACCCGACGCGATCGCGTTGATGGGGAGCAAGACGGCGGCGCGCGCGGCGGCGGTCCGCGCCGGCGTGCCCGTCGTGCCCGGCACCGAGGCGCCGCTCGCGGCGGATCTGCCGCAGGACCAGATCGACGACGTCGCCCGCCGGATCGGCTACCCGCTCCTCGTGAAGGCGGTCGCGGGCGGCGGCGGCAAGGGCATGCGGACCGTCCTCGATCCGCACGATCTGGCCGGCGCCGTGCGAGCCGCGCGGTCCGAGGCGGGCGCGGCGTTCGGCGACGCGGCGGTCTACCTCGAGCGGCGGCTGACGCGGCCGCGTCACATCGAAGTCCAGCTGCTCGGCGACGCGCACGGCACGATCCTGCCCTTCGTCGAGCGCGAGTGTTCGATCCAGCGGCGTCATCAGAAGGTCGTCGAGGAGACGCCGTCGCTCTCCGTCGATCGGGGCCTGCGCGCGCGGCTGACGGCGGCCGCCGCGGCCGTCGCGAAGTCGGTCGGCTACACGAACGCGGGGACGATCGAGTTCCTGCTGGACGAGGACGGCAGCTTCTTCTTCCTCGAGATGAACACGCGGCTGCAGGTCGAGCACCCGGTCACCGAAATGGTCACGGGCCTCGATCTGGTCCATTGGCAGATACGGATCGCGCGCGGCGAGCGGCTCGACGTCGATCCCGAGCGCGCGCTGCAGCCGCGCGGCCACGCGATCGAGTGCCGCATCTACGCGGAGGATCCGGACAACGGTTTTCTGCCCTCGCCGGGACGGATTCTGGCGCTGCGCGCGCCGGCGGGTCCGGGCATCCGCGATGACAGCGGCGCGACCGCCGGGCTCGAGGTGCCCATCTTCTACGATCCGATGATCTCGAAGCTCGTCGCGTGGGCGGACGATCGTCCGCAGGCGATCGCGCGGATGCGGCGCGCGCTCGCCGAGTACCTCGTCGCGGGCATCAAGACGACGGTGCCGTTCTTCACGTGGCTGTTCGATCAGCCGGAGTTCCGCGACGCGCGATTCCACACGACCTATCTCGACGAGATCCTCGCGTCGCGAAACGGACGCCCGTTCGTCGAGCCAGGGCCGGCGGTCGAGGATCTCGCCGTCATCGCCGCCGCCGTGCAGACGGCGCTGGCGCCGCCGGCCGCGTCGGCCGGCGAGAGCGATCGGACGCCGGGCAGTCTGTGGCGGGCGCGCGCCCGCACAGAGGGGCTCGGCTGATGCGTTACGAGATCGAGGTCGGCGGTCGCGTGCGTCAGGTGGACGTGCGGCGCGTGGACGAGGGGCTCGTCGTGACGGTGGACGGCCGCGCGTGGCCCGTGGCGCCGGCGCGGATCGATCCGCAGACGCTGTCGCTGCTCATCGACGGACAGAGCGTCGAGGTGACGGTCGCGCCCGATCCGGGCACGGGACAGCTGCGCGTCGGGCTCGGCGCGGCGGCCGTCGGCGCCGCCGTCAACGGCCGCCGCCGCGGCGCGCGCCACGACGACGGGCAGGGCGCCGGGGCCGGGCCGCAGCGGATTCTGGCGCCGATGCCAGGCAAAACCGTCCGCGTCCTCGTCAAACCGGGTGAGGCGGTCGCGGCGCGCCAGCCGCTGGTCGTCATCGAAGCGATGAAGATGGAAAACGAGCTGCGGGCGGCGCGCGCAGGAACGGTGGCCGAGGTGCACGCGCGGGAAGGGGCGTCGGTCGACGCCGGCACGCTGCTCGTCGTAATTACATGAAGTGGCTCGATCGGCTCCGAAGCCGTCCGGCGCTGCGGCACACCGCCCGCGCGCTGTCGCTCGTCGTGGCGCTGCTGGCGGCCGTCGTCATCAGCACGCTCGTCGTCGATCTCGGCCCGTTCGTGCGCGGCGTCGCCGAACGCGAAGCGTCGAAGGCGATCGAGCGGCCGGTGCACATGGGGCGGCTCGGCATTCACGTGCTGACCGGCCGGTTCCGCGTGGACGATCTGCGCATCGACGGCCTGCATCCCGGCGATCGCCCGTTCTTCACCGCCAAACAGATCGACGTCTCGCTCGACTGGCTCCCGGCGCTCGCGCGGCGTCCCGAGTTCGTGATCACGTCGGTCGACATGACGGACTGGCAGATGCTCGTGGAGAAGTGGGAGGGCGGCGCCCACAATTTCCCGCGCTTCAGCCGCGACGAGCCGGCGCGGCCGCCCGGCCCCAAGCGGTTCACGACGACGCTGCGTCACCTCGGCGCGTCGCGCGGGCAATTCGCCTACGAGGATCACGAAGCACCGTGGAGCATCGTCTGCCGCAATCTCGAGCTGACGATCGGCCATGACCTCGGCTACACCGGCCGCGCGACGTTCTCGGGCGGAGTGGTGACGATCCAGGATCACCTGCCGATGGCGACCAGCATGCAGGCGTGGTTCGCCATCGACGGCAGCAAGATTCATCTCGGCCGCATCGATATCCAGAGCGACGGCGCGACGAGCGCGGCGAAGGGCGACGTCGATCTCTCGCGCTGGCCCGAGATGGCGTACGACGTGAAGTCGCAGGTGGACTTCATGCGGATGCGGCAGATTTTCTTCACCAACGAACGCTGGGACGTCGCGGGCGAAGGGCGCTTCAACGGCCGCTTCCACCTGTTCAAGGGCGGCCACGATCTGAGCGGCGGTTTCACCAGCGATCGGCTGGATCTCGACGCCGGCGGCCGCGTGTACGCGTTCCCGAAGCTGTACGGCACGCTGCGGTGGACGCCGCATGCCTTCGACGTCTGGAACGCGGGCGCCAAGGTGTTCGGCGGCGACGGGACGTTCGCCTACTCGATCAAGCCGCTCGGCGTGAAAGACCGTCCGGCGGCGCACTTCGACGCGTCGTACTCGCACCTCGATCTCGCCGCCTTCACCGACTTCGAAGAGCTGCGCGGGCTGCGCTTCGCGGGCGCGGCGACCGGACGCAACGTCATGGACTGGCCGCTCGGCCGCTTCTCCGACGTTCACGGGGAGGGCACCTTCACGATCCTCCCGCCGCCGGGCGTGACGACGATGGCGGCGGCGCTCACGGCGGAGAACGGCCGCGATCGCGAGTGGGGTCCCTTCGCGCCGATGCCGCTCGAGCGGCACCTGCCGATCGGCGGCGGGATGGACTATCGCTTCGATCCGTCGTCGATTGCCGTGGAGAACGGGCGCTTTGCGACCGACCGGACGCACGTCACGTTTCAGGGGACGACGGCGTGGGGCGATCGGTCGCGCCTCGGCTTTCACGTCGTCAGCCGCGACTGGCAGGAGAGCGACGAAGTGCTCGCCGGAATCATCACCGATTTCGGATCGCGCACCGGTCCGGTCGCGTTCGGCGGTCGCGGCGAGTTCGACGGCGTGATGACCGGCGCGTTCCACCAGCCGCGCGTCGAAGGCGAGTTCCGCGGCGAGCATCTGCGCGCGTGGGACACCGCCTGGGGCGACGGCGCGGCGCACGTCGTGATCGACGGCGGCTACGTCGCCGTCGCGGACAGTCTTATCCGCCTCGGCAACTCGGAGATTCGCGCCGACGGCAAGTTCTCGCTCGGGTACCCGCGCGACGACGGCGGCGAGGAGATCAACGCGCGCTTTCGCGTGACGCGGCACGACCTCGATCCGCTGCGGCACGCGTTTCAGATCGACGCGTACCCGGTGTCGGGTCTGTTGTCGGGCGAATTCCACCTCACGGGGCAATACGAGCGGCCGATCGGATTCGGCGCGATGACCATCGACGCCGGCACGGCCTACGGCGAGCCGTTCCAGACGGCGACGGCATCGCTGCGCTTCGACGGCGCCGGCGTACGGATGGATGCCGTGACGATCCGGAAGGCGGGCGGCACGGTCACCGGCGCGGCGTACGTCGGCTGGGACTCGACGTACTCGTTCAACGCGGACGCGCGGCGCATCCCGGTCGAGCGCATCGCCGATCTGGCGTATCCGCGCGCGCCGCTGTCGGGCGTCGCGGAGTTCACCGCCAACGGCAGCGGCACCTTCGACGCGCCGAAGTACGACGTGAAGTTCCGCGTCAACGATCTGTTCGTCGCGGAAGAGGGCGTGGGACAGGTGAGCGGATCGATCGCGCTCCGCGGCCGAGAGCTGAGCGGCGACGTGGACGTCGCCTCGCCGCGCCTGGCGATCACCGGCACGGGGCGCATCGCGCTGACGCCGCAGGCCGACTCCGAGCTCACGTTCCGCTTCCACGACAGCTCGCTCGACCCGTACGTGCGCCTGTTCGTGCCGCGCCTGTCGCCGTACACGACGGCGGTGGCGAGCGGGTCGGTCAGGATCTCGGGCGACCTCGCCGACGCACGGAATCTGCTGGTGGACGCGTCGGTGGACACCCTCGACATGCGGATGTTCGACTACGCGCTCCGCAACCAGGGGCCGATTCACCTGGCGCTCGACCGCGACGACGTCCAGGTGCGCGAGCTGCGGATCGTCGGCGAGGACACGCGCCTCCAGGTGTCGGGCCACGTCGCGCTCGCCGACCAGCGCATCGCGCTGCAGGCGTCGGGCGACGCGAACCTCGGCATCCTGCAGGGCTTCTTCCGCAACGTGCGCGGCTCGGGCCGCGCCACGCTCGCCGCCGCCATCAACGGGCCGCTGGCCAAGCCGGTCTTTTCGGGCAGCGCGACGATCGCCGACGGCCGCGTCCGCCATTTCTCGCTGCCGAACTCGCTCGACGCGATCAACGGCACGATTCTCTTCGACGCGCGCGGCATCCGCCTCGACGACGTGTCGGCGACGATGGGCGGCGGCACGGTGCGCTTCGGCGGGCTCATCGGGTTCGACGGCTACACGGTCGGCGAACTCAACGTGACGGCGCGCGGCGAAGACATGCACCTGCGGTACCCGGAAGGCGTGCGCTCGACCGTGGACGCCGATCTCTCGGTGCACGGCACGATGAAGGCGCCGACGCTCGGCGGCACGGTGACGGTGAAGAACGCGCTCTGGACCAAGCGCCTCGACGCGCCGGGCAGCATCGTGGATCTGGCGTCGCGCCGCGGCGGCGGCGGGCCGGGCATTCCCGGAGGCGGCGACGCGTCGACCGCCGTGCCGCTGCGCTTCGACGTACAGGTCGTCGTCCCGTCGACGCTGCACGTCGAAACGAATCTGGTCCAGAAGATGGTGGCGAACGCCGATCTGCGCCTGCGCGGCACCTACGATCACCCGGTGCTCCTCGGCCACGCCGACGTGGAGCGCGGCGAGGTGATCTTCGAAGGCCGACGCTACAAGCTGACGCGCGGGTCGATCGACTTCACCAACCCGACGCGGATCGAGCCGTTCTTCGACGTGGAAGCCGAAACGAACGTGCGCATTCCGGGACAGACCTACCGCGTCACCGTCAGCGCGGCGGGGACGACGGATCGGCTCGCCCCGCAAATCAGCTCCGATCCGCCGCTGCCGCCGGCCGACGTGCTCTCGCTCCTGTTCGGCACGGTGCCGAGCGGGAATCAGGACTTCGAGCTGCGGTCGCGCACCAACGAGGTCCAGACCGACATCCTGACGACGCGGGCGACGCAGGCGCTGGCGAGCCCGATCTCGTCGGAAGTCGGCAAGGTGGTCGAGCAGACGTTCGGCGTGGACACGTTCCAGCTCTCGCCCTCGTTCATCGATCCGTACGCCACGCAGACCAAGAGCGTGAACCCGTCGGCGCGTCTCACCATCGGCAAACGGATCTCCGACCGCGCGTACCTCACGTTCTCGCGGAGCCTGAATTCGCCCACCAACGATCAGGTGATCTTCCTCGAGTACGACGCGACCGATCGGCTGTCGTGGATCGTGTCGCGCAACGAGGACAACCAGACGTACGCGCTCGAATTCCGCGTGAGGCACGCGTTCTGATGCGCGCGCGCTGGGCCCGCGCGCTCGTCGCGCTGGCGACCGTGTTCTTCGTCGCGCCGGCGGGATCGGCGCACGCGGCCGTCGCCGACTTTCTCGGCAAGCCGATTGCGTCGGTGCGCGTCTTCGTCGAAGGGCGCGAAACGACGGATCCGGCGGTGACCCAGATCGTGGAGACGCGCGAGGGCGAGCCGCTGTCGATGACCCAGGTGCGCGACAGCGTGACGCGCCTCTTCAGCCTCGGGCGGTTCGAGGACGTTCGCGTGGACGCGACGCTCGACAACGGCCGTGTGACGCTGCGCTTCGATCTGAGTCCCATTCACCCGGTGACGAAAGTGGAGTTCGCCGGGCCGCTGAAAGGATCCGGCGTCGACGCCGGATCGCTGCGCCGCGCGATTGCCGACCGTTTCGGCGCGACGCCGGAGGTCGGGCGCGCCGCCGACATGGCGCGCATTCTCGAGGACCTCTTGCACGCGCAGGCCTTCCTCCATCCGCGCATCACTCCGCGCGCCGAGCTGGCGCACGATCCGGATCGCGCGACCCTCGTCTTCACCGTGGAGCCGGGCCCCCGCACGACCATCGCGTCGATTGACATCGTCGGCACGCCGAGCGTGCCGAAACCGGAGCTGCTGAAGCAGCTCGGCCTCGCGGTCGGCGCGCCGTACCTGCGCGACGCGCTCGCCGAGCGCACCGCGAAGTACATCGACGATCGCCGCCGCCACGGCTACTACGAGGCGAAGGTGACGCCGGCGGCGCGCCTCGACGATGCCGACCGCGTCGTCCACCTGACGCTCACGGTCGACTCGGGGCCGCACGTGCGCGTCGTGTTCGCGGGCGATCCCCTGCCGGCCGACAAGCGCGCCGATCTCGTGCCGGTCGAGCGCGAAGGCACGGCGGACGAAGACCTGCTCGAGGACTCGAGCAATCGGATCGAGGAATACCTCCGATCGCTCGGCTACCGCGACGCCGCGGCGCCGCATACGCGAGAGGCGTCGCGCGGCGAGCTGCTCGTCACGTTCACGGTGCGGAAGGGACGCCGCTACCGGCTCGCGCACGTCGAGGTGTCGGGAAACGCCTCGCTGCCGCTCCCGCAGTTCGCCGACGCGCTGCGCGAACGCGAAGGCGAGCCGTTCTCCGGGGGCAAGGTGGACGCCGATGTGGGCACCATCGAAGCGATCTATCACCGCGGCGGTTTTCCGCTCGCGCGCGCGCAGTCGGCGGTCAGCTTCGGCGAGGCCGCGTCGAACGAGGCCGACGTGCCCGTCACGGTCCGGATCGTCGTGACCGAAGGCGCGCGGACGCTCGTCGGGTCGGTCACCATTCGCGGGAACGACGCGGTGCCGGAGGCGCAGCTGCGCCCGCGCGTGCACCTGCAGCCGGGCGCGCCGTACTTCGACGCGCAGCTCGCCGCGGATCGCACCGCGCTGACGCAGGCCTACCAGGATCTCGGGTACGAGGGCGCGACGGTGGAGGCGGCGGCCCACTACAGCGACGATCGGACGCGCGCCGATCCGGTGTTCACGGTTCACGAGGGCGTGCGCATCTTCATCGACCACGTCCTCATCGTCGGCAACGTGCGCACGAGCGCGAGCACGATCGAGCAGGCGCTGAATCTGAAGGCGGGCGATCCGCTGAGCGCGTCCGCGGTGAGCGACGGCCAGGCGCGGCTCGCGGCGCTCGGGCTGTTTCGCCGCACGACGATCAACGAGCTGCGTCACGGCGGCGAGAACCGCCGCGACCTCCTCGTCACGGTCGAAGAGGCGCCGGCGACGACGATCGGGTACGGCGGCGGCTTCGAGGCGCAGCAGGTCGTCCGAACCGACGCCAGCGGCATCGCGACGACGTCGCTCGAGTTCGCGCCGCGGGCGTCGTTCGAGCTGGGGCGGCGGAATCTGTTCGGCAAGAACCGGTCGCTCAATTTCTTCGCGAGCGTCGCGGAGCACCTGAACGGGTTGCCGACCGAATACCAGCTGCTCGCGACATACCGCGAGCCGCGCTTCTACGACTCGGCGGCCGACGCCTTCGTGACCGCGACCGTTCAGCAGGTCCACCGTACGAGCTTCGACTACACGCAGAAGGGCGCGACGGCGGCCGTCGCGCGCCATTTCACGCGCACGCTCAGCGCGAGCGTGAACTATCAGATCCAGAAGACGAACGTCTTCGACGACGTGCTGACGGGCGCCGACCAGCTCGTGATCGACCGGCTGTTCGCGAACGTGCTGCTGTCCTCCTTCTCGGGCTCGGTGATTCACGACACGCGCAGCGATCCGGTCGAGCCGAAGTCGGGCAGCTACGCGAGCGGGAACGCGCAGATCGCCGGCCGGCGGATCGGATCGGCGGTCGGTTTCGCGAAGTCGTTCTTCACAGTCGAGACGTTCAAGCAGATTCCCGGCACGCGAGGCATCGTCTTCGCCGGCGACGCGCGCCTTGGCGTGGCGACCGGCTTTCCGCAGGTCGACCCGAGCGGCGCGATCGTGCGCGACCTGCCGCAGAGCGAGCGCTTTTACGCCGGCGGAGACACGACGGTGCGCGGGTTTGCCCTCGACACGCTCGGCGTCCACCACACGCCCGCGCAGAGCGGCGACACGATCGACCAGAACGGTTTTCCGACCGGCGGCAACGGCCTCGTGATCCTGAACGCGGAGCTGCGCGCGCCGGTGTGGGGCGGCCTCGGCGCGGTCGGCTTCGTCGACGCGGGCAACGTTTTTCAGCGCGCCACCGATCTGGACCTCGGGCTTCTGCGGACGGCGGTCGGGTTCGGCATCCGATACAAGTCGCCGATCGGTCCGCTGCGAATCGATCTCGGCTTCAAGCTGCACCGCGAAGTGATCACGCTCGTGCCGTTTCAGCGGGAAGGGCTGACGGCGTTGCACATCAGCCTCGGCCAGGCGTTCTAGGAGGACAAAGACGCGATGACCTCATGGCGGCACCAGGCGCGGCGCGCGGCGGCTGGCGCGATCATCGCGCTGGCGGCGCTGACCTCCGCCGAGGCCGGCGAGGTGCTCGATCGCGTGCTGGCGGTCGTCGGCGCCGAGGTGATCACGCTCACCGACGTGACGGCCGCGCGCGATTTCGGCCTCGTCGTCGTGCCGGCGAACACGCCCGATCCGACGCGCGCCGCGCTCACGCAGTTGATCGACCGGGCGCTGATGCTCGCCGAGGTCGATCGGTACGCGCCGCCGGAGCCGACGGCCGACGCCGTCAGCGAGGCGCTGCGCGTGGTGCGCGCGCGCTTCGCCACCGACGAAGCCTACCAGGCAGCGCTGGCGCGATCGGGCATCGACGAGAGCCGGCTGCGCGACACGCTCCGTCAGAACCTGCGCATTACCGCGTACCTGAATCAGCGCTTCATCGCGCCGATCGTCGATGCGCCGCCCGGCGCGCCCGGGGACCGCCAGCGCGAGCTCATCGACGACTGGCTCGCCGGCCTGCGGCGGCGCGGGACGATCGTGGACCTGTACCTGACGGGCAAGTGATCACGGCGCGAAGAATCCCACGCCGATCTGCAGCAGATCGAACCCCGCGTGGCTCACCATCGGCGCGACGATCGACCGGCGCCGCAAATAGACGAGGCCCCAGAACGCGCCGAGCAGGCCGGTCGCGACCGCCGCATCGGCCCCCTGCACCAGATGGCCGGCGCCGAACGCGATGCTCGAGACGACGATGCCGACGGCGCCGCCGCCGAGCCACCGCTCGAAGCGCGTGAGGATGAAGGCGCGCTGGATCTCCTCGCGCACGCCGCCGGCGACGATCACCACGACGGCGAACAGCAGCGCGTTGCGCGGCGTGCGGATCAGATCCTGAAGCGGATTGTGCGCGACAGTATGCAGCCACGGCGCGAAGCGCTGAATCGGCAGCAGCACGAGGATGCCAAGGCCGAGCGCGACGAAGACGAGCGGGACGCCGGCCGCCGCCTCGCGCGCGATCGGACGGCGGCCGAACAGCACGTCGGTCGGCCGCTCGCCGTGAGCGAGGAGCAACAGCAGGATCATCCCGCTCAGCACGACGGCGTCGGCAAGCGACACCGCGACGACGAATCTGACGCTCAGGCCGCCGTGCGCGTCGAACGGAACGAACCCGACGGCCGCCAGCAGCTGGCCGATGGCAAACTGCGTCGGGTAGTCGGAGCAGAGCACGATCTCGACAATCGCGACGATCCGCGGCGCCCACCGGGCGCTCGCGCGCCGCGGCGGACATGGATCGGGATCGGGCGTCGGCAGCACCGCGGAAAAGCCTATCCGATCGAACGCCGCCGGCGTACGCCGGTTCGCGCGGGCGTTAGCCGCGCACCTTCACGGTCAGCGGCTCGGTGAGCCGCACCGTGATCGCCGCGCCGCGGCCGAGGCGGACTTCCTCGCCGCGCGTGGAGAGCACGTACGCCGTGCCGGCACCGCCGCCGACTCCCGTGCCGACGAGCGCGCCTTTCTTGCCGCCGACGAGCGCGCCGATGAGCGCGCCGCCCGCGGCGCCGCCGCCGATTTCGAGCGCGTCCTTTTTCTTCGTCGCCGGCGCGGTACGGCCGAACGCGTTCGTCTGGATCGCGTAGCGCGCCTCGTCACCGCGCGGCACGACGGCGTCGAACTTTACCGCGACGTGCGCGCGGCCCTTCACTTTGCCGGCGCGCGTCGCGTCCACGACGACGCCGCTGACGCGGCTGCCTTCGGCCAGCGCGGTCACGCCGTGCACCACGACGTCGCGCGCGAGCCGCGCCTGGACGTGCTCCTCCGGCCGGCTCGTGTCCGAGGCGACATTCGTTTCGAGCACCACTGGCAACGCCGTCCCCCTCGGGATCGTCACCTCGCGCATATCGGCGCCGGGCGCGGATGCCGACGCGGCATCGGCGCCGGGTTCTGCCGGGGCTGCCGATGCGGACGCAGTCGCGGCGCTCCCGCTGGCGTCGGTCTTGCCAACCGGAACGTCAGTCCTATTACAAGCGGCGACGGCGATTCCCGCCGTCAACGCCGCAAACAGGGCCAAACGCATGGAAAACCTCCCTAATTCACGAGTTTTTGCAAGCGGCTGGCCAACCGATGAGCTCCTGAAGTTCAGCTTGCAGCCGGCCTGATCAGGAGCCACACTGTAAAAATGACATGGTGTGAACCCGCATGAGCGCCGGAACGATGAATGACGTCCAGGTCCGAACCGAGTCTCAGGCCGTCGTGGTCTCCGAGCGCGTCCTCGTGGTCGAGGACGAACCGGCGGCGCGCGTCGGCCTCGAACAGCTGGTCAAGAACTGGGGATTCGTCGCCGATTCCGCGGCCGACGGCGAAGAGGCGCTCGAGAAGGTCACCAGCTTCCGCCCGGCGATCGTCATCACCGATCTCGTCATGCCGCGCATGAACGGCCTCGAGCTGCTCCGCGCGCTGCAGCAGCAGGGCGCCGACGTGACGACGCTGCTGCTGACGGCGCAGGGCACGGTGGACACGGCGGTCGAGGCGATGAAGGAAGGCGCCTACGACTATCTGACGAAGCCGGTCGACCTCCAGCGCCTGAAAGTGCTCCTCGACAAAATCGTCGAACGGCAGGAGACGCTGCGCGAAGTCAAGGCGCTGCGGCGTCAGCTGCGCGAGCACGGCACCTTCGGCACGATGATCGGGAACAGTCCCGGCATGCGCAAGATTTACTCGATCGTCGAGCAGGCGGCGCCGACCGGCGCGTCGGTGCTGATCACCGGCGAATCGGGCACCGGCAAGGAGCTCGTCGCGCAGACGATTCATCAACTCAGCCCGCGCGCCGCGTATCCGTTCGTGGCGATCAACTGCGCGGCAATCCCCGAGACGCTGCTCGAGAGCGAGATCTTCGGGCACGAGAAGGGCGCGTTCACGGGCGCCGCCGATCGCCGTCAGGGCTGCTTCGAGCTGGCCGACCGCGGAACGCTCTTCCTCGACGAGATCGGCGAAATGACGCCCGCGACGCAGGTGAAGCTTCTCCGCGTGCTGCAGGAGCGGACATTTCGTCGGCTCGGCGGCCGGACCGAGCAATCAGTGGACGTGCGCGTGATCGCGGCGACCAACGTCGAGCCGATGACCGCCGTGCAGCAGGGCAAGCTCCGCGAAGATCTCTACTACCGGCTCAACGTCTTCTCGTTCGGGCTGCCGCCGCTCCGCGATCGCAAGGAAGACCTGCCGCTGCTGGTGCAGGCGTTCGTGAACGAGTTCAACCAGCGCAATCAGAAGAACATCGCCGGCGTCGATCACGAAACGATGCGCGTGCTCGAGCACTACCAGTGGCCCGGCAACGTCCGCGAGCTGCGCAACGTGATCGAGCGCGCGACCATCCTCGCGCCCGGTCCCTTCATCGAAACCAAGCACCTGCCACCGATCCTGAACAACGAGCCTCCCGTCCATCAGCAGGCGCAAGTCGCGCTGGCGCCCGGGACGACGGTCGAAGAGGCGGAACGACGGCTGATCCTGATGACGCTCGAGCATACGCGCGACAACAAGACGCGCGCGGCGGAAATCCTGGGCATCAGCCTGAAGACGCTGCACAATAAGCTCAACAAGCTGCGCCTGAGGCCGAAGAAGACGGAGTAGCGCAACCCGGCCGACGCGCGGCGCCACCACATGCGACTCGGCATCAAAGGCAAGCAGGTCTTCGGGGTCACCTCGATCGTCGGCACGGTCGTCGTCATCCTGAGTCTGGTGAACCTCGCGCGCCTCGCGCGCGTGAGCCTGGAAGAGAGCCAGGCGCGCGCCGAGCTGCTCGCCAAAGCGATCCTTCATCGCGCCGGCCAGGTCGTCGTGCCGGGCGTCGATCCGTACCAGGCGATGCGGAGCGATCCCGGGCTGCGGTCGATCCTCGAGTCGGCGCTCTACTCCAAGAACGTCACCTTCGCGGCGATCGTCGACACGCACAACGTCGCGATCGCGCACGCGGATCGGTCGTTCGAGGGGCAGGTGTTGCCGGTCGAGCCGGACCTGACGACGCAGCTCGAGCGGCCGGCGTTGTCGGAGGTGATCGCCTTGTACCGCGACCAGGGGCGCAACATCGAATATCGCCTCGGCCTCGTCGAAGGGAACACCGAGATCGGCGCGATTCGAATCGGCGTGTCCACGCTCCTCATCCGGACCGAGCTCGATCAGTCGCTCGGCCCCGCGGTCGCGACCGCGTTCGCGGCGCTCGCCGTCGCCGTCTTCTTCGCCATGCTGCTCGCGCAGCTCTTCCTGCGGCCCATCCACGTGATTCGGAGCGGCCTCACGCGCCTCGGGCGCGGCGAGTTCGGCGTCCGCCTGGATCTGAAGCAGGACGACGAGTTCGGCGAGCTCGGCACGTTCTTCAATACGGTGAGCGCGCAGCTGTCGGCCGATCGATCGCAGATGGCTGGCCAGGTCGCGAACCTCGAGTCGGCGGTCGAGCACCTCGAGGACGCCGTCGCGATCGTGAGCCCGCGCGGCGACGTGCTGTTCGCGAATCCGGCGATGCGGACGCTGCTGCCGGCCGCGGCGCCGGGCGCGCCGCTTGTATCCTCGATTCCTGCCGACCATCCGCTGCGCCGCCTCGCTGAGCAGACGCTCGTCAGCCGCCAGTCGCGCGGTCCGCTGTCGGCGACGTTCGATTCCGGCGAGCGTCTGGTGATGACGCACGCGGTCAACGATCCGGCCGGGCAGCTGGTCGGCGTGATGCTCATCGCGCGCAACCTGGAATACCTGAGCCAGGTGCAGTCGACGATCCGCTATTCGCGCAAGCTCGCCGCGCTCGGCCGGCTGTCGGCCGGCGTCGCGCACGAGGTGAAGAACCCGCTGAACGCGATGAACATCCATCTCGAGCTGTTGCGCCAGCAGTTCGCGCCGTATCGCGGCGGCGCGGCGGCGCGCGCGGCGGCGGGCGGCGCGTCAACGGGCGTCGTGGCGGCCGCGCCGCTCGTCGAGCCGACGCAGGCGCTGCAGCACGTGGACGTCATCTCGAGCGAGATCAAACGCCTCGACGAAGTCGTGCAGGGTTTCCTGAAATTCACCCGGCCCGAGGATCTGAAGCTGCAGCCCATCAGCCTCGCGGCGCTGCTCGACGAGATCGTGCCTGTCGTGCGGCCGGAGGCGGATCGCGCGGGCGTCGCGCTCATCGTGGAGTGCGACGGCGCGCTCGAGGTGAACGCCGATCCCGCGATGCTGCGGCAGGCCTTCCTCAACCTGGCGTTGAACGCGTGTCAGGCGATGCCAAACGGCGGCACGCTGCGGATCAAGTGCGAAGAAGCGCGCGGCCGTCAGATCGCGATTGCGTTCATCGACACGGGCGTCGGCATCAAACCGGATCATCTCTCGCGCATCTTCGATCTGTATTTCACGACGAAGGATCGCGGCAGCGGCATCGGGCTGTCGATGGTCTACCGCACGATTCAGATGCACGACGGCGACATCGAAGTCGAGTCCACACCTGGGGTCGGCACGACATTCCGCGTCCGCCTGCCGCAGGGGTAGGATAGAGGGGATCGCCATGAACGAGACCCCGCGCACGGTCCTCGAGCGGACGGGGGCGCTGCTGTTGGCGTGCGCGTGCGCCGGCGCGCTGGCGGCGTGCAACCACGCGACGGCCGCGCCGCCGGCGCTGTCGCCGCCGCTCGAGATGCCGCCGCCGGGAAAG
>JADMIO012572625.1_pt1 | contig 20867 bp, 41 predicted proteins | sample 8958161 | NCBI WGS metagenome assembly JADMIO01 (sample SAMN16585339, study PRJNA669376) | soil metagenome | isolation source: Crop rotation soil | place: USA: Cullars Rotation, Alabama | collected 2011 | reverse complement strand
CACACGGCAATAGCCGCCGTTGTTGTTGGCGCAAGAATGGCAGGCAGGCTCGTCACTCACTTCAGTCTCTCCTGTAGGTACTTCACTAGCTTAGGGTTTTGTCTAATCACGGTGGCAAGGGCAGTGGATAGGTCGGTTACAAGTTTCTCTTCGAGCTTATCCTTTACGTAATCGGTGATGTTAAAGGTGTACATAATGGCATGGAAGACTTCATGGAGCAGGACTTCTGCCTCCATGTCCTTGAGCATCCCCGGTGCCAGGACAATGCCCTTGTCGTAAATGAACCAGCCCCGGTCCTCCATGTCCTTGGAGCCCTTCACTATCGGATAGCGAGTGGGGCCTACGTCAATGTACTTAGGTAGTCTCATACGGACGGCCAGTGCACTTGCACTCCCATTGGTGGAGACGACAAATGAAACACCAAATGTTGTCCTTAACAACGTGCTCGTTGACCTTAGGCTTCCTCTCCATGATATCCCTCCATAAACGGTGGTGGCTCTACGTGGCCACCTTCAATAAGGATGCGCAGTACTTCCACAGGCTCAATGTCCATCATCTCGAAAAGCTCTTCGAGGGTCCACTGTTCCAGCATGAAGTCTAATCTACTTCCGGCCATTGCGTTGCTAAACGCTCCCTAGCGGGAGCTGTACTCGCGCTTCAGTCGTTCAATGCTAACGGCCTCTAGGTCATAGCTGCCGTTCGCTACCTGGCGCTTAATGAAGACTCCACGCCACCATAAGTCATTGGCCTCACCAGCGTAGCCTGACCGCTGGTCGGTAAATATTCCCGCCACGAGGCCGAACATCTTACTTCCGTCAGCTCGGGTCCTGAAGCAGTGATCGTAAACGTGAGTGTGCCCTTGGGTGCAGCTTGCATACTTTCGAGCAAGGAGACTATATGCTGGATGCTCTCCCCCAACGGCCCTTCCCATGACGCCTGATATGAAGTAGTGCGCATAGTGGACACCATCGACTTCGATGCTTCCTGGGGTGTTTCCTGAGTAGTGGACCGTTTCATCGTACCAGCGATCCAGCTCCAAATCATCATAGCTTACTGTTCCCTCTAGCTCGGGCTGCATCTCGATCGCCCGACTTATCCGTTCTTCATGGTTGCCCACGCAGAAGATGCGCCTGGGCATTTTTCTTTTCTGCTTACGTACGGTGCTCCAAAGGCGATCATTGAAGTCCAAGCCAGCGTCAATGTCTGCCTTGTATGTTCTGCCTTGGAAGCTCTTCTTGCCCTTATCGTAACCGGAGAGCGAGGGCATATCCCATGTGTCCCCGATGTTCACCACCACATCAGGCTTCAGCTCTCCAATGAGCCTCCCAAGCCATTCGGCTCGATTGTTGTTGTGTTGGTAATGGGCATGCGCATCGGGAATAACTAAGTGTGTACTCAAGCAAACCACTCTCTCGGTATGGTTCCTACCGCAAACGGGTAGCCATACTTCTTCGCCCAGTCCGAATAGCGCATTGCGCTACGCGAACTGATCTTGTTGTCTGAGGCAAAGACCAACCTAATGTCTGCCTCGGGGTTATCGTGCTTGACACATCGCATCTTGGTACGGTCCTCGGGTCTGAAGTATCCCTTCACTTCGAGGAACATGAGAGTGCCATCGGATTTGAGCACAGTGAAGTCAGGTACGTATGACCGGGGCACGCTGTACTTGAGCTTGTCACGCTCATAGCGTACCCGACTCCCGGATAGCTTAGCTATTAGCCTCGCCATCTTCTGCTCTAGGCGGCTTTTGTACACGCCGCTCTTCTTCTTGTTGAACCTGCGTCTCAAAATAAAATTCCAGTTGAACCGTTTCCTTGTTCGGGGACATCGGGCTCTCGTTCTACGTGAGTCAGATATCTCGGACCCGTGGAGTAAATGAAGGTACGGAGTCCCTTGCCTCCATTAGCGGAAGCCCAGCAAGTATGCTTGAAGGGGCAGTACGAACACTCCACTCCCAGTTTGAGATTTCCTGACTTGCCATCGGGAATTGGTACGTAGCATCTAGGAGGCGGATTAGGCTCGGAGAGCATTGCACGTTTACGTATGGTCTCTTTCTCATAGTCCGTCTTCTTGGTGCTGTAGGTGTCGAGAACTATGTTCCCGAGTTCTTTATCGACGGCTAAGAAAGCCCCTTGCCCTTTGACCGTAACGTCAGGAAAGTCTCGCACACTCTCCACATAAAGGCTAAGCTGATCCCGATAGCCGAAAGGATCATCGCTATCCAAAAGATGGTCTCGAAATTTACCAAAGGACCGGGCACCAGCAGATTTAACATCGACAGTGCAGCCGTCAATGACAGCGTCGATATGCCCCACGACACCATGGGAAGTTACCTCCTTTTGTTTATGCTTCACAGAATGGCCGGACTGTTCTGCAAGGAACAGCATCACGGCTTCGATAATGTGCCCGTACAAAAACTTGATACGAGCTTCAGGAGGCAATGGCTCAGCCAATTCAGGCTGGTTCACCGTGTACCAAAGCTTGCGATCCGGCATTGCGAAGTTAGACATTCTCAATGCAGATTGCTTGGGCTTAGGTGAAAGACCTTCTTGAACGGCCTTTGCGACTACCTCTCCTAGTTCATTGAGCGCGGTATCGCTGAAGTTCTTGCCCTTGCTGACGAGTTCTTTGATGTCAGCTACGAGGGTAGTGATCGATTTATCCACTCAGCGAATTTCCGCAGTTCTTCTTTGCTTGCATCGTTCTTCATTACATTGGCGCGGTGAGAGATAACTTGCACGTTACCTTGCACATAGCCTTTGCTTGGATCGATGCGGTCAAAGGAAGGAGAATTGGGACCAGGTCCCGCGCCTTGCTTGAAGAAAAGCGGGATGCCGAGGACCGGACATTCGTTTGGAAATACGAGTTCATCAAATGTCAGATCAAAAGGTATCCCGTTGCGTTTGGCACGGGCCTTGGCCTGGCTAAAATTATGTCTGGCGCGATTATTGAGATACCAGGTGCGTGCCAATTCGCGCACGCGCTCCTTGTTATTCAGCTTCCACTGCTTCTCGTACTCGCGTCTGTTCATGGATCAAAAAGGAATTTTTACTTTCACACTTGGGTCCTGGTTCAAGGGGGGAGGCCCAAGGTTATCAGGGCGGTACTCGACAAGCTTGTCCACACGGACAGCCTCAAGCCTACAGCCCACGCCTTTGCCAAAGGAATTGTTGTAGTTGTAGGTTGTCACCTTAATTGTGCAAACACTGCCGTTACCAATGCTCCCACTGAAAGGAGCACCATTGGCATCAAGAATAGCAGGCTTGCCAGCCGCGACCCTCGTCCCGCCCTGGAAGACGAGATGCTTGGGGTCACGCCTAAAGGTGTAATACCCCATTCCGTCCTTCGACGGTCTACCTTGAATACCGGCTGCTTGGTACGCAGCGATGCCCGCTTCATCTAGCTTAATCTCAATGGAATGCTTCTGGTACTTCTCATCAACCTTGTGGACCTTCGCCCAACGGGTCTCACCCGTGAAATACAATTCAGCCATTAGTGTACAGTTGTTCCTTCGTCATCGGTGCCTTCGGTTGCTTGAGCCAATTGCTCAATCTCATCGGCATCGAATATATCTACGATTGTGAAACCAAGGACGTTCTTGTGGGCCTCGGTCAGCAGCTCCCGTGCATGGTCCTTATCGCGTGCAGCAATCTGTGCTGGACCTGCCTGTGGGATTTGAAATGAGATGTACGCTACAAAGTATTTGCGCTTCTCAGTAGTCTCCGGGGGTGTTTCCTGTGTCACCCTTCTTCCTTCTTCTTATCGTAGGGTCCTCCCTACATACCATAACATACTAAAGTAGACTGCCGTTGTCAAGATTAATCAGCGTCTACTGCTGACGCACTAGTGTGTTTCTAGCCAATTCTTTCCAACCGTATAGTTACCCGCCATTGGGCACTTGAGTCCGAACCGCTCTCCGACATCTCGGATGGATCGAGCTTGGACCTGGCCAATAAGTGCAGCAATAGCGCGGTCCCCTCTAACTTCGGTTTGCCACTCATCGTGTACGAAATTGACTTGCTTGAACCCAATTCCCATTCCACGCAGTTCTCTCCTCCACATGATATTGGCATGCTTCATCATTACCACTTCCGCATTCTGGAGCATGCACGCCAGCATGTGGTGCTCACTGTCACAGGCTACGAGCCTGCCGTCTAGTCCTTGGAAGAAGCCTCGCCTAGCATACTGAGGAATGATGTCTTGTCGTAGTCTTCCCAGGCCAGGATACCCGCGCACAAAGCTATCAAGAGCGCTTCTGGCTTCTTCAATGTTGCACGCAAAGATACTAGCAAACTTGCCCGCTCCTGCTCCGTTAAGGAAAGAGTAAACTGCCGTTTTAGCCAAGTCTCTATCTCGACAGACAGCTCCAAGCTTCCGTTGATTGAGAGTATGGGGGTCTGTTCCTTTGTCTTTGTCGCCATGCGTTAGTGCCTCTATGAGTTCCTTATCGTCGATAAGATGAGCAAAGATGCGTAGATGAGCAGCATCCATGTCAGTGCCGACAAGCCAACATCCTTCACCAGCAGTCCATAGGCTACGCATAGTGCCGCCAAGGCGTATTGCTTCATCCCGTAGTTCCTTGCCCTTGTACTTGATTGATTTTTCAGCGGCGACGTTACCAAGGTTGGGCTTGCGATGAGCCATCCTGTGGGTCCACGTACCCAAGCCTGCAAACGTGCCATGCACCCTCCCGGTCTGAGTATTGTAGAACCTCAGCCACTCTTCTAATGTCCTCACACGACTGCCTAACATGATACGTTCGACTAGGCGCTTGGCAGCACCAGGCGCAGTATCGGGCAATGTTGCTAGGTTCTCTTCGTTTACCTTCCACGACTCTCCGCTCTCAGTCTTAACTGTAGGCTTCCATCCTGCTTCATTGAGACGTTCAACGATTTGAGTTGGGGAGGCTGGATTGAATGGCTCCCATCGTATCCGAGTAAACGGTGCGCCTGCCTCAAAGATGGTCCAGTCATCTCCACTGTACCACCGCATGTTAGCGCGAGATATTGTTCCCTGTTTAGTAAGCCTAGGAGTAACAACTCCATCGTCTCGGGCTTTAGGTGGGAACGCATCTAGGAGTTCCTTGTCTAGGGCAGACACCCTGTGGGATAGATCAGCAAGCAGAGTGCGAGCACGGTCAGCATCGAACCCAAAGCCATCGATATGCATACCAAGGCATACAAACGCCATAGCATGCTCGCAGTCGATAGCTCGTGCAAAAGCCTGGTCAGGACGGTCAATCAACTTCTCCTTGAGCAATGCGTACACCTTGGCATTGAGACGACAATCGTTGACGCAACGCTCAAGCATTTGGGGGGTTAGGGTGGACCAATCGGTAATATCCACTCCCACCTTGGGGTGGTCCAGCAAGCGTCCCCAGTTCTCCAGGGAGTGTCCACCATCTTGCCGGTAGTTCAAGAGCTGGCTGAGGATTAGGGTGTCAACCAGCTTCGTAGGATCAAGTACACCAGGCCCGATAAGCTCACAAATGACCCGATAGTCAAAAGATATAATGTTATGCCCAATAACGGCTTTTGCTTTAGCGATATAGCCAGGAAAAGCAGAAAGCGTTCCTCCATGGAATACGTGCTCTTCACCTGTCTCCAGCTCCTTACACACTATGCAGTGGATTGTGGCCGGATGTTCTATGGCATCCGTTTCACAATCGAGGATAACGCTTACCAACTATATGCCCTGCCACCGAAGATGGACTTGGGGCCACGCACGGGGGCCTCATCAGGCTTCTGCCCTTCCCCGTGGTGCGCCAGGCCATACAGCGTAATGCAGTGGCCATGGCCTGGGTGGTAGAAGTCTTTCATCAGAACCTTGTACCCCATCTCTTCCATGAGGGGAGCATAGTGCTTCACCTGGTAGTGGTTGAGAGCGATGAGATAGGCACCCACCGAGGGTGACTGCTGAAGTCTCCGTAGGTGTTCCCGCGCCACGGGGATACCAGGGTCTGCCCTGTCACTCTCACTGCGTTTCCCAAAGCCGTGAACCACATTGATCCCACAGCAATCTGCAAAGCCAGCCATCTGCAAAGCCATTACGGCAGTCTCCAGTTAATGGGCTTGATGCCCTTACTCACTAGCCATTCGTTCGTGCGGGTGAACGGCCTTGACCCGTAGAAACCTTTCGACGCCGAAAAGGGCGAAGGATGCGGAGCGACAAGTACGTGGCAATTCTCGATAGCCGGACGGTATGCCTGGGCGTGTTTACCCCAAAGCACAAAGACTGCTCCACCTTTTCGATCCACTTCTCTGACCACTTCATAGGTCAGCTTCTCCCATCCAATGCCAACATGACTACCCGGCTTACCAGCTTCAACCGTGAGACACGTGTTAAGTAGTAGCACCCCCTCTTGAGCCCAAGGACTAAGGTCCCCAGTGCGAGGACGGGGATAGCCAAGATCAGTAGTGTACTCACGAAAGATATTACCAAGAGACCTGGGAACAGGTGACACATGAGGGTATACAGAAAATGCAAGTCCCATCGCATGTCCCGGTGTAGGGTAGGGGTCTTGCCCAAGGATGACACACTTAACGCTCTCAAGTGGCGTAAGCTCAAGGGCCTTGAAACGGTCCTTGCTTGGCGGTAGGACGCCCTGTGCATCACTCCATGGTTCATATTGCTTAACCGTGTTCCAATAGTTCCAGAACCTCAGATGCTCCCAGCCCTTACACCCTTGGGTCAAATTCAATCTCCTTGGGCATCTCTTGCTCAGCTAGCTTGAAGGTCTTGGGATCGAACTTCAGCCTCCCACCAGGACCAGTGATGCCGCCAAAGCGATTATCACGAACCATAAGGGACACAGTATTACGAGCATCGGCATCGGCCGACTCCTTGTCTCTGCTGAGGTAGACATGTAGGTCACATGTCTTGGCGATCATCCTGGACCCACGCGGCTTGCCATCATCATTAACGTGACACACCAGGAAGAGAGTAAATCCAAGCTCGCGAGTGAGCATAGCAAAGCGAGTAGCCAGGTAATCGAGTGTCTTTCGCTCATCGTCCTCGGTGCTCCCGGACACCAGCATGGTCATGTGATCAAGAAAGATGTACCGGCAGTGGCACACTGAGGCTAGGCGTCTAATGGTGTCGAGGATTGTATTTGGATCGTCACTTCCGAAGTGGGTGTAGAAGTGAACTCGATTGTCACGCCTGGCCAGTTGTCTAAAAGCGCTCTTGGTATCCTCAACTGACACACCTGCGTCAGGTAGGTGTACCGGAACTCCAAGTTGATAACTTGCGAGTCCCTGAATGCTTCGCTTCTCGTTCTCTTCAAGGTGAATGATCCCTACGTTCTCTTCTGTGGTGGCCAGAAGATGAGCCTCGATTGCTCGGAGAACTTCCGTCTTACCAACCTTCTCCTGTGCAGTGAGAAGCACAAGCTCCCCAAGCCGTATGCCATACGCCATAGCCTGTAGGGTAGGGAACGGATACGAAGCACTGGCTGCTTGATCCTCCTTTTCGAGGATCGCATCAATCGTAGCGAAGTCATTGATAATGCCCTTGGGCAAGTACGGCTTGGAATTGTTCCACGCTTGCCTGAAGGCTTCCTCATCACCATTCACAAGGTAGTCATTGGCGTCCTTGTGCTTGGTGAGCTTGACGTGGATTACTTTGTTGGGATCGAACAGCGCACTAACCGCGCGAGTTGCTTCTTGCCCTGGTCCGTCAGCATCGAAGCAGAGATATATTCTCTCAAAGCTGTTGAGGTAATCCCTAGCATTCTCGCAGTCACGTCTAGCGCTACTTGCACCTCGAATGCTGAGACAGGCGTGGCCAGGACCAAGCATTTGATACACCGACATGGCATCGTACTGTCCCTCGGTGAGGGTGACAGTCTTGCTGCCACCTGCCTGGAACTTATCTTGCCCGAAGAGCGGAGCATCCTTGGCTTCTCCTATCCACTTGAAGTCCTTGTGGTCCCATGGGCGCACAAGGGTAGCCTTGTCTCCATGGGGGAATGACGTAGACACGGGTGTCCCCTCGGGGTCCACCTTGGTAACTACGTTGTAATGTTCTAGGGTGTCTCTTAGGAGTCCCCTGTGGGGGACGTACTGGTAAACCATAGGCCCTTGTTCTAGGCTCTTGCTTAGGGGTATATCCCTGGCCCCTTGTACCATACAGTACATATCTTGACTCTCGTTGTCAAGAACTTTCGTACCACATGCAAAGCACCAGGTGCCGCCATCCTCATAGAGGACTAGGTTGTCTCCCGTTCCGTCTCGGCCTTGTTCTCTGCACCTTGGGCAAGGTCTTTTTCCAATAACTTTTCCCACTTATCGAACAGCTCTTTGTTAGTTTCTCGCCATGTCTTAGGTTGCCTGTCCTTATCCTTTAACTCTTCGGCTGCCGCATGGGCTGCCTTAGAGCAATGGGTACACACAGGCTTACCATCCATGGGATGGAGAAAGACAAAGCGAGCCTTGGGGTTCTGAAAGCCTTCGGTGAGGCTGTCTTGGTAAAGCGACGGGCCTACGCCCTGGTGTGAAGAGGAATACTCTTCTTCGCTTTGCCTGCTTGAGAAGTCACAGATGTAACATCTTTCCGATGTTCTTATTATTCGTTTACGCACGTGGATTGTTAACCAACTCCCTTAGGGCATTAGCATAGCTCTGTACCGTGGTGCCCTCTATCCCCGGTGCAGTGTTAAGTTCAAGGACGTAGGCTTGCTCCCGTCTCCGGTTCCACACTACATCAGCAGCAGCGAAGTCTAGGCCGCTAGCCGCAAGCGCAAGGATCGCCTGAGCTTTGACATCTTCAGGTACGTTAATTCCTTGGCGTTGAAACACGAAGCCATTCGCAGAATTGCGTACCGCCCGGTTAGCCGTATCGGGGTCCACTGCACGACGAAGCACCTTTTGCTGGATATCGATGACCGCCCCGCCAACCATATGGACCCGGAACTCACTATCCTTGGGTATGTACCTAGTGTAGAGCGGGGCTTGTGGGATATCCTCCGGCATCGAATGTATCTCAATGCCCCTGCCTTCGTGCCCATTGAGTATCCTCCGTACGACTACCTTGCGTGCTCGTCCTCGTGCGTCCACCCCGCACCACTCCCGTGCTTCAGTGATGTCGGTTGTCCACTGAGGAACGCGAGGAAGCTCCGGGGTGTCTCCAGCTAAACGCGGAGAGACAAACCGGAAGAAGGAGAGCTTGTTGACAACCAACTCAACACGCTCAGGCATGTTGAGTGCACGTGCTGGTGCCCACACTCTCCCCTTCCCCCAGTTGATCACAGTGTCTCCCTGCCTCGGACGATACCGGGAGCCATCGTGCTTGATCATCCACACGTCCATTGCATCGGCCAATAGTCGTGCACTTTGGGACGCTTGGGAGTATGCGAATATCTTAACGGCCACGTAGTGTAGTCCCTATTGTTGTAGTTCCTGTTGTTGCTATAAAGGGCGCATCATTGCCTACGATGTTTACTGCCCAGTTCGGCACGGGGACGCCTCTGCCCACCCTCGGAGCCGGAGCATCTTGCCCACCAAGCCTGTGTGGCTGTGTGCGTGGGGCATCGTGCCACTGGGTACGCCCAAGGAAACCATAGTGCTTGGCTCGCTCGTTCACTCGTTGCTGCCAGCGCTCCCAGCCATGGACGTAGCAGAACTCACACAGCAATCCTGACTGCTGCTTAATGAGCGAGGCCCATCCCTTGTAATGCTGAAGGTCTTCCACGAAGCCACGGTCAAGAACCAGGAGCATGAAGCCTTCTGGTCCTACCTTCTGATACGTCTCCATCATCTGCTCAGGAGAAGAGAACTGCTTCGATCGATGCACAATGTTGTACATCTGAGTGGACCACCGATCGATGATCCCGGCATCAATGACACCCCGCATCCCTCGGTACTCAAGAGAACCGAACTTGCGAATGGCGTTAAGGTTCTGCCCTGCGTAGCGCAAGCCTTCATCACGGAACATCTCGAAGGGAAGGTCTCGCTTCAGGTCAGTGAGCACGTTGGCAAGGATCGCCTCAGCGTCCTTCAACCGTAGGCAAAAGAGATTGCCTTGGCGACTTTTGCCGCAGTACTCCAGCAGCAAGTTCTCCAAGAGCCAATAGGTGGCGACGGCAGTCCACACCTGGAGTGGCGTGTGGTTGAGGATGTTGACGTGAACGTGGAGAGAGGTGCGCGGGGAGTCGTGGAGCAGGCCTTCGTTCTTGCGAAGCTCATTCACCAGTGCGCTGATTGCCGTAGCTTTGGTCCTGTCAGCAGCAATGGGCGCATGGGTGTAGTACTCAGCAGCGTGCCCACGGAGACTGTTGTCCCCTTGGGTGCGCCAAGGATCGGTCTCGATGACGGGAAGCGGAATGGTGCTCTCCACTTCCAGCTCAAGTCCGATGTCACCGGCTTTCTTCCAGCCCAGCAGCTCCTTGACTGTCACGTTGTCAAGCACAGCGCATCTCCTAGTTCTTCCTGGATGACACCCCTGAGAGCCTTGGTCTCCTTGCTCTCGATGAGAGCGAAGGAACCATGAGCCTTGCGGTGCCCAATGGTCCTGCCTTTGTAGAGAAGCTTCGTGCCTCCCGTGGAGCGCATGCGGATAGCCACATTGCGAGACACAGCAATGCTCTCCACTGCGTACGTATCCAGCTTCTCTAATGCCTCAGGCACACTCGGGTATCTCCCGAGGATGCAGTCCTCCATGTCTCGGCCGTAGAACCAGCCCTCCATGTGAGGTAGCTCAGGGATACCCCGGAGCTGCCTGCGTTCAAGGCCCTGCTTCTGTTGGCGAGCTGGTACACGTGTCAGGTAGTAGGCGTTCCTGTCACTGTTCATGTAGCCCAAGGGGAAGGCCCGGTAGTCGAAGTCCTCGGTGCGGTAGTCTACTCGTGTTGGATTGCGCATTCGACCATCGAGCTTGTACGCCTTAAGCGTATGCCCATCCCCCAGGCGATCCCTGTCCACCTGGACGTACACAGGTTTCCCCTGGTACAGGCAGATAGTCTCGTCCAGCCGCATCTCAACCGAATGCGCATCCCAGTATGCATCACCCATCGATCAATCCCGTGTAGTCGTCCTGCTCTAGTTCCAACTGCTCTTCAATGACCCCCATGGGAGTGCCCTTGACGGCCTTGAAGTCCACGGGGAACGGGGGAGGCGGAGATAGTTTCTCGTAGGAGAACATCATTGCCATCTGCTTGTTCGTTCGCGCGATCTGCGTAGGGATGTCCACCGGAGTGCGGACGTAAACCGCCCGGTTCGGGTGTAAGGATACGTCCTCTTTCGGCACCTCAGTGCGATTGATGGCGTAGCCACGAGTTCCCTGGGTACAGAACTTGAACACAGCCTGAGTGCTCTCAAACATCCAAGGCCACAGCTCAGGGTAGTTGAGCCACGCATTGGAGAGCGAGCGGTATTCAAGGCCGTACGGCTTGGGGCGATGAGCGCCCGGCATGCCGTACATACGGACACGCTCAGTGTCCTTGTCCCAAAAGTGGCGGTAGCTTTGGAAGTACCCATCCAACATATTCACCAGGTAGGTGCAGTCCCACCGATGGTGCTTGCATGTGATGTCCTGGTCCTTGGTCCATCCAAGGTGAAGGTGCCCACTGCCCGTGCGCATGGTGCCCACACCTGAGGGACGGGGATTGCGAGCACCACGAATGTTGTAGTCAGGGCTGCACCCCAGCTCTACGGCGCTCTTCGGCAGACCATCAAAGTACGCCTGGTCATACTTCACCGTGGGGGTGAACTTGAAGGCGTACTCCTTAGGGATCATGTCGCGTATCTGCTTGAGCACGCTATCGATCCGAGACACAAACTCTTCCTTGGTGGAGCACGGATCAATGCCGAACTCCACTGCCGTACCATCGGCCTGGACCATGCCATCCTTGATACGATGGGGATTAAGTTTGTCCCCAGGTACGATGTCATGGGCAGAGACCGGCTTCCTGCCCTTGAACAGGAAGAACTCAGGATCGCAACCGATGGTAAGCTTAATGTTTTGTGTCACTGATTGTGCCTCCAGTTACCAATGCACCAGGGAACATCCGTCCCTCGTTGGCTCGGATGTATTCGTGAACGATGGGATCACGCTCGCACTTGTCACACACGACCTGCTTAGGTGATATCCAATGGACCCGGCTCTCGGGCCACATGATGTTCTTGCACGCTGCACAGCCAGCGGAGAGACCGTCAAGCCACTCAGTGGCAGGCTTGACCTGGCGCAACCATCCTCGATACAGCCTTGGGTCACGCAAGGGGAACAGCCGGGCGGCAGTTGCAACTGCCTTTTCTACTTGTTGTTCCAGTTTCTTCGGTACCTCAGGAACCGAGGTCGAAGACCATCTCGGAGCTGTGCACACACAGTACTCTTCAGCCTTCGAGCACCGGATGCAGTACACAGGTGGCTTCAGTTCTCTCTTCTTCGATGGGGCAGGAAGCAACAGGTGCGTAGGCTTCAAGGCTGTGTCGATAACCTCGTGAGCCTTCTTGAAGATACCTGTGCCTGAGGTATCGGGCACACCGTACTCAGGCCAGTTACTGGTCCACACCTTGGGAGTGATGTTGAGCTTCACCTTGTCGCCCTTCATGTTGCCCAGCTTGAAGGTGTGCAGATGAAGAGGCTCGAATGCCTTGGGCTCCTGGAAGCTGCCACGTCCCTCACGGTCCCTCAGGAAGTGGAGGAAGTGGGACTCACTCGCCCAGTACAGCGTGGTCTTAGCCGTGTTCCACATGAAGTTAAGAGGACGCTCAACATTGCGAATGAAGTTGAGCGTGCCTAGCTCCAGGTCCAGGTACACAATTGCGTAGGAACCATCGGCATCGTTCAATGCAGCCGTAAGGCCCTTCTTGTTAATCGTTTGGATGAGCACACGACTGTCAGAGCTGGTCTCTTCCTCGCTCTTCGGTGGCTCCATGTTCTTGATCATGCCATTGTGACATGCAATCAGCGGACCCTCTTGAATTGGGTGAGCATTGCGCTCGTTGACCTTGCCATTGGTAGCCAGGCGCGTGTGCCCACTGATGAGGTAGGTCTTTGGGATGTTCAGTATCTGCTTAGTCTCTGCCTGCTCCCAAAGCTCAGGCATCGGCATCACACCCCGGCGCACCTTGAATGCTGCCTTGTTGTTCTTCTTGGTGTGGACTGTGACCAGGCCAGAGCTGTGTTTGCCTCGCAGTGTGGACAGCACAGCCAGGGTCTCTACGTTGCGTAGCTCCTGGAAGCTGAAGTCACCACGGGTGTACGCACCAAACAAGCCGCACATTACAACTCACCTTTCACGTACAGAGCCATGCGCTCGATCTGCTCAAGCGTCATCTCGTTCTTCATGTAGTTCGCACGCCAGCTAATGACCCTGACATTGCCAGGGACATAGCCCTTGCTTGAGTCCACCCTATCCAGGGAGTAGCTGTTGTCTCGTGCCTTCCCTCGGTGCCTTTGCATTGGCACTTGCAGGATGGGGCACACTTCAGGGACTTCGATGTGGTGGGGGGAGATTGTGAAGGCGATGCCCTTGGTCTTGGCACGCTTGAAAGCGTTGCCCCATATCCAAGTGCGCACGTCTTTGCCACGTGCCTTCTCATACGTGGAAGCGTATCGAGTCTTGCTACAGGGAATGCACCTACGTTGCCCTTTCCAGAACTCAGCTATTGGCTTCTCAATCTTGCAATCGCTGCAAATTTTTTGCACAAAAATTCCATGGGGGTTTAAGTCTTGGTCACTGTTTCGTGGAGCTGGTCACTCCAATACTCGTCAATGAGCGCAAAGAAGAAGTCCTGCGCATCATCGTCGTCATCCTCAGGATGCGGCTGGTAGCACAGGGAATGCGTCTCTTCGTAGTAGACAATCTCGGTGTCGTTCCACCCATTGGCCATGCGCTGCTCAGGAGTGAGCGTCACCGGGCCTTCAGCAAAGCTCTCGAAGCGAGTTGCTTCCTTGGCTTCACCGAGCACCAGTCCATTGGTCCCAGGGATCATCATTTGATGGTGCCTCGAGGACATGTTGAGCACGGTGTCCATGAACCAGAGCTGCACTTCATGCGTGCCCGTGATCGCATGGTTGTTCACGTGCTGCCACATGCGTCCACCGGACAGCACGTTAAGGAGCTGGCCTCCCCGGCAGATGCCCACCTTCATGCGCTGGTGGTGTGCTCGCTTGACGTGGCCAATCTCAGCCAGGTCACGAGCCATGTTGAAGCGGGTCTCGGGATGAAGCTTTTCACCGTAGAGCATGGGGCACACATCAGCTCCACCAGTCAGGAGCATGATGTGGTATGGCTCAGTGGCACGGTAGACGCACGTATGGCCACGCCTGTTGAGCATGGTAGCCACTTCGTTATCCATTGTCGGCATGAAGAACCGATATCTACGTTTGCTCACTCCCACACTCCACTCTCGATTACCTTTCGACCTTCGACATCCCGGTTCCACAGGTACACCCAGGCATGTGTTCGTTCCATCGGCCCCGTGTCAGGGTAAACAATGCGTTGCTCTCGCAGGTACATGCCTTCGTGGTTGTCTACGTCATACCCTTCGAGCATATCCAGCCGATTGAAATTTGTGACTTCGTAAAGTTCACCATGGACTTGCTGGTAAGGATCATCAATGACGCCTGGAAACCCTCCCAGGTGAAGCATGCGACCGTACATGCTTGCATTGCCTTTGAAGTCAGCATCCCCAAGCACCCTGTGGTTATGGTGCCCACGCTTCAGGGTGCCGTATACGAAAAGCAACGCCACGCTACGCTCTCCTAATGGGTGCCTTGAGATGCTTGGCCAGCCAGAAGAGCAAGGCGTACCTCGTGTCCTTCTTAGGGGGGAGGTAGAACTGCACTTCCTTCTTCCACTCAACAACGTGCTTGTGGGAACCAGATTTGTCCGTCAGGGTCACGGTGTGACCATCAGCACTCAGCTTAGCTGAGGCGACTACGAACTTAAGGGGATTGCCCTTGTCGTCACGCTCAAGGCTGATCTGGTCTCCAGCCTTCAGCTCAATCGCCAACCGGGAGTCAGCGCTTTTCATACGCTTACGATCACTCACATTAACTCCTTTAACATCCTTCGGTACTCGGCGCGCAGATGGGTTCGATCCCAGTTGCGAGCAAACTTGATATCAGTCGTGGCTAATCGCTTGGTTTTGCAGTAGGCACATGCGCAGCCACGGCGAAATTCTTTCTTGGCGTGCTGGTTAGCGCCGCGCTCAAGTAGAACAGTGAACAGCTTCTCAGCCGTCCGCCTCTCCACCTCCGCTCTTATTCTGGAGATCGTAGACCAGGCTGTAGTCACCATCATCAAGCGCCTTTGCGATAGCGTTGGTGTGCTTCTTGATCTGTTCGTCCAGCTTCTTGCGCCTATCGATGGAGTCCTTGGACCAGGCCGCAGTAGTTTGCTCACCGGCATCGTTAAACTGGAGCAAGTCCGGCTTCAGCTTCTTGCGGTCTGTCTCCAGGCGGCGCAGCTTGTCGAATACTTCGACCACGGCCGCAGAACGCTTGTTAACCTCACGCTCCACCAAGGCTTCAACTACCTTGTCAACCACCTTGGGTGCGATGGCCTTGAGGGCATCACCGAACTTCTCTGCAAGAGACATACTATTCTCCACTTGAATTAGTGAGGGTTCCACTCCGCTGCTAGAGCGTCCTTGGCCTTGGACCCCGCTGAGCCCTTGGCAGTCACCCACAACCACTAGGATTTTGACTGTGCGTAGCGAGGGGTGGAATTGAACCACCCTTGAGTTACAATGGCCGGTGCTGGGGATAGCCGACTCTCCCCTACGCCCGCAGAGCTTCCCTACTTCCCCAATGAGGGGCCGAAGGCTCGTGAGTACTTTGTCCTCATTGCCCCAAGGGAACACCCCAAGGGGTCAGTATCATCCTCGTTGGTGGGCTGCGTTTCAGCTATCGGTGGTCTCGAACCACAATCTCCCAAGCTTCAATCCCCACAGGTCTCGAACCTGCCATACCCAAGCCATTCACGGCCAGGTACTGTTCCCACCCTTACGGGTTACTCCAGGGGACGATGGCACCAGGGCGCATTACCCGCTATCAATGCTATCGGTCTACCAACTACACGGTTCCATACTGGCACCCCCAGGACCACTCAGATGGACAATCAAGGGGCACGGTGGAACTCACCTCTCACTCTAAAGCCCGTTCCCGTCTCCCAAGTCGTCCAATACCACAGGACGACGTTTAAGACAGAGTACTTAGGCCGATACCTTAAGGGACTTCTTTCCTTCACGAGAAGGGATGAAGCACTTAGCCTTTTCGCTCGTTTACTCCCAAGTATTGCCACGCTCGTGAGACTACCCACTGTGTAGACGGCACAACGGTAATCAGAGACCACGCTAGCCCAAATTGCTCCACATGTAGAGAAGAGGTATGGACCCTCAACAGCACGGAGAGCACTGAAGAGACACGCAATCCCACGTCCACGAATACGCAGCACTCCACTACGCACAGTCAAACCTTTGACGTTGTCAAACTCGAAACACCCCTAAAATTTGCGCAGAAAATTCCAGGGGTGCAAAATCGGCTTTAGCACCACACCACGTGGGCTCACCCACCAGGTGCATCGTTGATCTGTTCGTCCACTTCCTCAGGCGAAGGGATCGGAGTCGGGGTGGTAGTGGCGTGCTGGCTGCCCTCGCTTTGCGCTGCTGGCCAGAACGTCTCGTACTGCTCCACCTCTTTGTGCTTCGTGTCGCTCATTGATGTACACACCCCATGCCAATTGCTTGTGCTTGTGCCAAGCGTAGCGCTGAAGCTCATCAACATGAGCATAGGTCAACGGCTTACCATCAGATGTGGTGAAGCGATGAGGCTTAGCGCCAAACAAGGGCAGCACGCGAATGACCCACATGGATCATCTCCGTTCCTGTAAATGCCATGACCACAAGAGATTAAGAGGCGCGTTTGCATCGCCTATCTCTAGCGACGGATAAACGTCCTATGCATCAAGGACGTTGCCAACATGAGGGATTAGATCGGGACCACATGTGTGCTAGTGGGTGTGACTTCCGATATGCTAACACGGCCTGCCATCCACTAGCAGTAATCGCCTCTCCTTCAGGTGTTACCCTGAGTATCAATGAGGCTCATCCCTTCACCCAAGCATGGGCTCCAACCAGTGACCTACTCTTGATCGACAACCACTTGCCTTCCGGCTCGCAGTCCCCGGTGGTCATGGTAACACTTACAATATCTCCCACCTATCACAGCGAGAGCAGGTAACTAGCACCGTAGCCTACGCGAAGCCTTCGCTACCTCACAACCGATCTTCAGGAGTCATCGCCTCAAGGACAAGGGGCATGCCACCAGTCCCGTCTGCTATCCCATTACGGTAGTGCTAGAAGTCAGGCAGCCAGGCGCATCGGCACTGGCAGCATCTTGACGTACCCTCGGTTCTGCGATGCGATGTGCCCCGTGGGCACGTAGCGCATGGCGACCTGGTAGTCCTCGGTCAGCTTGGTCAGCAGCTCAACGCGCTTGTTCCAAGCAGAGCGAGGGGACTTGTAGTAGTTGCCCTTGTTCTTCTTGCCAGTGGGCAGGACGACGAACACGTGATACGGGCGGGGGCCACGATACTTGGCCATGTCACAATCTCCGTTTTGTGAGGATGGACAGTTGGTTACGCCACTCACTTAACGCTACATGGACACAACGAATTGGTGTATGCTGGTGGTGCAAAGTAATCGGGCAGCACGTGGGTGTACTAGACCCAAGGCTGCCCTGGCCACGAACCTGTGAAGGAGGTTACAATGGTTGCCTATCTACCTATCATACTTGGGCGTGTAGTTCTACTGGCGTGCGGATGCGTGTGTCTTTACGGCACCGTATCCCTAGTCCTCGAAGATGCTGGGGCGCATGGCTCCGATGCTCAGCTCCCGGTGATCATCGTGCTTGTCACCGTTGCCAGCATGATCATGTACCACCGGGCGCATCGGTGGGGTAAGCTGCCGTTCGCAGTAGTGGCTGCCCTTGGTAGCATGTGTGTCATATACTCCGGGATGGGTAGAATAGCAGATGCTACTGAGCAGCGGACCAGTGCCAACCTGGCTACCACTCTCAAGTACCAAGAGTACGAGAACCAGTTGAAGGAAGCCAAGGCCGAGGCAAAGCAGGAGTGCCATCGCCAAGGTACGGAGTGTAACAAGCGGCGTGCGCATGTTGTCTCTCTTACTGAGAAGATGACTGGCCTTGCACCTGTTGCCCTCAATCCCAAGGTGGATGCAGCAGCAGGGTTCATTGCCTTGCTGACACGGGCAGATGAGACATGGCTAAGGGAAGTAATCAGCAAGTTTGAGAAGCTTCTTGCACCACTGTTGCTAGACCTAGGTGCAGGTGCATTCCTTGCCAGTGCATGTAAGCCGATACCACGACAATTGACTACACTTGCCCCGGCAAAAGTAAGTACATCCTACACCCAGGAAGAAGCATGGCAAGACTTCATGCGCCTGCGTACATCAGGGTCTGATACCTTCCTTGCGGAAAGGTGGAACGTGGAGGCACCAACTGTAAGCAAGTGGATGCGCAAGTGGCGAGAGCAGGAGCGCATCGAAAGGCAACGGGATGGCAAGCAGATGGTAACAGTACTCATCCCTCAAGCAAGGGATAGTAGAGCAGTTTAACCACATGCTCAGGTGTCTCGCCCCACCCAGGCAAAGAGAAGGCCCCGTCGAAAGATGGGGCCTTATAGTTACCGGGGATAAGAGAGAGAGGGAGAACTACTCAGCCGCCTCAGCCTTGCGCCTGCCTCGCATAGCTGGAGGCGTGACGGCACGAGGCAGCAGGTTGCCTAGATCGTAGTTGCCTCCGTGCTGACGCTCCAGCTCACGCAAGGCAATGGCCAAGACTTCACCGAAGTTGATGTCATTGATCACGCCAAAGGTGCGCATGATCTTGTGTGCATCCTCGGGCAGTGTCAGTCCACCGAGTGACTTGTGTCCTTCGGGCTTCTTATCAGCAGGCATAGGTGTCTCCATGTGCAGTGTGGAGACACACATATAGACCATCGATAGTTAACAGGTCAACACTAGTGGAGCAGACGAAAGAAGCGAAGCACCTTAGCGATGCACTCAGTGTGCGAGTCGGCACGTGCTACCGTGCCAAGCTTGGCAGTGCGAAAGACATAGGAATAGCGCATGGCATCCCCCTTGTGGGTGTGGTGAGAGAAAGGGAAGGGGAAAGACGTGCTCTAAACAGAGCACTTAGCCATGTGCTGGGGAGGACATGTGTCCCGCGTGGCTTACGTCTACCGCCACTCAACCAGGCTCACCTTACGGTGCATGGTATCCCATGGCTCGCAACACCAGGGCATACAAGCGTGACAGGTGCACCCTCATCGGATGCGTGCTCGCTCACTCTGAAACCCCGTATACCAGGTTGTAATCCCTGGCTGGTCGGTTCGATGTCTATGCTTACATCGCCAGTTCGTTTCAGCGTGTGTAACTTGACATAGTATAGGTCAGTAGTCTAATCACAGGTGTGTGATATTTTAGTACCACTTGTTAGTAGTCATAGGTGCAACAATGAAACACACGGTAATAAGTATGAACAAAAGGAAAGGGGCACACCTTGCGGTATGCCCCTTGCTTATCCCATGACTCGTACTTACCTGGCGTTAAAGCGTCGATACCTTGGTGGTTCTGTCACTCGCCTTGTCGATGCTTCCACCAGTGCACTAGCAATCAGAGTCCTGTTCACTTCCATCCTAGTGCGAGGCTTAGCCTTGCGCTTGCGCTTGCCCCGTCGCCTTCCCTTTTGTATCCGTTGTATTTCCTCCCATGTACTGGTCTGATACCTCTTGTTCCCCGGTAACGCTGGGGCCTTAGCTAGAGCGTGGCCCATTGTCATATCCCTTAGTAGACTGCGGCAATAGGGCACAACGTACACGGGCATTCTTACGACTTTCTTACACTCCTAATTTAGATCAGTAGTCCTCGCTTACTCCGAACAACGAGCACGCTCTACCCACTGGCTTGGTGTACCCCCAATGCCTGAGCATGGCAGCCAGTTCCTCAGTGCGCCGAGTCTCCCGTGCCTCGCGCACTGCCAGCTTGATATCACCATACGCCCAGTGCAACAGCTCAAACCAAGGCGACTGGCATTGCCTGCCTTGTCCTGCCTTGGTGTCGAGTATGCTTGTGATCTTGGCCGATGCTTGGATGATTGCGTCGGCCAGCATGGGTGTGGTTCTCACGGTCCACCCCTTGGCTTGCGCTTGCCCAGCTTGAAGTGTGCATTGGGCTCATCCTTTTGGAAGATGACAAGCCACGCTGCTGCGTTCTCAGGCAGACAAGAGCGCTCGATGTACCAGTAGCCGGTGATTGGGTGATACCGATAGAGATTGATCACGGCAACCTGCCTCTCCACTGGGCGAGCACATAGTGTGCATCGATCCAGGTAGCCAGCTTGGTTGCCTCGTTACGCACACTTGCCTTGTGTTGCTTGCGCTTGGCCAGCTCGGTCAAGGCAAGGATCACAAGGTTAATCTCAACATGCGATAGCTTAACGAGTTGGAACATGGTCCTTCACTCCGTGTTAGATGTTAAGACAAGCAAAAGGACACACGTCTAGTACACGTGTGTCCCCTTGTTACTTACAGACTGCGATGCCCTTGTTGTAGTTCTCATCTAGCCTGCCTTCGGCGGGCAAGTCACCCGGACGCAGGATATACAGGCTGCACCCACGCGGGTCAGTCTGTACATAGTACGGGTGCCCGGGGTAGTTGGCCATGATCTTGGCCAGTCTCTTGAGCGCTCCCTTCTCACGATCTGGCAGCCTGTCGTATGTGGTGCGAGTGTCGCCTTGGTGGTGATGATATTCCATGTATGGATCGCCATCATCATCGTAGTTGAACACGTACCGACCAGGTGCGGCCTTGTCCTTGATCTTGTGACCACGGGTAATAG
>JADMIO010607196.1_pt1 | contig 20867 bp, 17 predicted proteins | sample 8958161 | NCBI WGS metagenome assembly JADMIO01 (sample SAMN16585339, study PRJNA669376) | soil metagenome | isolation source: Crop rotation soil | place: USA: Cullars Rotation, Alabama | collected 2011 | reverse complement strand
CGTTCGCGCCCGCGAAGCTTGGCGACGCGTGCGGCTACGTCGCGGGCGCTCCGATCGCCGCCGTCAGATGTGTGTATGGGAGCGCGTGCACGCTTGTGCCAGCGACGGACGCCGGCTCCGATGCTGTGGCTCCACTCTACGAGATGTGCACGACACCCATCGATGACGGGAAACCGTGCACCGGTCGCGACTCGGAATGCAAAACGCCGGACAGTTACTGCTTCCGAGATCTCTGTCAACAGCACGGCGCGGCGCAATGCACCGCGCCGCCGGTGCTGCCATGATGAGGCCCGCGACGCTGATGTTGTCCGTCGTGCTCGGTCTCTTCCTCGCGATGCCGATCGGGGGATGCCGCGACGCGCTCGGCATCGGCGACGACCCGCCCGTCGATCTCGTTCCCGACGCAGCCGTTTTTTCCGAAGCGGGGACCGCGTGTGGCGTGCCTTTCGCCACTGCCGAGTGCGCCCAGTGCATCAGCGGCGCGTGTTGCGCCGAAGCTGAGCGATGTGCCGCTGGGGCTTGCAAAGATTTCTCCAGCTGCGTTGCTGCGTGCGGTCCGCGAAACGCCGCTTGTGCGACGGAGTGCCGTTTACGTTTCCCAACCGGATACCGGGAGCAAGAGGCGGCGCTCCAGAGTTGCAAGACGGTGCATTGCGCTGCTGCGTGTCCGGCGGAGTGCGGCGGGTACGTCTACGCCGATGCCAAGTGCGGAGCGTGCGCCGTGAAGCAGTGCTGCAAAGAAGCCGCGGCGTGCATGGGGAACGGGGAGTGTGCTGTCCTCGCCGCGTGTGAGCGTGACTGTCCGAGCGGCCTGAAGAGAGCCAGCTGCCTCGCGCGCTGCGAGCTGGAGCATCCGAACGGCATCGTTGATGAACGAAAGTTCGGCGTCTGCTTGAACAGTGATGCGTGCATCGCGTCGTGCATCACGCCCCAGTGGGCGTGCCTCGAACACCCCACTCCGGCGCCGCCCGCACCCGAGTTGCCGATTCGAGTTACCTACCGATTCATCGACTACGAAAGTCCTACGGACAGAGTCGCAGGCCTGAGCGTCAAAGCGTGCTCGCCGACGCGCCTCGACTGCGCCGTCCCGGTTGCTGGTCCGGCGCTGACCAACGTCGCCGGTGAGGCTACGCTCGACCTACCCAACGGCTTCAATGGCTATGCTGAGGTCACCGGTGAACCGTACGCGCAGGTCTTCGTCCACCTTCCCAAGCTCACGAAGCCGTCCGTGGCGTTTCTCGGAGTCGTCAAGGCATCCACATTCGACTTTCTCGCCAACGGGCTTCTGCCTGAGGGACAAACGCTGCGCGAAGACCGCGCGAATCTGTTGATCAGCGTCATCGACTGCGATGGTGGGCCAGGCGGAGGCGTAAAGTTCGCCAACCCCCCCGACGGAAGCACGCCGTTTTATTTCGACGGGCTGTTCCTCTCGACTGCCGTGACGATGACTCAGGCGAACGAGAGCATCGGTGCGTATGCTGGGTTCCTGAATGTGAAGCCGGGAATCGGCCTGACGGTGCGCGCGACAGTCACCGAGAACGGGCTCTCGTTCGGAACGTCCGTCAGCGCTCGCAAAGCAAGTGTTGGCACGAGTGCGTACAATGTAGTGCTCCTGTACGCGAGCCCGCCGTAGCGAAGGCCGCGGTTGCCATCGATTGACGAAGGTCAGTCACATTGACGACTGTCCGTCGCCAATCCGGGCGTGATCTCTCACGCACCTGCGAAAGCCCGAGCCACCGCGTGCGGCGCGTCGCTTGCACCGGACTACGCCAACATGGCGAACCCTCGGTCCTTCATCTCGGCGGCGCTCGCCGTCGCCACGTTCCTCGCGACGACGTCGGCGTTCGCGACCGAGGTCAGTGCCTACGACGTCGAGGCCGCGACGGTCGGCAACGAAGCCTACACGGGCGCGCTCGGCATGGACTTCGACGTGCTCGTGCCGATCAACGTCTACGCGCTCGGTGTCTACGACAGCGGGCAAGACGGCCTCGCCGTTCCGCTCGTCGCGCGCCTCTACGATCGCGACAACGCAGCGGCGCCGCGCGTCACCGTCGTGTTCGCAGCTGGGGCGACCGGCACACTCGTAAACGGGAGCCGATATCTCCCGCTGCCGTGCCCGCTGTCGCTGCCCGCTGGATTCCACGGCACGATCGAAGCCGACGGGTACGGCCCGACCGAGCCCAACGGCACCGTCGGCGGTCCGGCACACAGCACGAACACGAACGGAGCCGCCATCGCGTTCGTCGGCAGCGCGCGCACCTCGCCGACACCGGGTGCCTACCCAACGACCCCCGAAGCGGGCCCAGCGAACCGATTCGCGGCCGGAACATTCACGTTTGCAACGACCTGCGCGAGCGACAAAGACTGCACGAACCCCGCCCATCCGAAGTGCGCAGCCGAAGGTGTCTGCGGAAGCGCAGTCGGTGACTTCTTTCCGGCGTGCACAGGCACCAAGGCGGCATGTGACCTTGCAACGGCCACGTGCGTCGCGTGCAACGGTGACTTCGGCTCGACGGCGACGAAAGGGTGCGCCGATCCGCAACTACCGGCGTGTATGAAGGGCGCATGTGTCGAGTGCAACTCGGGACTGCACTGCAAGCAATCAGCGCCGGTGTGCGGCGCCTGGGGCACGTGCGGCCGGTGCGCAAAGAGCTACGACGCGGCGTACCCAACCGATCGCTCCGCGTGCCCGAGCGACTCTCCCTTCTGCCTGGACGACGGCACGTGCGCGCCGATCGAATCGGCCGGGTACCGGTGCAGCTCCGACGACGACTGCGTCGAGCACGACGTTTTCGCCTGCGACATGGAGAGGGGACGCTGCGTGATGGGCTGTCGTGGCACGATCGGCTGCCCGGCACCCGGCATCTGCTCGTCGTCGAGTGCAGCGATTGGGAAGTGCTCGTACCCATCCCCATCCCCGTCGCCCGAGCCGACCGATACCAGCTCGTACTCCCGCGACTGCAAGGGCCCGCATCCCGGGCCTGGCTGCCCCGGCGTGATCACCTGCGCGGCTACGCCGGCGTCGAACATGCGCGCGACACCGAGCTACATCGCCGTGCTCTTGTTCGGCGCTCTCGTCATCGCCGCGGCGCGTCGTCGTCGCTAGCGCCTCTGCACGACAAGGCCTCTGCGTGACGCCGACTTGTTCTGGCGCAAGTGGATTTGCGCTTCGACGTGCTCTCTTCCGAAAACGTTCTCCGCATGGAGCCGGTTGTGCGCGCGACATCGCACGCGAAGATTCGATGCATCGTCAGCGCCGCCTCTCGCTCTCGCTTCGACGTGATCCAGCTCCAAGAACGTCCGCGCCGCACAACGGTGGCCTTCGTCGTCCGTGAAGGTGCACTGCTCACCGTCGCGCGCAAAGACCTCACGCCGCACCGCGCGCGGAACGTGGCCGTTCTTCGACGGTCGCACATTCTTCTGCGGACGCTTCGTCGCGCCGAGTCGCTCCTTCTCGAGGGTTTCGAGCAGTGCGTCCAGCGCGCGTTCGATCACCACGGCCATGTCGCCCGTCGGGTTGCGATGGCGCATCAGATCCGTCGCACGTTCCAGCTTCGCGCGGAGGTCGGCGCTCGCGGTGAGCTGCAGTCGATAGCGCGACTCCGAGAGCGGCTCGATACGAGCCGGTTTCGGAGCCGGCATCGGCATGGGCGTCGGCATCGGCATCGGCATCGGCATCGGCGCCGGCCGCTCGGGCAGCTTTCGGATCGTGGCGGGAACGTCGGGCTTCGGTGCGCGGCGTGCCACGATCTCCTCCACCTCGCGCTTCGACTTGCCCGCGACCTCGGACGCGACTTCATCGACGTTCGATGCCGTCACCACGTCACGAATCGCGACCAGTGCCGTGAGATGGATGTCGCCGCGCTCGACCCGCGGCAAGAGGCTCGGAAATTTCCGTGTCAGACGCGCCGCCGCGATCCGTCGGTATGCCTCGCCCTCACTCATTCCGAGCCGTCGCATGCAGTAATCGAACATCGAGGAACAGGCGGCCTTCACATGAAGCCGCCGCTCTTCGACCTCGCCGAGATGCACGAGCATCCGCGCGAGCAAGCGATTGCCCTCGCCGCAAATCGCACGAAGAGAGGCGAGGAGCGCGTCGTCGGAGAGATCGGTGAGTTGCATGCGGAGCTTCTACCACCGCGTTTTTCGGCGCTCTGTGCGCCGCGCTGCGGAGCGAACGTCGATGGGAACGCCTCGAAAGAAGCGGTCGCGTCGCAACGCACTCACGACGTGATTGCGACGCGCGGCGGGCCGATTTCGAGCCGATCCACGCCGGCCGCGCTCGGTGCTCGCGGAAAGTCGTCTACCGAAAAAGGATCCGTCGCGTCGATTTCGCCGGCACGCCGCATGCTCTCTAACTGGCAATGATCCTCACGACGCGATCGCCAAGCCTCCGAAGCATGTCCTCGACGGCGTTGCTCGTTTCGCTCGTCGTCGCGTGCACGAGCGGCCGCAACAGCATCGACGGCAGCGCGGACTTCTTCAGTCAGTATTGCGAGATGCTGATCCATTGCTGTCCAGAGAGGACCGCAAGCGCCTGCAAGGATGCATACGCCAGCGCTGGCGGCGAGCTCAACGCCGCGTTTGCCAAGATGTGCATCGACGAGATCGCGGCAAAGAGGCCGCGCCTTCGTTCTGTTCTCGGGTCTCGGCGTTCGCCCCATCATGCGCGTACGTCTTCCAAGTGCCTGGCCCGACGGCACTGCCCGGTGAGCCTTGCGACGGCGGATGCGCGCCCTCGGCCGAGGGGGAGGTGAGCTGCTCGCCAGATCTCAGCAGCAAGAAGGCCGGCATCGTGTGCAAGCTCGCCATCGACGGCAAGGCCGGCGACGGACCGTGCATCGCTACGCGCTCCGGCGCGAGCGAGTTCTTCCTCGACGCACCCGACCTGCCGGCACGCGGATTCATCTGCGATTCGGCGAACGGCGTGTACTGCAGCTTCGCCACCACGAAGTGCGAGCCGACACAGTCGCCGGGCGACCGCTGCCTCATGACCGAGCTCGGATCCTGCGGCGCGAATGGTCAGTGTGTCTATGGGAAGTGTGGCGTCGGGGAGGCTCCACCGCCGCGCCTCGACACCGCGCTCAGCCTCGTGTGCGCCAAGTGAGCGCCCCGCTGCCGCTCACACGTCTCGCTTCGCGCGACCACTCATGCCGAGCACACCGAGCCGGCTCACCAGCGTCGTCCGCGCGATCCCCAAGGCCTTCGCCGCGTGCGTGACCACACCGCCGGCGTCGTCGAGCGCCTTTCGGATCATCTTCTGCTCGCCCTCGTCTGCCGTCGCGCGCAGCGCTTGAAGACGTTGCCACGCGGACGCCATCGACTCCTCCGCAGGCGGAGCGCCAGCGGGCGCACGTTGCGATGCCGCCGCAGCCTCCTCCGGCGATACGCCGTCGAGATCGCGCGCCTCGAAGTGATCGGGCACGAGCTCATTCGCCTCGGGATCGCGTGTGATCGCCCGCTCCCGCGCCTTCAAGATGATGCGCTCGAGCTGGCGGACGTTGCCCGACCATTCGAGGAGCGGCGAGAGCAAGAGTCGCCGAACACCGACCGAGAGCGTCCACGCTCGGGAGGGATCTGCGGTTCGCAACGTCCCCTCGGCGAGCACCGGAATGTCGACGCGACGATCACGCAGCGGCGGAAGGTCGAGCACGAATCCCGCGAGCCGCTGATAGAGGTCTTCGCGAAAGCGGCCGTCGCGGATGGCGGCATGGAGATCGCCGTTCGTCGCGCCGATGATGCGCACCCTCGCTCGCTTCGGCTCCGCGCGGTCGTATCCAAGCGGGCGATAGGTTCCGAACTGCGTGAAGTCGAGAAGGAGCTTCTGCGCGTGCGGCGGAAGGTTCAGGAGCTCGTCGAGGATGAGCGTGCCGTCCTTCGCGAACTCCACGAGACCGACACGCTTGTTCGCGGCGCCCGAGAAGGCGCCTCGCTCGTGACCGAACAGCTCCGACGTGATGGTGTTGAGATCGTCGCTGCCGCCGAGCGTCGCGCGAACGATCGGCCGCCGCCCCGAAGCCTCCGCGATGGCCTGAGCCAGGAGCGTCTTGCCCGTGCCGGACTCGCCGAGCACCAGGATGGAGAGATCCGATCGCAACGCCGACGTGATCTCGTCGCGCAGCGTGCGCGTGCCTTCGAACCCGAGCAGATCCTCGAGCGGTGGCGTGCGACGCGTATCGGTCGTGTGAGAGAGCGCTTCGCCGAGCCGCGCGCGATCGCTCTCGCCGCGCGCACGTTGATCGACGAGCGCGCCGATGAGCAGCGCCGCGGACATGAAGAAGTCGAGATGCTGCTTCTCGACGTGCTTCCGGATGTCGCGAATGTCGACGTAGAGCACGGTACGTCGCGCATTCGCGTCGGTGCCGGGCCGATGGAGCGGCGCAGCGAGCGCGGCGACGATGCCGAGCACGCCGACGCTCGAAGAAGCAGGCGCCGCTGTTCCGTCCCAGGTCACGCACTCACCTGTCTCGAGCGCGCGATGGATGATCGTCTTGCTGATCTCTTCGCGCTCGAGCGGGCCGAGTGTCTTGCCGTTGCCGCGCGCATTGATGGTGCGCGGTGTTCCGGACTCGTCGACGACGAGGACCAGGCCTCGATCCGCGCCCATGATTTCGACCAGGATGTCGAGCGAGTCATCGAGGACACTCTCGCGCTCGAGGACACCGAAGACACGCTCCAGCATGGCGCGCATGCTGCGCCACATCGTGTCGGTGTCGAGGGTCGCCTGCGACGAGAGCGCCTGGGCCATGCCTCGAAGATACGCCACCGCGGCCCAAGAGGGCGTTCATCGAGCGGTCGCAAGCCGGAACGCCAGTGCGAGCCGCGATGCAGCGAACGGAGTGGCCATCAGCGCGTCCATCGCCCCTGGATTCGCGAGCGCGGCGGGAGTCACCTCCGGGACGTAGTAGCCGCTCGTTTCGAGCACGAACGAGCGAACCCAACCAGGCGCGGGCTCCGGCGGCGCGTCGAACGAGAGCTCGGCGGTATCCCCCCTCACCGTATCGAAGCGAACACCGTCGACGCGCGCGATCGCGCTCGTGACATCACGGCCGTCATTCGCATGCGCGGACGCGGGCGCGAGGTCGCGAACGACGCTCGGCTCGTCCTTCCCGTACGCCATGGAGACGGCATCGACACTCCAGAAGTCGAGCGCCGACTCGAGCTCGATCTCGACCGACTCGCCCGGGATGTCGGCGACCGAGATCTCGAAGGCCTCCTCCTTCACGATCTCCGAGCCCGCGGCCCAGAAGACGCCACGCGCGGACCACCCCGAGGGCGTCTTCACACGCACATTCAACATTCCCTCGCGCATCAGGAACGTGATGAGCTCGGCGCGAGCGCTCTCATCGGTGTTCATCTTCACGAACCACGCGGGGAGCGTGCGGCCACGCTGCGCGAGGAGATACCCGAGCATCTGTCCCGCCCAGTCCGTGTTGTGCGCGGCGACCCGGAGCTTTGCCGTCTTCGCACCGCGCGGCTTCGTGAAGACGAGGCGGAGCCCATCGCGGGCGTCGCCGGCGCGATCCGCGTCCCGATCATGTAGATCGCTCGACCACTCACGATCGTCTTTTGTCGTGACGAGCTCGCGCGCATCGGCGCCGCGGAAGTCGCGTGCGCTGGTGGGGCTCACTTCGTCACGGAACGTATGGATCTTCCCGGAGGCTGCGGGAACGACGCGCGTGCCCGCGGGGTGGTCGACGACGCGAAGCCGAACGAGATCCGTGTGCTCGGTCTCGTCCTGTTCGTTGACGAGGCGGAGGCGGTACTTTCCTTGATCGACCTTCAGCTGATCGAGCCGATCGAAGTCGGTGCGTTGCGCGGCCTGGAAATACGAGAGCCCGAACGTTCCGGAGTCCAGGCGCCACGTCGAGCCGTCCCACGCGTACACTCTCGGGCAGCTCCCGAGCCCACCTCCGCGTTGTCCCTGGGTGCTCGACGAGCTGCCGTTGTACGAGCCACTACCGTACGAGCTGCTGTGGGACGTGGCGTTCGCTGCCGCGACGGCAAGGCCGACGGTGACCGCGGCTGACCCCGCGATCCCGGCGACCAGCACCGCGGTATTGGTACCGTCGACCTCGCGCATCTTCAGCGTCGCGATCTCTTCCTTCGCGACGCACCGCGTGGCGTTCACGTTCTCGCAGCTCGGCCCGACGCAGTCACGCGGCGTCCCACAGATCGCTCCTTCCTTGGCGCGCGCACCTTGGAGCTCGTAGGTCGTGCCGTCGAAGAGACGCACCTTCAAGTCGGCATCCGGCGGGAGGACGCTGCTCGGTGAGATCGGCGTCGTCTTCGTGCAGCCGGCCGTCTGTCCGGCGAAGAGAGCTGCCATCAACCAGAGCCACGGCGCGCGACCCATCCCGGCGTTCGGAGTCTTCATACGAAGCGGCGATTGCACCTCGCATGCCGTGCCGACAGACGGTGCCGCGCGGGCGCGTCGACGTGAGCGGGTCGCGTCATGGTCAGCCGCGTGCACGCGCCTGCCCAGCGTGTGCACGGCGCTGCACAGGGGGACCGGCTGCCGCCCACGGCCCCGTCGGACGACTGACGGACCCTCGTCAATTTGACGAGCGTCCGTCGCCGAGAGTGCGTGACGTCCGGCGTCGCAAACACACGGCCAGCGCTTTTTCCGCCGGGCATGCGTGATGCAACCGTTGGCGCTCGAGGACACCCATGCAGCCCATGACATTCCACCCGCGCGCGCCGGACGAGAGCATCTCGCTCGAGACCCACTCGGTCGCTGATTTTGCCTCGAAGCCGTCGCTCGACGTCCTCGAGAAGTGCAGGCGCTTCGGCTCGCTCGTCGCCGACTTCAACGCGCGAGAGGACGCGCGAGGCCAGTTCCGCGTCGAGATCGAAGGTGCCCTCGACCATCGCATCGGCGTTCGAAACCTGGCGACGGGCGCCGTGGAGCAGATGGTCTGCTTCGATTCGAACGGGTACCTCGGTCTGCAGCGCGATCCGCGGGTCGTCGCGGCCGTCCATCGCGCGCTCGACGACGTCGGCTACGGGACACCCAGCGCGCAGCTACTCGGCGGGACGAGCCGCTACCTGCGTGAGCTCGAGGATACGGTCAGCGCCTTCTTGGGTCGCGAGGCGACGGCGATCTTTCCGTCGGGGTACGCAGCGAACGTCGGCGCGCTGACGGCGCTCTTGTCTCCACACGACTTCGTCGCGCACGATCGCTTCGCGCACGCGAGCATCGCCGACGGTTGCCGCTTCTCGGGCGCGAAGCATCGTCGCATCTACGCGCACGGCAACATGGCGGCGCTCGAGGGCGTGCTCTCGCGAATGCCCTCCGGGATTGGCGGCAAGTTGGTGGTGACCGACGGCCTCTTCAGCATGCACTCGTCGATCGCGGAGCTGCCGTCGCTGCGTCGTCTGTGCGACCAGTACTCCGCGCGTCTCATGATCGACGACGCTCACGGCCTCGGCATCCTCGGGCCCACGGGGCGCGGGATCGAGGAGCACTGGGGAATGCCCGGGAGCGCCGACATCCTGATGGGTACGTTCAGCAAGGCACCAGGCTCCGTCGGCGGCTACGTGAGCGGCTCGCGTGAGCTCGTCGAATATCTCCGCTTCTTCGCCCGCGCCGGCGTGTTCACCGCGGCGCTGCCCGCGGCGACGTGCGCGGGCATCGTCGAGGCGTTTCGGATCATGGATCGAGAGCCCGAGCACCGGACGCAGCTCTGGGTCAACGCGCGCCGGCTGTGGAACGGTCTCCGCGATTGCGGATGGATCGTGCCCGCGCAGCCGTCCCCGATCGTCACGGTCTTCGTCGGGCACGATCGCCTTCTCTATCGCGCGAGCCGCGAGCTGTTCGACCTGGGCTTCAAGGTGGGCGTCGTGAGTTATCCGGCGGTGCCGCGCAACCAGTCCATCCTTCGCATGAGCGTGAGCTCGCGACACGACGCCGAAGATCTCGACCGAGCCGTCGATGCCCTCGCCGTCATCGGACGTCGTTACGGCGTCTTGAACCGCGCACCCGAGGAGATCGTCGCCGCCGGCGCGAGGCTGTCGCTAGCCTACCGCGGGAGCATGCAGTGAGCGCCGCCGCTCCCGTCCGGCTGCTCAGCGCGGACTTCGCGCGAGGCTACTTCGTGACGCTTCGTCCTTACTTGTGCTTCGTCTCGGGGGCGACCGGCCTCGTCGGGCTTGCGCTGACCACGTCCCTCTCCACGATCCGTCTCTTCATCCTCGGTTGCGTGTTCTTCGTTGCGTACGGCCTCGGCCAAGCGCTCACGGACGTCACGCAGCTCGACACGGATTCCATCTCGGCACCCTACCGTCCGATGGTGCGAGGGCAGCTTCGGCCCCGGCACGTGCTCCTCGTCTCGCTCATCGGGCTCGGCTGCTGCGCGCTCGTGCTCGTCGCGTTCAATCCTGCGGTCGGGCTCTTCGCGGTCCTGCCGGTCATCGGTCTCGCGACCTACACGCCGATGAAGCGGCGCTTCTGGGCCGGGCCTTTCTGGAACTCGTGGATCGTGGCGATGCTCCCTCTCCTCGGAGCGCTCTCGGATGGGCGCGGATTTCGTGCCGTCCTCGCGGAGAGCGCAACGCGCAGCGCGATCGCCACCACGTTCTTCGCGTACATGACGTTCGTCCTGCTCGGATACCTCAAGGACGTCGAGGCCGATCGCATCACGCGCTACGCGACGCTCCCTGTCCGCTTCGGACGACGATGGACCGTCGGCATCAGCTTCGTCTGCGCGCTCGGCGCCCTCGGATGCTCGCTGCCGATCGTCGCGCGAGGCGCGAGCACCGCGACGGCGGGCGCGACCGTCTGGTTCCTCGGCGTTGTCATGCTCGTCATTGCGCACCTCCAAGCGTGGGGAGTCACGCGCGACGCCGCCGCGCACCCGGCGATCACGATGGGGCTCCGCGGCTACGTGGCACTCCACCTCGGGGAGGCCATCATCCTCCGCCCGACGTTCCTCGTCGTCGCCGTCGCGATGCTCGTCGCATTCGAAGTCGTGCTCGCGCGGCGGCCCTGCCGGGAGCAAGTCTGATGCGCGCGCTCGTCATCGTGAATCCTCGCGCTTGTCGCCGATCTGCGGTCCAGCGGTATGCGCGGATCCGCAGCGAGGTGGAGAGCGGCTATCGGGTTCGCCATGCTCTTCTCGATGCCTCCGGCGAGTGGCTCCACGCCGTCGATCGCGCGCGACGCGACGGCTTCGATCGCGTGATCGCCGTCGGTGGGGACGGCACCGTCCACGCCGTGGCGAATGCCCTTCTCGAAGGCGGCGTCAGTGCTTCGAAGGACCTGACGCTCGGCGCCGTCGGGCTCGGCTCGTCCAACGACTTCCACAAGCCCGTTCGAAGCCGCGCGCGAGGGATCCCGATTCGCATGGGCGCCCCAACCGGGCGCGACGTGGGGCTCGCCACGTGGGAGGACGCGAGAGGCGTCTCTCACGCGCGTTGGTTCGTCGTCAGTGCATCCATCGGCTTGGTCGCGAGAGCGAACCGACGATTCTCCGCCGAGCGGGACCGCGCCTCTTGGCTCGGTACACGCTCGGTCGGCGCGGCGATCGCGTATGCGGCTCTCGGTGCGCTCGTTCGACACGAGAACCTGCGGGCTCGCCTCACTCCTTCGATCGAAGCCGAGGAGCGCAGCGTCGAGCTCTCGAATCTGAGCGTGATGCTGACGCCGTACCTCGCAGGCTCGTTTCGCTACGACGGGACGGTCCCGCGCGAGAGCGGACGGTTCGCGCTGCACCTCTGCGAAGGCATGGCGAGGCTCGGGCTGCTCGGTGCGATGGCCGAGCTCCTGCGTGGACGCTTCGGGCAGTCACCGGGGACTGCGAGCTGGTCATCGGGCGCGGTGAGTCTCGACCTGAACGCCGAAGACGATCTCGAGCTCGATGGAGAGCTCTTTCGCGCGCGGAAGGTTCGCTTCGAAGCGTTCCCAACAGCGCTCGCGGTGTGCGCATGACCTCGAACATGAACGAGGTGCTCGAGAATCGTCTGCTCTCGGGATGGGCGAAGCTGCTCCCTCGGGCGAACGGTCAGGTCGGCACGATCCACGAGGCCGACTGCGAGCTCGTTCGACTCGGAGACGGAAGGCTCCTCGCGCTCACGATCGACGCCATCGACGAAGAGCTCGACCTCGGGCTCTACAGGAATGCCGGCACAGCCGGGCGCATCGCGGCGGCGGCGTCGCTCTCCGATCTCGCTGCGGTCGGTGCAGATCCAATCGGGCTCCTCCTCTCGGTATCGCTGCCGCGCGAGGACGTAGAGTTCGTTCAAGCGTCGATCGCGGCGGGCGTCGCGGCGGCGTGCGCGGCGGCGGGCACGTTCGTGCTCGGCGGCGATACGAGCGAAGCGACGACGCTGCGCATTGCGTGTGTCGGCGTCGGCACCGTCCCCGAGGCGGGTGCTCTCCGTCGCGTTGGGCTGAAGCCCGGCGACGAGCTCTTTGCTTCGGGGCGTCTCGGGGCCGGAGCGGCGCTGGCCGCCGTCAACCTCCTCGGGATCGAGGCGGTGGGAATCGACGAGCACTCCTTTCATCCGCCGTGCCGCGTTCCTCAGGGGCGTGCGCTGCGAGGCGTCGCGAGCGCGTGCATCGACACGAGCGACGGACTCTTCGCGGCGATCGACCAGCTCGCGCGGATCAACGACGTCGCCATTCACCTCGACGAGCCCCTGTCCACCCTGCTCGCGGCGCCCGCAGAAGAGGTGCAGCAGAGGCTGGGGATCGGGGCCTTCCCGCTGCTCGCCGCATGCCATGGCGAATTCGAGCTGGTCTTCGGCGTGCCACGCGACCGCGTGCGGGCGCTCGAAGCAGTCGCGCGCACGATTGGGTGGACTCCCGTCAGGCTCGGCGCGGTGAGAGAGGGGCAAGGGCTCTTCGTAGGCGAGAGGAACCTCGACGGAGCGAAGATCCGAAACCTCTTTCGGGAGAGCGACGGGAAGCTCGATCGCTACATCTCCTCGCTCGTGACCCTCGGGCACACCCTCGATGAGGGCTGATCGATTTTTTCTGCGACTCCTGCCGCCCCGCAGGCTCCTTCTCGTACACAAGGAGATTTGCGCATGAATCGATCGATCGCAGCTGCGGTGTTTCTCTGTCTGACGGTCGTGGCCTGCGGCCACCGAGACGGGAAGGGGGCCCAGAGCCCCGAGCAAGACGACGCGGTGGAGCCGATCCGCAAGCGCGCCGCGTTCGATCTCGGGTGTCCCGAGGCGCAGGTCAAGGTGACCAAGCTCCAGGAGGGCTCGATGATGACGGCCGCCTCCTACGGCGCGACGTGCGGAGACAAGCGCGCGGCTTATCTCGAGCGGATGGGGACGATTCTGCGACAATAGTCGTCGTGATTTCGAGCAAGCTCCAATCACTCATCGCCGGCGGTTTGCGCGAGCTGCTCGCCGGCGATGGTGCGTCGCGTTACCTCGAGTCGCCGCTCATCGAGCCCAACGGGGAGTTCTTCCCGGACGCATGGAGCCCCGATCAGGGCGGAGTGCACCGGCTCTTGAGACGCATCATGTTTCACGCGGGCCTCGGCGACGTGCCGCTCGAGATCGATCGCTTCGTGTTCGAGGCCGATGATGCAGAGGACGGCCCTCAGCGCGGCGGACGCCACGTCATCGCGTATTTCGACGGGCAGACGGACGGGGTGTGCAAGTTCGGAATCAACTGCACGCAGCTCGACGATCCCGAATACCTGATCGGTGTCCTCGCTCACGAGGTCGCGCATGCGTACCGAAGCATCCACGGCCTCGTCGTCGAGGACTCGGACGAAGAAGAGGACCTCACCGACCTCACGACCGTCTTCCTCGGGTTCGGGATCTTCACCACGAACAACGCGCTTCAATCGACGATCTCCGGTTACGAGCAGCGTGTCCGCCGCGCGGGATATCTCTCGTCCGACGCGATGGCCTTCGCGCTCGCGACGTGGGTCCGAGCGCGCGGCATCGCCTCGGATCGAGGCATCATCGAACGATGGATCGAGCCCGGCCAGGCTTCGACGTTCGCGAAGGTGATGTCCGAGCTGACGCAGGAACGCATCCGCGAGCGACTCGGCGTCGCGTCCGCCGGCGTTGCCGAAAAGCCCATCCCCGCGATGCTCGATGATGCGCCGGCGGCGTCGCCGAGCGACGAGCCGATCGACTTCGCGGCAAAACGCTCCGATACCTTCCGTGTGCTCGTCCGGCCGCAGAAGCAATCCACGTGGATGGGCCTGGCCACCGGTGGGCTCATCGCATTCACGCAGGGCTGGACGACCTTCGATGTCGTCGCCTTCGCGTTGATCGGCGCGATCTGCGGCTACGGCATCGGTCGCTTTCTCGCGCACGACGACTGCGCGCGCCGCGACTGCGAGTGGAGGATTCCTGCGAAAGCAGCGAACTGCCCGCGCTGCGGCTCCGCCGTGCAAGGCTCTCTCACCGACGCCGCGAAGCTCGACGACGCGCTCGACGAGCTGCGTCGCAAGCGGGTCGCGGCAAGGCGGCGCATGTAAAGCGGCCGCGACATGCGCTAAGGCTCACTACCCACTCGAGAGAGGAGAACCCTATGAGCTCCGTTCGCGCGATCGCTCCGTGTTTGTGGTTCGACGACCAAGCTGAGGACGCCGCCAAGTTCTACACGGGCATCTTCAAGAACTCGAAGATCCGCAAGACCACTCGCTATGGAAGCGAGGGCCAGGAAATCACCAAGCGGCCGCCCGGCAGCGTGATGACGGTCTCCTTCGAGCTCGACGGCCACATGTTCACCGCGCTCAACGGCGGCCCCATCTTCAAGTTCAACGAGGCGATCTCCTTCGAGGTCCACTGCGAGACGCAGGAGGAGGTCGACTACTACTGGGAGAAGCTCGGCGCCGGCGGCGACGTGAAGGCGCAACAGTGCGGCTGGCTCAAGGATCGCTACGGCGTCTCCTGGCAAATCGTCCCCGTCGCGCTCCTCGACATGGTCGGCGACCCCGACTCGCCGAAATCGCAGCGCGCCATCAAGGCGATGCTGAAAATGAAGAAGCTCGACATCGCAGCCCTGAAAGAAGCCTACGAAGGCTAGATGCGGCGGACTACGGGCAGAGCTTCTGCTGGCGATAGTTCGTGACGATCGCCTTGCAGCTGACCTCGCCGTAGACCTGGCCGACGTACGTCTTCAGCGTCTCCTGACACGATGCCTGGAAGTTGGGCGCCGCGTTCTTGCAGCACGTCGCGAGCTGATCGCACGAGCCCACCGCGTCCTGACACGTCGTGTACGCGGCGTAGTAGGCGGCGGTGCAATCGGTGCCGCCGCAGGAGCACGCGTAGCTCTTGCCATCGTGCTTGTAGACGATCTTCGTGCACATGTTCGCGCTGTACGAGATGCAGTACTCGATGCCGCCGCCCTTCAGACACGGCGTGGCGATCGCGTTGCACGTGTCCATCGTTCCCGTCGGCGGCACCACCGGCTGCGGCGGAGGAGGAGCGACCGGTTGCGCGCTCACGTTCGCGGTCGTGTGGTCCGCGCTCGCGTCGCCGGCGTCGTCTTTGTCACGCGAAGCGCTCGATGCGAGCTCGTCGGTCGACGGCGGATCCTCTGCGTAATAGAGCGATCTCCCCAGCACGCAGCCCTGCGCAAGGCATGCAGCGATCAACACACTGAGCACTCGGAGACCCAGGATTGGAAAGGGCGCCTGCACTCGCGGAGCAGGGACCTGCACTCGAAGTGCATCGCGAGATTCGCGGTCGACCATACAGGCATAGGTTGCGCCTAGGTCGCACACGACTAGGATGCCGCACAATGCCTCACTCCCGCGTTCGTCGCGTTTTGCTGCTCGTTCTCGCCGCGGGAGCATTCGTGGCGGCGTGCAGCTCGGATGACGGCGGCTCGTCCGGAACGACCGATGACGGCGGCCTGCTCGACGAGGCCGGTCGTCCGGTCGGCGCGGACGGCTCGATCGACGGAACGGTCTCGCATACCGACGGCAGCACGGACGCCAAGGTGACGGACGCCAAGGGCTCCGACGCGAACGGCACGGACGGCGGCGATGGCGGCGACGCGAGCGACGGCGCCGCGGACGCCGGCGACGACGCCGCAGAGGCGGGCGCCGATGCCGCGGTCCCCGATCCCGACGGACCCGATGATCCGCCGGTCCCGTTCCCCACGACCACGCCGCTCCTGTTCGGCTACACGCTCCAAGACGCCTTCCCCGGAACGTTCCTCTCGGGCGCGATGGACATGGAGTGGCCCGCAGGCTCGACGCAGCCTTACGTCCTCCAGCGCGGCGGTCACATCGTTCGTCTCCATGGTGACGGCACACGTGATCTCGTTCTGAACTTCGAGACGCAGGTCGCGGCGCGCGGCGAAGGCGGCACGCTGGGAATGGCGCTCCATCCGAAGTTCGCCGATCCCGTCGCTCCGAAGCCGTACGTCTACGTTTGGTACAACGCCGAGGGCGCGCCCACGCATCAGCGCCTTTCGCGCTTCACGTACAACCCGGTCACGAAGCTGTTCGACGTCGCGTCGCAGCTCATCATGGTCGAGCAGACCGAGAGCTTCACCGAGCACAACGGCGCGCACATTCGCTTCGGCCCGGACGGCTTCCTCTACTTCGGCAACGGAGACGACACGCGCGACACCGTCACTACGCAGAAGCTCAACGGCGGGCTCTTCAGCGGCGTCTTCCGCATCGACGTCGATTCCATCGGAGGCGCCGTCAGTCACGCGCCGCCGCGGCAGCCGGCCCTGTGCGTGACGCAGGGCTACTTCATCCCGAACACGAACCCGTTCGTCGGCGTCGCCGGCGCAATGGAAGAGTATTACGCGCTCGGATTCCGCAATCCGTACAGCTTCACGTTCGATCGCATGAACGGCAATCTCTGGCTCGGCGACGTGGGAGACACGTGGCGCGAAGAGATCAACCAGGTCATGTCCGGCGGCAACTACGGCTGGCCGTTCTACGAAGGAAAGAAGCACACCCGCGCGGGGGATCCCGTGATCGGCGTGACCTACCCGCCGGTGTTCGACTACGTGCACGCGTCGATGGGCGATCTCACCGCCATCGTGCTCGGGTACGTGTATCGCGGCGCCGCGCTGCCCGAGCTCGACGGGAAGCTCATTCACTCGGACTGGCCGACGGGTCGTGTCTGGGCGGTCGACACCGCGGCGGGAACGCGCACGTCGCTCATCGAGAACAACATCGCGAATGCGCCTGTCGGCTTCGGTCAGGACGCGGCCGGCGAGGTCTACCTGATCGCGTGGAGCAAGATCCTCAAGATCGTGCGCGCGCCCGCGCCGCACACGGTTCCGCTCAAGCTCTCGGACACGAAGATCTTCCGCAACCTCTCCACGCTGAAGACGCCCACCGGTGTCGTGAACTACTCGATCCGTTCGCCGCTCTGGTCGGACGGCCTCAGCAAGAATCGATGGGTGTACGTCCCGGCCGGTAACACGGCGACGATGACGGCGAGCGGAACGGTCACGTTCCCCGTCGGATCGATGATGGTCAAACAATTCGATCTGCCGGCGGGCGCTCAGCCCGTGGGCCGCTCGAAGCGCATCGAGACACGCGTCCTCGTCGTCGCCAGCGATCAGACCTACGGCGTCACGTACCGCTGGAACAACGCAGGCACCGACGCCGATCTCGTCATCGAGGGCTCGGACGAAGCGATCGCGGACGCCGTGCCCGCCGAGTCACGCACTTGGCACATCCCGAGTCAGGGCGAATGTTGGTCATGCCATCGCGCGGAGAATCGCGTGCTCGCGTTCCGCGGCGAACAGCTGAACTTCAATCTGCCGGACGGAACGAATCAGCTCACCGCCCTGGCCGTGCTCAACGTGTTCGATGCGGTGAGCATCGGTACATCGCCAGCGCCGCTCGTCTCGCCGAGCGACGCCGCGGCGACGATCGATCAGCGCGCGAGCGCGTACCTCGCTGCGAACTGCTCGCCTTGTCATCACCCGGGTGCTTCGTACCTGGGCGGCGGACCGACGTGGAACGCGCAGCCCGGCGTTGCGCCAGCCAGCCGCGGTCTCATCGGCCAGCCGCACCACAACTATCCCATGGCGAATGCGCTCGGGCTCCCGAACGCACCGCTGGTCGCCAAGGGTAACCCCAACGGTTCCATCCTCCTGCAGCGCATGAAGGCGACCGATCAGGACATCCGGATGCCCCCGATGGGCCGCACTCGCGTGGATCCGCTGGGGGTCAGCATCATCGACTCATGGATCACCACGCTGCCCTGAACGCGTTCTCCTCTCACGTGCTAACGTCCGCTCGATGACGTTAGGCGAAGAGCGCGGCTCCGACTCGACCGCGATGAAAGGAAGAGCGCGCGCGATCGTCGCCGCGCTCAGCACCGGCGAGCCGAGCTCGGATGAGGTGTTCACCGCTTTCGCGGAGCTCGACGCGCTCCCGCCGGCGATCGTGCGCGAAGCGCTCGGCGGCTGGGTTGGCCCTGCGACAGACGCGGGCGCGGAATGGCTCGACGACGCAACGCTACGCGCTCACGGCCTGCCGCCTCGACCGCAACGGCTTCGAACGCTCTCGGTCGTGAAGGACGCCGACATCCTCGACCTCGGCGACGTCGCCGAGGAGCAGCTCCGGCTCGCCGGCAAGAGCTATGACGGCGTCGACCTGGCAGCCGAGGAGCGTCTCGACGGGGAGATGGAGGGCTCGTTCGCCGGAACGCTCGAGCACCATGTCCTCGCCGACGCGAGCACGCCGCGCAGCGAGCCGCTGTTCGACGTGCTGCGGTATGCCGGAGATGCCGGCGCTGTCTTCCGCGCGGGAACGACCGAGCTGATCGGGATGATCGCGGACGGTCGCGTCGAGATGTCCGACCGTCGCGCGCGCGCCGCCATCCAGGAGGCGCTGTCGTCGTCGCCGCCGCCGCAGCCCGAGCCGATCGCGGCGATCGAGCCGGCCAAGCCGCCCAAGCAAATCGAGCTGTTCGTCGCAGAAGAGGCGGCAGAGGAAGAGCCGATCACGAAGAAGAAGAAGGCGAGGGCTGCGCCGAAGAAGACGGCCGCCGCGGCCGCACCGAAGAAGACGACGGCCGCGAAGAAGACGGCCGCCGCCGCCGCGCCGAAGAAGACGGCGGCCGCGAAGAAGACGACCGCCGCAAAGAAGACGACCGCGAAGAAGAAGACCGCGGCCGCGAAGAAGGCCTGATCGGTCTACGCCGCGCGAGCTCGCGGCGTCTCCCATGTGGCGCGCGCCCACGCGAGCGTCTGCGCGACCGCGTCGTCCCAGCCCGTCGGCCCGATGCCGAACGTTCGACGAAACGTCGCGTCGTCGACGACGTAGGGCTGCTTCCACTGGTACGTCATCTCGGCGAGCTCGCGCATCATCGGATCGAAGATGCCGGCGGCGCGGAGGACCCACGTCGGCACCGCGGACACGGCGATCTCGCGTCCGAGCGCGGCCGCAAAACGACCGACCACGGCGCGCGTGCTCTCTGCGGGCTGCACCGGAAGCATCCACACGCCGCGCGTATCCGCGCGCGACCCCAATGCGACGAGGCCGCGCGCGACGTCAGGCGTGAACGAGTACGAATGAAGCTGATCGGGATCGCCGAAGAGCTGAGCCGACTTCCCGGCGAGGACACGCTTCCAGAAATGTTCGCCGAGGATCGACAGCGGCGCATCCGGTCCGAAGAAGTCCGCAGCGCGACCGATCGCGGCGCCCGCATCGAGCAGCACCTCACCGGCCTCGGCGCGGAGGCGACCCTTCTTCGAGACGGGCGAGATGGGCGACCGCTCGTTCATGAGCGTGGTGTCGCCGTACATGTAGAGGCAGTCGAGGGCGACGAGCCGTGCGCCCGACCGCTGCGTGCCCTGCGCGATGCCGCGCACCATCGGCAAGAGCATCTCGGGCCACTGGTGATAGAGCGGGTTGACGCAGCTGTAGACCACCGACGCGCCCTCGGTCGCGCGCGCCACCGCATCCGCGTCGCGGACGTCGAGCGCGACGGTCTCGAGGCCGGGCACCCTCGACGGCGCCGCGCTCTTCCGCGCGATGCGTACGCGATGACCACGCTCCAGGAGGAGCTCGGCGACGCGCGGACCGACCTGACCAGCACCAAGGACGACGTGCAGCTCTCGTTTCGACATGCCTCCAAGATGGTTCTTGCATCCGTGCCGCGCAATTTGTCCTTTTGCCATGGTGCCTTGCACGAACGCAAGACCCATGCAAAATGAGGTAAATGACGAGGCAAACGAGCGGTAACGCCGGCACGCCCATCCTGGATTGGGAACAAGTACGGCTCTTCCTCGCGGTCATGCGCGAGCGATCGCTCGCCCGCGCCGGCACGCGGCTGGCGCTCGACATCTCGACGGTGAGCCGCCGTCTCGACCGACTGGAGACCGAGCTCGGCGCTCCGCTCTTCGATCGAACGCGCGAAGGGACGACCCCTACGGTCCTCGCCGAGCAAATGCTGCCGCACGCCGAAGAGATGGAGCTCGCTGCCGTTCGGTTCGCAGCCGCAGGCGCAAAGACGGAGACCGCGGTGGAGGGCGTCGTTCGGCTCACCGTTCCACCCGGCATCGCCGATGCGTTCGTCGCGCCGGCGCTGGCGCGGCTTCACGAACGTCATCCGAAGCTCGTCGTCGAGCTGGACGCGAGCGTGGGATACGCCGACCTCACACGGCGCGAGGCCGACCTCGCGATCCGTGGCGTTCGCCCGTCGAGCGGCGAGCTCGTCGCGGTGAAGCTCGTGACCGCGCGGGCCGTGCCGCTGGCCTCGGCCGCGTACGCGCGCGAGCTCGGACGGCTGAAGCGGCTCGAGGATGCACGCTGGATCGTGTGGGATCGCGATCTCGCGCACCTCCCAGATGCGGTGTGGCTGCGAAAGCATGCGCCGAGCGTCATCCCGGTGTTTCGAACGAGCCACTTCGCGAGTCAGCTCGCGGCGGCGCGCGCCGGACTCGGCGCCGTGATCACGGC